>WNFS01002353.1_pt1 | contig 14729 bp, 15 predicted proteins | sample 5400141 | NCBI WGS metagenome assembly WNFS01 (sample SAMN13153358, study PRJNA577476) | soil metagenome | isolation source: 60 cm saprolite under Madrone tree | place: USA:California | collected 2016-06-14
CCTCGCAGGATGTAGCGGGCCTGGTAGTGGCAGCGGCCGCATCGATAACATCACTGCCGTTTACAGCGGCGATACCAATTACACCGGTTCGACATCGCCCGCAACTCCGGTGACAATCAACTAAACAAATGCTTTACACGCCTGAGCGGCCCCGAGATTTGCGGGGCCGCTATCTTGGCCGCTTCCCCGCCCCGTTCACTGCACCCAATTGCCGTTCATCCCTCAATTTCTACCGTTCCCTGCAAAACACTTAGCAACTTGACTAAGGCGTGCTATTCTCTCCCGTGTTTGTGACCGGCAACTCGGCGTCTTTCGCGTCCCGTTTTCGTCGACGATGTTCCTCAGCCGACGCTGTGCCTCCGCGCTCACGATTGAATGCTCCGGTTACCGGACATCTGCACAATTTTGGTGCAACGTAAGTCCCTTTAGAATCAACACTTATAGAAATGCCCGCAAGTATTGATTCTAAACCACTTACGCAAACACTAAGTCCTTTAGATGCAACACTTATGAAAAAAGGCGGGTGGGGGAGGAGACCAGCTATGGGCGCCGAATCTATGACCAACGCCGCGCCGGACAACTCCCACTCTGATTGTCAGTTGCCGTTCGGAGGAAAGACAATATTCCAGAACAACGGTGCGGGAGAAAGGAACTCCACAGGAATGAGTGATCCTTCCTGATTCATTTGCGGCGGACGAACCACGTTCACTTCGACCTTCTGCTGCGTTTTGGGATTCTCCACAATGAACTTGGTGCCCTGCGGAATACCTTCGCGAAGAATGATCATCGCGCCGGTAGCGCTCACCGTGTGCGTAAATCCCTCGATGGCCTTGGGGTTATTGGAGATGTGGACGAGCACCGGCATCCTGAGAAGCACACGCTGCGCGCGGCGCCGCTCTTCAGCGGTAGGCTGCCGCGTCAGCCCCGGGCGCACACCGGTGGGCCGCACGCCAGCTATCGCACCAGGTTTCGCGTACGGCGAAGGTTTCACAGTTCGAGTCCCCAGAAATCCATTTCTGGCGCAACCAGTTCCACGCCGTATTCCCAGCCGTCGGGCCGCTGGTTCCCTTTCCACACGATGATGGCGGCATTGCTGGTGTTGGAGATCAGATTGACGAGGGCCAGCCGATGTTCCAGGTTGAGCTCATACTTCAGGACGACCATGCACCCGTAAGGGTTGACGACTCGCGTGTGCGCTTCGGCGCTGATGCGCTTTCCGGTTTCGTCATCCCATTCCAGGCGCACCGGCACCCGGGAATTCATCCGGCGTCCACGGCGCTTCTCGTGATGCCTGGAACCAAGACGCTTGTTTTCACGCACATTTACCTGCATTTTCGCCTCTACCTCGCCATGCTAAAGTTGAGGGCGAAAAGGGTCAATGGTACGAGCTTACGCGGTCGCGCAAACAAGTAGCTGTCCTAATGGGCAGGGGTAAACAAAGGAGTGGGACAGGTAGTGAAGAATCTGATCGTCAACGCCGATGACCTGGGATGGACGGATGGCGTAAACCGCGGAATCATTGAAGCGTTCCATCACGGGATTGTCACGAGCGCTTCGTTGCTGGCCAATGGCGCGGCCTATGCAGGGGCTGTGGAGGCCGCGCGCTCCGCTCCTGCGTTGGGCGTTGGCGTTCATTTGAACTTGAGCGACGGCTCGCCGGTAGCCGACCGGGAAACCGTTACGAGTCTTCTGAATGACGACGGTGAATTCGCGGGCGGACCTGAAAACCTGCTCTTGCGGCGCGTGCGGCGCGGCCTCTTGCTGGCCGAAGTGGAAACCGAGTGGGACGCGCAAATCCAGAAGGTCCGCGACGCTGGGATTGCGCCGACGCATCTCGACGGGCATAAACACGTGCACATGCTGCCGGGGCTTTTTGAAATCGCGCTACGGCTTGCGAAGCGTCACAGCATCGGAGCAATTCGAGTTTCGCTGGAAGCGTCGAGCCTGCGCAAAGCTCTTTCCTCCGGCTCAACGAGGCACGCCGGCGTCATCATGAAACAGGGCGTGCAGGCCCGCGGCTTGAAACTGCTGGCACGCGATGCTCGTGAGCAAGCCGAGCGCGCGGGCATTTCCAGCTCCGATTATTTTTGCGGGATTGCGCAAACCGGAGAGCTGACGCGCGAGGGCGTAGAGCAATTCATGAGGAGTCTTCCGGACGGAACGACCGAGCTCGTGTGCCACCCCGGATATGCGGATGCGGCGCTCCAGAAATCCCCCACGCGGCTGCAGGATTCGCGGCAGTCCGAGTTGCAGATCCTGACGGACACGGGGATCCGAAATCTTGTCGCATCGCTGGGGATTCGCCTGATAGACTATGGCTTCGTAGCCCAGGAAGTCTAAAGAGGACTTTGCGCAAAAGAATGGCAAGCGATTCTCCCATCCAGTATTCCATCGTCGTTCCGTTCTACAACGAACAGGAAAATATCCCACCTCTCTACATGAAGCTCACGGAAGTGATGGACAGTATTGGCGAGCCCTACGAATTGGTGTTTGTGGATGACGGCAGCAAGGACGACTCGTTCAAAGTGCTCTCGGAAATTTACGAGCACGACCGGCGCGTGAACTTGGTGAGGCTGCGGCGGAATTTCGGACAGACGCCGGCGCTGAAAGCAGGTTTTGATTTTGCGCGGGGTGAAGTCATCATTTCGATGGACGGCGATCTACAGCACGACCCCGAAGAGATTCCTCGGTTCCTTGAAAAAATCGAAGAGGGCTACGACCTGGTGAGCGGCTGGCGTCACAACAGGCGGGATCACTGGTTGATGCGGCAGCTTCCCAGCCGCGCCGCCAACTGGATGATGGCTAAGCTCTCAGGAATCGACTTGCACGATTTCGGAACCACGTTCAAGGCATACCGGCGCGAGATTATTCAGGAAATTCAGCTCTACGGCGAGTTGCACCGGTTTATTCCCGCGCTGGCAAGTTCGACGGGCGCGAGAATCGCGGAAGTGCCCATCGAGAATCTCCGTCGGAAGAGTGGCAAGTCCGACTATGGAATCGCGCGCACCATCCGCGTTTTTCTGGATTTGATTATCGTGAAATTTTTATTGGATTATTCGACGCGGCCGTTGCAATTTTTCGGCTTGCTCGGCGTGGCCGGGATGGGACTTGGTTCCCTGCTCGCGTGCTTCCTGGCTTACGAAAAATTTTATCTGCACCAAGCTATCATGGCGGAACACGGGCCGTTGATGATGCTGGCAGTGGCGCTGTTCATCAGCGGCGTGCAGTTTTTCTCCATGGGCTTGCTCGGCGAAATCAACGCGCGCACCTACTACGAATCGCAGAACAAGCCGATTTACGCGTTGCGCGAAGTGAAAAGTCATCGCAAAGAAATGGGTGATTCTACCGAATCGACGCGGCCTTCCGGGAATCCCGAACGCTAGAGAGTTTTTCTCAAGAACGAAGCGGCCTGGCTAGGAGTGACGCGCGATTTTCCGGTACTCTCCGCGGAAGTACAGCAGCGGCTCTCCTTCGTGCAGTTCCGCATCTTCCACTTCGCCGATAAAAATCGTATGGTCGCCGGCGACGTGCGACGCAATCACCTTGCAACTCATCTGGAGCAGCGTGCCCTCGATGACGGGAGCGCCGCTGGGCGCCCGCCGGAAATGAATGCCCAGCCGCTGCTCCGTTTCGGCGTTGTGTTCGCGTTTTGCGAAATATTCGGAGATGGCCTGCTGATTTTGTTTCAGGACGCTGACGCCAAACTGTTTTTTCTTTTGCAACAACGAATACATGTTTGCGCGGTGGTCGACGCAAACGAGAACCAGCTTAGGATCGAGCGAAACGGATGTGAAAGAGTTCGCGGTCATACCGTGAATTTTGCCGGGCTCTCGCTCGACGGTGACGACGGTCACGCCAGTGGTGAAATGGCCCAGGGCTTTGCGGAATTCGGAGGACGAGAGTGAGGACGTTGGCATCTTGGAAGTTTTTGAAGATACCATACTGGCTGCGGGAAAAGCGAAGTAGCCAGTTCGTATCGGAATTGTCTGGCCGGCAATTCGTTTGAGCAGCGGAGTCGGAAACGGGGTGAACATTCATGGCGCGAAAAATCGCGATTCTGGGCGGAACGGGCGCGGAAGGCTCCGGGCTCGCATATCGCCTGGCGAAGGCCGGTGAGCACATCCTGATAGGCTCTCGCGACTCAGCGCGCGCGCAAGAAACCGCAAAACTTTTGCGGGAGCGGATTGGCGGTGGAGCGCAGGTCGAAGGCTTGGACAATCCTTCGGCGGCGGCAGCGTGCGACGTCGCGGTGTTGACGGTTCCCTTCTCCGGCGCCGCGGCGTTGCTCAAACAATTGAAGAGTGTATGGAAGCCGGGGACGATCGTCATCGATACAACCGTGCCGCTGGCGGCGACGGTTGGCGGCGCAGCGACGCGCGTGCTTGGAGTGTGGCAAGGATCGGCAGCGGAACAGACGCGCGAACTTTTGCCCGCAAGCGTGAGTTTAGCGGCGGCGTTTCAGAACCTTGGCGCGGAAACGCTTTCGGGCGATGAGCCGGTCGACTCCGACGTGTTAGTGTGCAGCGACGATGAGAAGGCCAAGCAAGTGGCGTCCGAATTGGTCGGCAAGATTCCAGGCGCGCGGGCGCTGAATGGGGGAAAACTGGAAAACGCGCGCATCGTGGAATCGCTGACGGCGCTGCTGATCGGATTGAACATGCGCTACAAAGTTCACGCCGCCGGGATACGTTTTACCGGGCTTCCCTTGAAGTGACGCCTCTTGTTCGCCGAGCTTTCGCGAGTCAGATTGCGATGGGCCACTGGCGGCCTGGACAGCAAACCCGCATCGCCACCGGCGAAGAGAAGCGATGCGGGTCCATCCATCCGAAAACGCCAAGTGCTGTTTGGCCAGCCTAGCCCCCACGACGCATGCGCGGTTTCAGACGAACTCCGGGGGGGATCAGGGTCCCAAGTCATCCCCTGTCTGCCCACCGCAGGCGGCGGTGATCTGATCGTCGGTCAGGTTCGGCCCCGTGGTAGAGTTGTTGGGTTTATGCAACTGCATGTTACCGCCCCTCAGGAAGCGCGTCGAAACAACCACGGCATGGAGACCAGTGAATGGGGGACTGATACCGGTAAGTTCTATCCCGAACCTGTCGGGCCCATTCGACCCGGAGCCTGGCTCCGCGACGTCCAAAGTCCTCACTCGAAAGTACACGTTTCCAAAAAGGTTCGTATCCGCTGTGCCGCAGATATCGCGGTATCGAGAAGTTGGGAAAGGATCCACATACGCCGTAATTTGGTCGCTGCTGACGTGCAACCCGGCGAATGTTCCGGTTGTGTCATGGTCCACAAAGTTCACATGACCGAAGAACCCGCCATGCTTACATCCAGCCACAAGGCCGAAGTTCGCGTGGTTGCCATTGTCGGTGATTACGAATCCGCCGCCGGTCGTGAAGTCGCAAGGGCTCGGGACTACGTGAGCGTATACGGGGGTGCTCTTAAAACCCAGCATCGCTACCAGGAGTACCCCTGTTAAAAGTCCGGTGATTAGCATCGGTACAATTGATTTTGTTCTCTTGTTCATTGTTTTTCCTCGTTGTGCGTAAAGGCGCAGTCCTAGGCGATGCCCGCGGTCGCCGAAGCGATCACGACATCGGCTACGCCCGTGACGGTGACGTGGATCGCGTTAACCACCGCCGTGCCGGTGGAAGAAATGGATTGTTCATTGATGACTATCTGCCCGCCAGGTATGCCCACGATCTGATTGGGGGTCCCGGTAATGGCGATGGGCGTCCCGTTGACCAAGAGGTTGTCAATTGTTGTGCTGCCTGTACCCGCGGCACCCGCGACCTGCGACGCCTGTGCCACTACCGAATCGGCGGTAATGCCGACCCCGGCTACGTTCATATTCAAGTTCGCGAGCGAGACTGCGGAGTCAACCTCGTCGGGCCAACTGATCGTGCCCGCGCTGAGGACTTCCCCAGTAAGCACCGAGGGCACCGTCCCTGTGTCCATGGACGCATCTCGGGCGTCGTTGACGCCGCTAAGTGTCCCGGTATCGGCGAGTGCCGTGGTGGTTGTGAGAAGGCCCAGGGCTCCGAAGAGGGTTGCGCGAACGGCAGCCGCATCTCCTGTGATCGCGGTTGTTGTTGTTGTTGAACTGCCTATTGGCGGCAGAAGGCCGCCGAGCTGCGCGAGGCCGACGGAAGGCCAGGCGAGCAGGCCAGCCATTAGCACGGCGACTAGAACCAAAGCTGACCGGCCATGTTTTGTTTGACCCATAGTTGACTCCTTTTTTTTTTCGTGTTGCCGTGTCCCGCTCTTGAGAATTCCGGGCACACTTGTAGCGGACACGGAAGTTCCTGTTTTTCTCCTGGCTCACCTGGGGACGCGGGCGTGCAACTTCACCAGCGAACCTGCAACGCTTCCGGGGCCACAACAGTGGGCAGCTTATGAATGGATGGCAGCACGCACAATCCGGCGTAAACTCCAATTGAGCGACAAAAATCCCTAAATCTGGCTTAGGCAAAACCGTGGATGGAAGAATGAGCGTTTACCTCAGCGCGAAGCTTGCGCCCGACTCCCGTATGCTTTTCCGCTTGAAGGAAGGCCGCAGCGGTGCTGCGCCACTACAAAGAAAGGGACAATAGGGCGCGGGCGAGCTTGCGCTTGTGGGCGCGCGTTTTCATGATGGTGTGGAGGACACCGACTTGCATGCCGAGGGCGGAGATGGCGGCGGATTGGGATTTGTCGGCGGGGTCGATGATGAATGTACCGGTGAAGTCGGCGTAGAGTTTGGCTACGCCGAGGGCGGTGGGATCGTGGCCGAGCTGGGCGAGCATTTTGTCCGAGGGGCCTTTCAGGGATTTGCCGCCGACGATGGGACAGACGGCGAAGACTTTTTCTTTGTGAGCGCGGAGTTCATCGCGGATCGTAAGGACGGAAAGAATCGGGCCGATGCTGATCAGCGGATTACTGGGGCAGACGAGGATGCGGTCGGCTTCGCGAATGGCTTCGAGGACGCCGGGAGCCGGAAGCGCGGACTCTGCGCCCGCAAAACGAATCCCCTTCACGACGGGTTCAGCGCGGCGCTTCACGAGGTATTCCTGGAAATGCAGCGGGCCCTCGTTCGAATCGATGATCGTGGGGACAGAATTGTCTGACATGGGCAGGATGCGGGATTTGACGCCGAGGGCGATTCGAATGGAGTCGGCAGCTTGCGAGAGAGTTTTTCCTTCGCCGAGCATAGCGGTGCGATGGATATGCGTGGCGAGGTCGCGGTCGCCGAGATTGAACCAATCGGGGCGGCCATAGACGGCGAGGCGCTTCAGAGCGTAAAACGTCTCACCACGAAATCCCCAGCCTTTTGATGGGTCCACAATTCCAGCAAGTGTATAAGTGACGATGTCGAGGTCCGGCGAGATTTTCAGGCGGTGAAGGGCGATGTCGTCGCCGGTGTTGACGATGATCGTTAAAAGGGCGGAGTCCATCACATCGTAAAGACCTAGCAGGAGTTTTGAAGCGCCAACGCCACCAGCAAGCGCAGTAATCTTCAGTTTTACGTTTGCGGGCATAGAGAAGTCAGATGCGAGCGGCGTGAGCAGCGTCACGCGCGAAGCCATCGGCATCTGCTACCTCCGCGATGCGATCGCGCACGCGCGGCGAAAGAAATTCGTCCCGGCGGACAAACTCGGGATAGAGCGCGAGGCGTTCGCGCAGAGCGAAGCCGCGGGATTCCGTTTCGGCTTGCAGGAGGGCGATCTGTGGCCAGGCGGCTTCCGGATTGATGAAATCTTTAGTGACAGGGGAAATGCCGCCCCAATCGTTGATGCCCGCATCGAGCAAACGGGGGAAATCGTCGTAGCTCAGGTTCGGCGGAGCTTGAATGTTCATCTGCGGGCCGAGAATCAGGCGCGCGAGGGCGATGGTGCGCAGCATATCCTCAAGAGAGGGCTCCGGATGCGCGGCCATGGGAATATCCGGTTTTGCGCGGAAATTCTGGATGATGACTTCCTGGATGTGGCCGTATTTCTCGTGGAGCGTTCGAATGGCCAACAGCGAGTCGATACGTTCTTCCATGGTTTCGCCGATGCCGATGAGAATGCCCGTGGTAAACGCGATCGAGAGCTTCCCTGCTTCTTCGATGGTGCGGAGGCGAAGGGCGGGAACTTTGTCCGGCGCTTTGGCATGCGGCAAACCATCGCGCATCAAGCGCGGGCTGACGTTTTCAAGCATGAGGCCGACGCTGGCGTTTGAATCTTTCAAATGGACGAGGGCGGCGCGGTCCATCACGCCGGGATTGGCGTGCGGGAGCAGGCCGGTTTTTTCCAGGACGAGTTCGCACATGGCGGCGAGATAGTGGAGCGTACGCGAGTAGCCTTGCGTGCTGAGGAATTCGCGGGCTTCAGGGAAAATCTTTTCGGGCTGGTCGCCCAGGCTGAAGAGCGCTTCCTTGCAGCCGGCCTGGCGTCCGCGTTCGGCGAGGGCGAGGACTTCCTGGGGAGTCATGAAATGCGCGCCAGGCTGGCCGGGGTCTTTGCGGAAGGTGCAGTAGCTGCAATAGTCGCGGCAGAGAGTCGTCAGCGGGAAGAAGACTTTTCTTGAATAGGTGACGACGGTCCCTTTGCCTTGGGCACGCAGTTCGGTGGCGGCGCTCACGAGGTCCGCAAGGGGAGCTTGCGCGGCTTGATGGAGGGCTTCTTCGCGGGTCAGGGGATGGAGTGTCGTTTGCATGGCAAGCTAGCTTAGGTTACGTAAGGAATTTAACACAGAGAACACGGAGGACACAGGGACCGCAGAGAAGAGAACATCACCGGAACAAATCTTCGTTGGCGGGGCGGATGATGCTCGTGGCGGGCTCAGTGGAGGACTTGTAACGATAGCCGCGAATGAGGACTACGGGAAAGCCTTCGGATTTGGCCATCAGGAGGCCGGCGGCGGCGGCTAGTTCGTCCGCGACGGCTAGAATCGTGGCAGTGAGAGGCTTGCCGTCACGATCGCGCGTGCCTCGCAAATCGTGGAGGACGGGAATGCCCGACGCCCCGATGGCCACGTTTGTCAGACCGAGGCGCCAGGGACGGCCGAACGTGTCGCTGATGATGACGGCGATGCGTTTGCCGGTGCGTTTGCGGAGAGCGGCAGCAAGAGTTTTGGCCGAGCCGTCGGGATCTCGGGGGAGCAGGGTGACGGTATCGCTGCCGGGCACGTTCGAATGGTCGACGCCTGCATTGGCACACACGTAGCCAAGGCGTGTTTCGGCAATCAGCACGGGATCCGTGCGAACGAGGCGCCGCGATTCTTTCAAAATTACTTCCACCAGCCGGGGATCTTTCTTTTGCCGCTCCGCGATGACCTGCGCCTCGGTCGAAGGCTCAACCGATTCCAGATGGACGACCGCACCTTCGGCCTTCGAAACTATTTTCTGCGCGACAACGAGAACGTCGCCGTTCTCAAAATGCAGACGCGCCTTGCGAGCGGCATTGGTTATTTGTTCGGAGAGATCGTCGTCGCGGTGAATCTCGGGCAATCCGGGCAAGCGAATCAGGCGCACATCCGAACTCGCAGTGCGAGCCTTCTTTACAGATGAGCGGGATGTGGAACGCTTGGCCATGGGCGCGGAAGAGAAATCTTACGCGATAGGCCGAAACCTTTCACCTGTGATAACTCCAGGCGGATCGAACGAGGAGAATCCGCGGGAGAGGAGACTACCTGGGTTCGCCGACGAGCCGGACGAAGGTGCCATGCGCGGCGACACGTTCGGGCACGTCGAATCGCCCGGCGCGCAAGACAGGGATTGCGTCGTCCACCTGATGGGAAATGGTCGAGACAGTCCGAACGTCGTGCAAGCGAGTAGTGGCTTCGATCGGCGGATTGCCGTAAGACTCCTTGGTACAGACGACTTCGTCGCCTTCACTAAAATTGACTCCGAGAATTTGGATTTCCGGCGGGCGGCCAGTGCTGAGCCGCATGCGGTTGCGCTTATGGGGGATGTTGGAGGAGATGATGGCGACTTCATCGCCGCGGAAGGCAGCTGCGCTGTCGGACGGATCGACGTCGCGGTCTTCGGGAGGCGGCGGCTGATAGTTGTAGATGGAAGCGTCGTCCTCCTTAGGGAATTGCGGATTGACACTGTCCATGTTGCGATTGTCCCAGAGAAAATCGACGCGCTGGGTGATGCCGCCATAACGGGACTCAGGAAGATTACATGTAAAGGTGTAAGGATCATTGGCGAGAGGGATGCCACGAGGAATGTTCATGGAGTGGCGGCCGCGGGCGAGGGCAGGAAGAGGATAACGGGCGGTGACGCTGCCAGCACTGACGACTTCCAGGAAACCCTGCAAAAAATCCTGGTCGAGCTCGTAATCAACGCGAAGGGAATCCGTAGTCAGCCGGTTGCTCTTAGTGGTGCCGACATAGGGAGTGAGGTAGACGATGCGCATAGGCGAAGAGTCCTGCAAATCACCGGAGGAAGAATCGAGACCACCCTCGCCGGATTCGAGCCGGTGCCTGATTTCCTCAAACCTCTTCTTGCGGACCGCGGCCTTTGCAGCGGCATCGTCGTTGCTACTCGAGGCGCTCTGCTGGACGGGAGGCGTGTGGGCGGGCGATTGCATGGCGGACGATTCGCGCGCGAGATAGCGACCCGCGGGTGCGAGGATGGCGAGCACAAAGTAGATGGAGAGAAGATTTCGCAGCGTAACGTCCAATCCAAGGCAACTGGCAGCTAAAAAGCTGGAAATCGCGTCGACGAAAATAGTTTAAGGCGGCGCTACGCACTGGGCATGGCCAATGTGGCCAGCATTGCCCAATTTCGCAACGCCGATGTCGTTGCTCAGTTGAGTGACAAGTATCAGTGATGGGAAAAAGCGAAACGGGCGTCCCGATCACACCGGGACGCCCGTCAGGAAAGGCTCAACTCTGAGTGATACCTAGCCGCGATGAGGCGGTTTGTCCTCCTTCGGCTTGTCCTTCTCCTTCGCTGGCTTGTCGGCAGGCTTCGCTTTCTGGCTTTCCTGCTGTTGTCTTTGCTGCAGCTTCTGCTGCTCCTGCCCGTGTTTCTGCTCGAGCTGCTGGAGCTGCTGCTGTTGTCTCTGGTCGACCTGTTGTTGGCGCTGCTGTTGGCGTTGCCGGTCAGCGTTTTGTTGAACAGCTCTCTGCTGCTCTTGCTGAGGCTTCTGCTCGACCTGCTGACGTTGCGGCGGCTGGTTTTGTTCGACTCTCTGCCTTCTTGCGTCGTCAGCATTATTCTGCTGAATCCTCTGCTGCTCCTGTGGGGGCCTCTGCTGCTCCTGCTGAGGCTTCTGCTCAACCTGCTGGCGCTGCGGCGGCTGGTTCTGATCGACTCTCTGCCTTCTCCCGTCATCAGGATTATTCTGCTGAATCTTCTGCTGCTCCTTGACCTGCTTCTGCTCGACCTTCTGCCGCTCCTGGTCCTGCTTCTGGCGGAGCTGTTCCATTTGCTGCTGATGCCTCTGGTCAAGCTGCGGATTGGCGTCGTCCGGCCTGTTGGAGTTGTTCGGCCGAGACGTAGGTGGACGATCGTTGTACACCCTCGCATTGCCCGTGTTGCCCGGCGCGTTGCCGCTGTTGCCAGGGGCATTGCCGGAGTTACCGGGAGCGTTGCCGCTGTTACCTGTCTGGTTCGATGGCTGATTCGGTGGCCGGTTCGGAGGATTCGCTGGAGGAGTATTCTCCACCGACGATGGGCGGCTGTTGTTGTTCTGCACGTCGCGGCGATCGTTCTGGACATCACGCCGATCATTCTGGATGTCGCGCCGATCGTTTCTCATGTCCCGGCGGTCGTTTTGCGCGTTGCCCGGATTGTTCTGGACATTGCCGGGGTTGTTCCGCCCGTTGGCCGGATTGTTCGGCGCGTTGTCGACGGGCCGATTCGTCTGAGCGTTTCGCGGCGTGTCAGGTTGTACCGGCGGAGCGATCTTGATGTTGGAACGAGGCTGTTGGGTGTCTTCCATGCGAGCCCGGCGCATCTCGGAGACGGCCGGCGGCCTGCCGCCGTTCTCTCGAATCTCCTGCTGTTGTTTCACGAAGGATACCGGAGCGGGAGGCGGTGGCGTCTTGGCCACCACAGGACGTTCCTGGAACCGCGCCTGAGACCTTGGCGAAACCGTAGCGCCCGCCCCAATCACGCTTCTCTGCTGCGGCGCCACTGTTGGCGTAGTCGGATTGACCTGCGCAGTCTCAACTTCACGGCGATCCACCCTCATCATGTTGTGTCCGACAGGCTGCGCCGACGTGAAATTCTGTTGAGACGTGGCAGTTACGCCATTCGGCGCGGTCTGGTTCACGTACCGGATGTTGGTGACGTTTTTGTTGACGACGACGGTGTTGTAGTAATTGTTCACCACGGTGGTATTCACCGCCGTGTTGGAGACGTTCACGTTGTTGACGTAGGTGCGGCTCACGCGATACGAGGGCACGTAGACTTCACGCGGCGCAAGCGGGAACCAGGCCACGCCGACTCCACCGCCGCCGCCCACCCCGATGCCAACGCTGAAGTGCGGCCCGCCGACCCAGGCGACCAGCGCGGGAGCGTAAACCGGGCGTACATAAGCGACACCTACGACGGCACGAGGCGCGCAAGGTACCCAGCCCCAAACTCCGCCAACCGCAACCCAACGGCCGTAGTGAAATGGCGCAAAGCCCCAGGGAGCGTCATCTACCCATGTCCAGCCCCAGGGAGAAATCCACACCCAGTGGCCGTAGCGATAGGGCGCCCAGCCGACGATAGTCGTGTGTGGAAACCAAACCGTGCCGTACTCGGACACCTGGCGCCAGCCTCCGTATTCGTCGAGATCTTCATAGCCAATTACATCGGAAGAGACATAGCGGGAGGATTCAGAGTGATCCTCGCGGCGGTCACGGTCACGGCACCAGTGGTCGAAGTCGTCATCGTCATTGCCGAATCTCTGAATGTCGGCGTCGAGCTGGTCGATTCCGGCAAACGTGCCGGCTTCTCGAGAATGAATGGTGTAAGCGGAACCGCCGCCGGTGACTTCGCCTTGACCGTCGCGGACAACGACGAAGGTGGAATCGCCGGCTTCGTTGACGTCGATTTTGTAGTTGCCGGGGCGAAGGATGGAAAAGGCGAGATTCGGTGTATCAATCTCGAAAGTTTCGTCGTTTTCGAGCCGCCGCACGCGCACGTTCAGGGTGCCTTCGGTGATCCGGATTTGCGCCATACGGTCGTCGAGATTCAAGAACGAAAAACCGGTGTTGCCGGAAAGACGGATCGCCGCGGAGCCGATGTGCAGCTCGGCGAGCGAACCGTTGTCGGTCCAAAGCTTGTCACCTGTGGTAATCGGACGGTTGACGACCGCGGAAACCCAATCGTCGGTGCCTGCTGGATTAAATGAAACAGTGCCCCGCGCGTAGCTGAGACGCGCTACGCGGCTGGGGGGATCGTCGTCATCATGGGCTGTGGCGCGTTGCGGCGCAAAGAAAGCCACTGCCAGCGCAACGCTAAGCAGGCTCGCTAACTTGAGCAGATGTTTTCTCATCGGAATCTCTCCTGAAACCTGAGCGGCCGTAATGCACTTGCGCCGCGTCATTCCACGTTCCTGGCTCACCTTCCCCGGTAAATTGGTTGGCCTCTCTTAAAACGGTAACACTTCATCGTTAGAGAGCATTTGCTGCGTATTTTCCCCATGTCGAAACAGCAAATGCCGCTAACGAAATACTTCACTTCATATAACACCTGGGGGCTGGAAGAGTTGTGCGGGGGGCACGCCGTGAAGAATGGGAAACAAATGAGGTGTGACGAAAAAGAATGGGCCCGCCCGGACTTAGCGGGCGGGCCCATTGTGTCTGGCCAAGAGATTAATGGTGGCCGTGAGAGCTGGAGCCTCCACCGCCGTGTGAACTTCCGCCACCTCCACCGCTGTGTGGGCTTCCGCCACCACTGCTTCCGCGACTTCCACCACCCCCGCCACCGTGCGAGCTCCCGCCGCCACTATAGCTGCCACCACCTCCACGGCTCCCTCCGCCACCGCTATAGCCACCTCCGCCGCCGCTGGCCGCAGAGTAGGAACGTGAAGGCGCTGGATAGCTGCGGCTCGGTGCGGAATAAGTTCGCGGCGCCGAGTACGAGGGCGAGGACGGCGGATTGTAAGAGCGCGGCTGCGAATAGCTGCGGTTATTATTGTTGGAAGGCGTGTTGTTATAGGTCCGCTGCGGCGGCTGCGAATTGCCGCGGTTGCCGTAATTCGGCGCGTTTCCGCCAGAGCGCTGCGGCGGCTCGTACGAACGCCCGCTGCTCGAAGAGCTTGGGCGGTTGCTGTTGTAGCTTGGCGCAGAAGGCCGCGAGGCCGGGCCATTGACTGCTCCAGATTGCGAATTCCCTCGTCGAGTTTCCGAAGCCCGCAGGCGCGTGGCCACGATCGGTTGCATTGCCTTGCGCTTCCCAGGTACGTTGGCTATTGCCGGCGCGCTGAGACGCACCATTCCCCATGACAGAAACGGACGTGCCGTTCGAGTTGGTCATCGCCGAAGGCGGCCGATTCTGCGAGAGGTCCCGCTGACGGCTACCTGTGCCGGAATTGTTGGGCATGTTGCCCGGGCGGTTGTTATTCATCGCGGGCGTGTTGCCCTGGCGATTGTTTGCCCCAGGCGCGTTATCGTGACGATTATTCGTCATGGGCGCGTTGCGAGTTGGCATATTCTGGGTGCCCGCCCGCTGATCCATGGCGCCGTTCACGCGCGTATTTCCCGCGCGGCCCGGAGTGAGGCTCGCGCTATTGACGGTGTGAACGCGCATCTGGGAAGCTCCA
>WNFS01002868.1_pt1 | contig 14718 bp, 9 predicted proteins | sample 5400141 | NCBI WGS metagenome assembly WNFS01 (sample SAMN13153358, study PRJNA577476) | soil metagenome | isolation source: 60 cm saprolite under Madrone tree | place: USA:California | collected 2016-06-14
AATGCTTGCCCAACTGCAGCGGTTCGTTCCCCAATCGGCAAACCTTTCCAATTGCCCGCTTTGGCTTTTGCAACCAGACGATTGAATTGCTCCTGACCCCTAAAAACCGTGTTAAATGGCAATCGCGATTCGGATCCAAATGCCATTGAACAGATCAAATAGAGCGGAACAAGAGCTCTCCACATTCGCATGATACAGGTAACTCAACGCGAGATGGAGAAGGTTACAAGGTTAAAAAGGTCGCACCGCGAATAGATTTTTGAACTTTCTTAACGCTTTTAACCGTTTTAACTGTCTCATATCCTTTTAAGACTGTGCCAATTCGATTTCCGAAAAAGAGCCGGCGAAACATTGTTCGGCAGACGTCACGAGACGGCACACCTGTAAAACGTTCCACGCGCGTCCGGCTGCGTCCGCGAGCGGACTGGCACAAACGCAATTTTCTCACGAGCGTGTTGATCCCGTCGCTTTTCGTGAAGCGCTCTGGAGGTCCCGCGGCTCCGCAATTCCCAAAGATCAATTCCCAAAGATTCGAGACGGCGAGATCTGCATTACGTGGATCGGCCACGCGTCGTTTCTCATCCAAACCCACGAGGTCAACATTTTGATCGACCCGATTTGGTCGAAATGGCTCAAGGTCATCAAGCGGTTGAAACAACCAGGTTTCGAAATTCATCATTTGCCTTCGATTGATTTTGTCCTCGTCACGCATGCCCACTTCGATCACCTCGACCGGCGCACACTGCGACGCGTTGCGGCGGATCAACCGATTGTTGTACCGATGGGCGTAGGAAACCTCGTCCATGATCTGGGCTTTCATATTGTGCACGAGCTCGATTACTGGCAGACGGTCGAACTCGGGCCGCTTAAGATTTCTCTCACCCCCTGTCACCACTGGGGCGCCCGTTTCCTGGCGGATTTGCATCGCGATTTCGGCGGGTTCGTGATCGCTTCAAACGGTCGCACGATTTTTCATTGCGGCGACAGCGCTTACTTTCCCGGGTTCAAGGAAATCGGCGACCGCCACAAGATCGATGTCGCGCTGCTCCCCATTGGCGCTTACGAAGCGCCCACAGGCCGCGAAGTTCACATGAACCCTGAGGAAGCGGTTAAGGCATTCCTAGAGCTTCGTGCCGACACTTTGATCCCGATGCATTACGGGACATTTCGCCTCGGCTTCGAACCGCTTCACGAGCCGCCGCAACGTTTGCTCGCCGCCGCTCGCGAACATGGCGTCCAGGAAAAGGTACTAGTCATGACCGAGGGAAAGCCGGTCGTCCTTTAGACAAAACCTTTCTAGCCACAGATGAACACAGATAAAACACAGATTTGCAGAATTCTTTTCCTGCATCTGTGAAGATCCGTGTTAATCAGTGGCCGGATTATCTTGGCGCGTTCTCAGCCGGGTTTATCGTCGTCGCGTTCTGCCTGCTTCTTCTTTGGAACAATCCGCTCGTTTTTTGGAATGACGATTATGAATTGTCCGTGCTGCCAGTATTTGCCGACGTGGCGCGCAGTTGGTCGGAGGGCCATTGGCCGATCCTGAGCCCGTACTCGTGGGTGTGCGGCAATCTCGCCGGTGAATTTCAATACGGAACGTTCTCGCTTTTTGTAAACGCGGCCGTCGTTTTCATTTGGAAATTTCCGCTCACGTTTCCACAACAGGCCGCCGCTCTTTCGATCGCCCATCTTTTCGTTTTGGCGATGGGCGCATTTTTGCTCGCGCGCGACCGGCAACTTTCAATTCCATTGTCGATCTTTGTCGCGCTCGTTGCTGCCCTGAACGGCTGGATCATTTGCTGGGGCGCGACCGATTGGTTCGGCGCGCTGGGCGCGTTCACGTGGCTCCCTGGGGCGCGGAACGGGCGCTGAGTTCGCGACTGACGAAATGGCGATTCCTGTGGCCTGCGCCGTTCGTTTATCTGCTCGTTACTGGCGGTTTTCCTTACACGGTTTTGATGTTGTTGCTCTTGATCGCATGGCTCGTGATCAAGACCTTGGTTCAAACCCGAAGCGTCTTCTCCGTCTTGCCGATGCTTTTAGGTGTGGCGCTCGGCTTCGGATTGTCTGCGCCGGCCTGGCTCGCGCTCCTCGATCACGTTCAGGGTTCAGCACGCGAACTGCAGTCGCCTGCGGCACACTGGCAATGGCTTGTTCCGCCCGCGGCGTTACCCGGTTTCATCTTGCCATGTTGGACTCTCAAATGGGCTGATTTTTCCAGCCGTTATCTACCGCACACAGCAACCGAACTAGCGTGTGGACTCGTCGCGCCTGCAGCGCTGATTGGTGGATTCATCTGGCGTGGGCGTATGCTCGTTAGGCAAATAAAGTGGGAGCTGGTTTTGCTCTTGCTAGTGCTGGTGCTCTGCATGATTCCAACGGCGGGTCTTTTCAGGTGGAGTTTTCGCTGGCTGCCCTTTTTTCATTTGGTCCTCGCAATATGTGCGGCGGAGGCGCTGCATGGTGAGCTTGGATCAACGATCCCGGCTACAGCGGCGCTCGCTCTGACTGCACTCACAGCACTCCTGATGTTAGTCATGCGCGCGACTGGCTCCTACGCTTTCCCACTGACGGGGATCTTTCTCGGGCTCGCGGCGATTTGGTTATTTTCAGAGCTTTGGTTGCGTGACTCTCCATTTCAAAAGTGGCCGCCCGTTGTGATTACGTTTTTGGCATTCCTCGCCACGTATTTCTACATTCCAACAAACTGCGGCGTGCCGAGATACAATTTTTCTCAAGAGCTACTAAAGACATCGCCGCTTGATTCGCGCCGGCTTTATCTCAGCATCTATCCCTGGGCCGAGCTGACCTACTGTGAGGCAAACAAACCGCAACCAGTCGGCCAAACTCTGCGCCCGGGAAGCACCCCAATGTGGGCCGGCTTGCGCTTCATCAATGGCTACAGTCCGATCCGCGCGGCAGGCGTGGCGCGCGAATTCGCAACCAGCATTCACGGTGAAATTAATCCTGACGTGGGAAGCTATTTGCTGAGTCACCAAGCTGGAACAGAGGGCGAACTGGAGTTGATGGGAGTGGATGGAATCGTCGTTGCGCGGGAAGTGGATATCGCGCCGCAGCCGAGTTCCGAATGGGAACTGGTGCTTTCAACTAACGAAGGCAACGTCTTTCATCGGCGCGACGCGCAGTCCGCGCCAGTGCGCTCGGTGACCTCAATCAAGTCACGGCCCAACGAACAATTTGTTCCTGCGACGATCTCGCGGATTAATGACTCGCGAAATTTTGTTGAAGCGGATGTTGATGTCCCGAGCGGTAATGGGTCTGCGTTGCTGATGTTTTCACGCCCGTATTTCCGCGGGTACGAAGCGCGCCTCGCGAATCAAAAACTCGCTGTCACCTCGTATCGTGGATTATTTCCAGTGGTGGAAGTCCCAGCGGGTGCGCATGGGCGCCTTATGCTTGCGTATTGGCCATATTGGCTCGTCTGGGGAGGCGCGGTAGGCGTGGTTTGTACGTTGGTGGTGGTTTCGGGGTTTCTTGCTGCGATGAAACGGCGCGTAGAACCGCGCGCGGTTACTTCTGGTTAATCCTGGAAACATTCTGCGTGGACGCCATCTGGGTCGCGCCTTGGATCTCGGAGCCTGCCTTCAGAGTTCCTTGGGATTTTCCAGCAGTTCGATCACGCGTTTGAGCAGACGACCGGCACCGCCGCCGTCAATACTGCGATGATCAAAACTCAACGTGATTTGGGCTTCGGTCCTGGGAACAAATTCCTTTTTCTCTTCATCCCAGGAAGGAACTTTCTTCCCGACCCCAAGACCGAGCAGCAGTGTCTGGTCCGGCAAGGGAATCGGCGTGCCCCATTCCATTCCGAAGGTCCCGAAGTTGGAAACGGTCGCGATACCGCCCGCTTGCATATCCGGAGAAATCCGCCGTTGTCGCGCGAGCTCGACGAGTTCTTTGTATTTTGTCGCGAGATCGGCGAGCGAAGTTTTATCTGCGCTCCGAATCACCGGCACCATGATTCCGTCCTCGGCTTCAACGGCGATTCCAACGTCAATAGATTTTGATTGCACAACACGATTGCCGATCAGTTTTGCCGCTGCACCGGGATTTTCCGAAAGCGCCACTGCGAGCGCGCGCGACGCGTAAAGGCCGGGTCCGGGTTTTGGATCGCGCGACTGCCGGTCCTGCAGTACCGGGTCGAGATTCACTGACGACCCAATGGTCGAGAGCGGGCGCGTCCAACTGCGCCGCATCGCGTCCGCGACGCCGGCGCGAATGGCGGAAGCTTCATGCGCCGTTTGATTCTCGATCTTGTGCAGAAAGCTTTCGAGATCTTTGATGGTGACGCGATTGCCTGCGCCCGTTCCCATGATCCCAGCGAGGTCAGCAGTTGTTAACTGCAATTCGGCCATGCGCGCGCGTACACGCGGCGACATGAAAGTGGCGCCTTTCGTGACCGCGGGAACGGGCAGGTCTCCTATGCGTGCGCCTTCACCATCCCGACCACGTGTCGGGATTTTTTTCTCGCGCGCGGGAGCGACTTCCTGATCAGCGCGCGCGGGAATTTCCTCCGCGACCTCCCCCTGCGGAGGAGGAGGCGCTCGCTTTGCGAATCGCGCGGCGTCTGCCTCGCTCGCTTCTACGTAGCCAAGAACTGCGCCCACCGGATAAGTCTCTTTCAATTGGACGGTGATCCTGTCGATTTTGCCTTTGCATGGCGTGGTCACACCCATGACAGCTTTGTTTGTCTCGACGTCGATGATTTCCTGATCATTGACCACTTCGTCGCCGGGTTTGACCTTGATATCCACAATCGTGGCTTCGGCGATCGATTCGCCCAACTGCGGCATGATGATCGGGACTTGCGGCATAAATTATTCTCGAAGCAGTTGTCTCGCTTTTGCTGCAACGTTCTTTGCGTTTGGGCGATGCGTGCTCCAGAGGTTTGGATGATACGGAATCGGAGTGTCTTTTGCATTCAGGCGTTGCGGGGCCGCATCCAGCAAATGAAAGCCCTGGCTTGTGACACGCGCGATGACTTCCGCCGTAGCGCCGCCCCACGGAAATGACTCGCCGACGCAAAGCAAACGTCCGGTGCGCGCGACGGATGCCAGTACCGTATCAGTGTCGAGCGGTTTAACGGTCCGCAGATCGACAACTTCGATTTCGAAACCATCACGCTCGAGTTCCTCGGCCGCCGCGAGAGATTCCTGCATCATTGCGCTGTAGCTCACGATGGTGAGATCGCGTCCCTCCCGCGCAATTCGTGCGCGACCAGTCGGCAAGCCTTTCTCCGGCAGCTTGTCGGCCTTGAGGTGATAATAGAGATATTTGTGTTCGCAGTAGATGACAGGATCATCGATCGCCACCGCTTCTATCAACATGGTGTAGGCGTCTTCCACCGTCGCGGGCGTCATCACGATCAGTCCGGGATAATGCGCGTAAATCGATTCCATCGATTGACTGTGAAACGGTCCGCTGCCTTTTGTCCCTCCGGAAGGTAGACGGACAGTTATCGGAATCGGCATATTCGTTCGCCAATAGTGGGTGCCGGCTTGATTTAGAATTTGATTGAGCGCGATGCTGGAAAAATCGGCGAACTGCATTTCGACGATCGGACGCATGCCCTGCATAGCGGCGCCAATAGCGGTGCCAACAATCGCGTCTTCGCTGATGGGCGTGTTCAACACGCGACCGGGAAATTCTTTTGCCAGACCTTTCGTCGCTTTGAATGCGCCGCCGAACGTGCCGCCGACATCCTGCCCGTAAATGAAAACGCGTTCATCATCACGGAGCAGTTTCGCCTGTGCTTCCCGGATTGCTTCGAGATATGTGATGCTCACGGTGTGGCGGTCGTTAAAGCGTTGAAGCGTTAAGCGGTGTCGTCATTCAGGCGATTCAGGTTGATCGGCCAAACCGCGATTCGATAACGCGCACCAATCTTCTTTGTCGCCTTCGGGTGCGGGCTCTTGTTGCGCGGCGGCAATCGCCTCTTCCACCTGCGCGATCGCGTCTTTGCGCCATTTGCCCAGCGTCTCAGCGTCCACAAGATTAAGGTCGACAATTGTCTGCTCGGCGACTTTCAGGCAATCACGGGCAAACGGCTGACGCTTCACCTCCTCTGGCACGTAGCTCGCATCGTCGTGCTCGCCGTGACCGGACAGCCGCAACACAGAAGCGACGACCAACTGCGGCGGACGACCTGCGCGCACGCGTTTCACTGCACTGCCAATCACATCCAGGCATGCGCCGAGATCCGTTCCATCGAGACTGTAACCTTCGAACCCGTAGCCGATCGCCCGATCAACCAGATCACGACAGGCAAATTCGCGGTCGTTGGGCGTTGAGTAAGCATAATGATTATTTGTCGCGACGACCACGAGCGGCACTTGTTCGACCGCGGCTAGGTTCATCCCCTCGTGAAACGAGCCGGTCTGCATCCCGCCTTCGCCGATGCACGCCAGGCCGACGAAGTTTTTGTCACCTTTCAATCGCTTTGCCATCAATGTGCCGACGGTTACCGAAATCATCGCGCCCAGATGGCTGACCATGGCGAGTTCGTTGTTGCGCGGATGACCTCGATGAATGTTGCCGTCGCGCCCGCGCATTGGTCCCAGACGCGACCCAAGATACGTGCGCGTCACGTCAAGCAGCGGTTCGCCGAATGCGGATCGACCTGCCTGATCGCGAATCAATGGCGCGAAGATATCGCCTTTTTGCAAAAACAAACCGCACGCGACACTGACTGCCTCCTGGCCTTTGCCGATATAAACTCCGCCTGTGATCAGGCCACCGCGATAGAGACTAACGAGCTTTTCCTCAAGCGTACGCGTGAGAAGCATCCAGCGAAACGCCTCGAGGAACCGATCGTGCGGCGGCGCAGCCTTGTCCGCGCCAGTTTTGTGCGACGGCGCGGACGCGGCCTTTTTCGTTTTTGATTTTGCGGTCCGCTGCGCCGTCTGAAGCATCCCGCAATGTTACCTAATCACCGATGCTGCGCGAAAAAATTTTGTGGCACGTCCGTTTTGGCCGTGGGGCAGGCGGGCGTCTCGCCTGCCGGGTAAACAAGGAGGGGCGGTTTCCAATCCGCCCTCGCTAAAGCGGCGGACTAGAGACCGCCGCTCCTTGATGTGCCTGTGCTTCCCAGAAAAAAATTACCGCATCGCCAGAGCGAGGCGCTGTTGTCTTGGCTTCTGTTCGCCTCCGTTGGAGGTTACTTCAGGCGAAGCTTGCACAGGCGGAGTCAGCTTCATTCCCACCAGCCTGCTCACGCCGCGCTCTTCCATTGTTACTCCGTAGAGAACGTCGGCTTTGGCAATGGTGCGTTTGTTGTGCGTGATGATGATGAACTGGCTCTGTTCTACAAAACGCTCCAGCATGCGGATAAAACGGTTGATGTTGCCTTCGTCCATTGCCGCATCGACTTCATCGAGAATACAGAACGGACTCGGCCGCACCATGTAAATGGCGAACAACAGCGCTACCGCGACCATGGACCGTTCGCCTCCGCTCAGCAGGGAGATGCTTTGCAACTGTTTGCCGGGCGGCTTGGCGGTGATTTCGATTCCGCAGTTGAGCGGATCGTTTTCGTCCAGCAACGACAGGTCTGCGCGCCCGCCCCCGAAGAGTTCAGCGAACATTTCGCGGAAATTGGTTCGCACCTGGGCAAAGGTTTCATCAAACAACTTTCTGGTGGTCGAGTTGATCTGCGCAATCACATCGAGCAGCTCGCGGCGCGAATTTGTCAGGTCAGTATTTTGCGCTTCGAGAAATTTGTATCGCTCTTCCAGCTCATCGTATTCATGAACAGCGTCGAGGTTCACCGGACCCATGTTGTCGAGTTGGGTGCGAAGATCGGCAACCAGTTTCTCAAGATCTGCTTCTGCAAGCTGGATCGCGTTCTCCGAACGCGATGGCGAATCCGCGCCTTCGTCGCCATTTGTGGCATCCGTGTAGCGGTCGATCCACCTTTTCGCTTGAATCCGCAAAACTTTCTGAAACGCAGGCTCATCAACTGCAAACTCGCGAAGATCGACGTGATAGCTGCGTGAGATGTGCTCCGCCACTCCGTCGATTTTCATTTGCAGTTGCGACTCGCGCACTTGCCGTTGAGCGCGGCGATCCTGCAATTCACCCAATGAATCACGCAGATCGCGCAATTCGGTTTCACGAGCGGAAATTGCGGCGAACCGTGTTGCGCGTTGCTCCGCGATCTTCGCAGCGTTGACTTGTGCCTCTTCGCGTTGCGTACTGTGGTTCTTAATCAGGACCTCCGATTTACGCGACTCGTCAGCCTGCGCGGCTAGCTTCTGTTCGTACAATGCGATATCCCCTTTTCGCACAGTAATGAGCTCGAACAGCTCAGCATCACGAGCCCTCATCGGTTCGCGTCGTGCAACCAGATTTTCATGGCGCTGCCGCTCGGTCGCGACAGCCAGCCGCAGTTGATTGATTTTTTCGCTCAGCTCTTCTTCGCGCAGCGTTGTCTCACTCTGCGCGGCCTCGAACGCATCAAGCTCCGTCTGCTCTCTCGCGAGTTGATCACGCACTGTTTGAAGTTCGCCATCCAATTTGGCGACACGTTCATCGGCCGCGCCCACCTGCCGCTCCAACGCATTTTTCTCGGACCGTAAATTGTCGATCTTGCGTTCGGCCTCGCTAAACTCTCGCTGGAGTTGTAAAGCGACTTCGACCGCTGTTTTCGCTTCGTCGCGTTTGGTGCAAAGTGAGTCGCGCTGCTTCGCGAGCGCAGCTTCTTCTTTCGCGAGTTCTGCAATTTGTGCTTTTCGCTCCAGCAAAGAAGCCGCGCGTACTTCACTGCTGCCGCCAAAGAGGATTCCTTCCGTAGAAACAAATTCGCCGGCCAGCGTGGCCATCGCTAGTGCAGGCTCGTGCTTTTTACACTCCAGCGCCTGTTGCAAGTCGGAAAAAATAGCGACGTTCTCGAGCAGTTGCCTGATGAGCGGCTCGAGCGATTGCGGCGCGACCAATTTGTCTGTGGCCCAGGCGAGCGCATTTTCTGGCAGAATTTTCCGCACCGATTTTTGAGCAGGCTGCGTCAACTGCGGAAGGAGCAGCGCGGCTTGACCGAGCTTCTTTTTCTTGAGTTGCGCGATTATTTCGAAGGCAACGTCCGCATCTTTTAAAACGACGGCGTGCAGATTTCGCCCCAGCGCGGCTTCGATCGCAGGAATGAATTGTGGGTCAACATCAAGATGCGCAACGAGTGAACCGGCAATCGCGTCGCGAAATCTTTCGGCAGCGTCCACGCCTTTGAGAACAGCTTGCGAGCCCTGCGCGAGGCCTTCGCCTTCTTCATTGAGCTGACGCAAAACCTCCAACCGCGATCGCTTCTCGGCGAGCGTCCGCTCGAGGGCGGCGAGATTCTGTTCCGCTTCGGAAAGCAGTTGTTCTTTTTTGTGCAGACTTGCCTCGACATCGACCGCTTCGCGCCGACTTGTTTTCAGTGAGGCAGTGATTTGCTTGAGGAGTTTGTCGCGCGCACTGCTCGATGTTTGAATCTCTTTCGCAAGTTGTTCGATTTGCGCGCACGTCGATTCGCGACGCGCCTTCGTTCCGGAAAGTTCTCCCTCGAGTGCCGAGATTTTGCTTTCGGATTTGGAAAACACGAATTGCAACTCCTGTAAGCGCGCGCTGTGCGCAGTGCGCTTTTTTTGCATTTCGCCGACCTGACTGGTGAGCCTCGTCAGCTCGCCCTCTTTTTCTTTCAAGTGTCGTTCGATTTCTACGATCGAGTCGTTTGTTTGCTCGATCTCAGCAGCCTGGCGCTTGTGTTTTTTTTCGGCGTCCACGACGTCGCGTCGCGCGCGCTCGATCAGTTCTGCGACCTCTTCGGCTCGCTGCCGATTGAATTCAATGCGGCTGCGATGCGCGGCGATTTCACTTTCCAGTCGCTGTACCTCCGCGCGCGACTCAGCGATCTCTGTGTCGATTTTGTCCAGCGCGCCGCGCTCTTCCGCGAGCCCACTTTCGTTGTTGTCAATCCGCGCGCGCGTCGCGCGCTCCGATTCGGTCACACGCTCAATTTCCTTATGACAATCAGAAAGATCAGCTTCGAGAGCGTCAAGCTGCTTGCGCGAACAATGCGTTTCAAGCACGCGCAGGTCCGCATGTAACCCCTGATATCGACGCGCCTTGCCTGCCTGTCGCTGCAATGAACCGATTTGACGCTTTACCTCTTTGATAACGTCACCAATGCGAAGAAGATTTGCATCAGTGGCTTCCAGCTTGCGTAGCGCCTCGCGTTTTTGCGCCTTGTATTTGGTAATTCCGGCTGCTTCCTCGAAAACTGTGCGCCGATCTTCCGGACGCGAACTCAGGATCATGTCGATCTTGCCCTGTTCCATCATAGAGTAAGCGGCCCGTGCGATCCCGGTGTCGGCAAATAGATTTTGAATATCGCGAAGCCGGCAGGCCGTCTTGTTTAGCAGGTACTCGGAATTGCCGTCGCGATAGACTCGACGCGTGACGCGCACGTCGTGCCATTCGATTCCTAGCTCCTCAGCGCAATTGCTGAAAGTGAGTGAAGCCTCTGCGAAACCTACGGGCTTGCGTGTATCGGCGCCGTTGAAGATCACATCCGCCATCTCGTCGCCGCGAAGTGACCTGGCCGATTGCTCACCGAGCGCCCATCGCACGGCGTCAAGCACGTTTGATTTTCCGCAACCGTTCGGGCCGACGATAGCGGTAACGCCCTCGTGAAAATTGAAGGCGGTTTTGTCGGCAAACGATTTAAAGCCGATTAGCTCAAGCGATTGTAAATGCATTGTGGCCACAACCTGGGCCTCGGCAGGGTCAATACAGCAAGGTTTCTCGGGTTACAAGCGGAAAATCACACAATTTGAAGGGGTCTGATGGGGTGCGACCACAGGATATTGGGCCTTCGTCTCGCCGCATAAGATCGGAATCGCGTGAACCCTTGCGTGCTTTGTCGCCTCTCGCCTTGCGATAAGGGAAGAGGATGAAGGTGAGCGGGACCAATCAATGGAATGTGCGAGTCGAACCTCACCCTCCCCTCTCCTTCACCAAGGAGAGGCGCCCTTTGCGCGTGTCGCTGCGAATGCCCGCCATTCTGAAAGTAATCCCTGAGCGAGAAGATTAACCCGCATTCTTGCTTTGGACAATTGAATCACTCACGATGCGCCGATGGCAGACGAATCGCCGGCATGGATACAGCAGGAAGAGCGCATCGATCATCAGCTGGTCCGCGGCATTGGAATTCCAGCTCTCACTGCGAATATCGTCAGCTCGACAATTGGTGCGGGAATTTTCGTGATCCCCGCGACAGTTGCGAAGGGACTAGGCTCGGCGGCGCCACTCGCATTTGTTTGTTGTGCGATTGCGATGGTCTTGTTCGTCACGTGTTTCGCGATTGCCGGCAGCCGTGTGTCATTAACCGGAGGCCTCTACGCGTATGTGGAAGTCGCCTTCGGCCGTTACGTCGGGTTCCTCGCGGGCATGCTTTATTTTCTAACGGCACTTGGCGCCGTTGCTGGCGTTGTGAACGTTCTCGCGAATTCGGTGGCCCTGGTCGTTCCGTTTCTCGGCAGTCCCGTGATGCGGATTTTCGTCATGTTCGCCGTGTACGGCTTGCTCGTGTTGATCAACATCCGGGGCGTGCGGGAAGGCGCGGGAGCGGTAACTGTGATCACCGTCGCAAAGCTTCTGCCCCTGTTGCTGTTCATTTCCGTAGGAATATTTTTCATTCACACGCCGAATCTTGCCTGGAACAGTTGGCCCAGCAGCAAGTCGTTGGGCGATGCCGTTATCCTGCTAATTTTCGCCTTTGTCGGAATCGAGGTGGCGTTGATTCCGAGCGGCGAAGTGAAGAATCCGGCGCGCACGGTTCCGCGGTCGGCTTATCTCGCGCTCGTCGTCACCACTAGCATCTACCTCATGATCCAACTTGTCGCGCAGGGGACGCTCGGCGCCGATGTCGCGAAGTATCCGGATGCCCCACTCGCCGAATCGGCGGCGACATTTCTCGGCAACCTCGGCCGCACGATTCTTCTCGCCGGAGCCAGCATCTCCGCATTCGGATTTGTAACGAGCGACATTCTGAGTTCCCCGCGAATGATTTTTGCTTTCGGACGCGACGGCGCGTTGCCACAATTTTTCGCGCACGTTCACCCGCGCTACCGATCACCTGACGTCGCGATCATTACTTATGCGACGCTCGCGTTCGCGCTGTCACTTAGCGGGACCTTCGAACAACTGGCGGTGCTTTCGAATGTCGCCGTCTTGCTGATGTATTTCCTTTGCTGCGCCGCTTGCTGGATTTTGGTGCAACAGGACGTGCGCTCGGACGGCGAACCGTTCAATTTCCCCGGAATGAAAATTGTGCCCGCGCTGGCGATAATCGCGATCATTTGGATTCTAGCGCATGCGACGGCTCGTGAATTTGTCGTGACTGGAATCGTGCTGGTGCTCGCGTCGATTGTGTATCTCGTGCGGAAATTCATTTCGCGCTCCGAACGAGCAAGCGCGTCACTGTTGCTGTTGTAGGGCAAGCGCTCCGCTTGCCAGCTTTGCGCGGGGCAGGCGAAGCGCCCACCCTACAGTTGCTTGGTGTGCGTTGAGTGGTGGACGTTTGCAGCAACCCGGGTTTACTCTTCTGGCCATGCGCGACAATTATCTCGAAGAGTATTATTCGTTCCTGCGGTTTCCAAGTGTTTCGACCGATGATCAATACAAGGAGAAGCTGGGCAAGTGCGCAGACTGGCTGGTGAAGAAGCTGGACAGCATCGGCCTGCAAACGCAGCTCGTACCCACGAAACGCCACCCAATTGTCTGGGCGCGCAACGAACACCAGCCCGGGCGGCGCACAGTTTTGATTTACGGCCATTACGATGTGCAGCCACCAGATCCACTGGAGCTTTGGGATTCGCCGCCGTTCGAGCCTGTCTTGAAGAACGGCTACGTTTTCGCGCGCGGCGCAACGGACAATAAGGGCCAGATCCTTGCGCACATCCTCGGCATTCAGGAAACGATCGAGCAGCATCGCGATTTGCCCGTGAATCTGCATCTGGTGATCGAAGGAGAAGAAGAAATCGGCAGCGGGAACCTCGGTCCTTTCATGACTGAAAATCGCGAGGCACTGCGGTGCGAGGTAGCCGTGGTGTCAGATACCGGAATGATTGCCCGCGGTGTGCCGACCATGAGTTACGGCCTGCGCGGAGTCACCGCTCTCGAAGTCAAAGTGACCGGTCCGAAAATGGATTTGCATTCCGGCGTGTTTGGCGGGGCGGTTGCAAATCCGATTACCGCGCTCGCGCAATTGCTTGCCACGCTTCACGATCGCGAAGGTCGCGTAGCGATTGCAGGATTTTACGATCGCGTGAAGCCGCTTGGGAACTGGGAACGCGAAGCGTGGCGGAAACTTCCGGTTGATGGCGACAAACTGATTCGCGACGAAACGGGTGTGCCGGAGCTGTTCGGGGAAGCCGGCTATAATTCGGTGGAACGCATCTGGGCGCGGCCGACCGCCGAAATCAACGGAATCGGCGGAGGTTATCAGGGGCAGGGAACAAAGACCGTTATCCCCAGTCATGCGTTTGCGAAATTGACGTTCCGTCTCGTTCCAGACCAGCGAGGCGACGAAATTTTGGAACTGGCGAAAACGCATTTGCAAAAAAATCTGCCCAAAGGCGTGACGATGGAAATTAACACCGGGCACAGCGGCCCGTGGTATCTCACCGATCCGCATTCGGCGTTCGGTGAAGCGGCACAACGCGCGTTGCGCAAGGCGTTTAACCGCGATGTCGCGCTTATACGCGAAGGCGGCAGCATCCCTATCGTTTCGCAATTCCGCGACATTCTCGGCATTGAAACATTGTTGATGGGACTCGCGTTACCCGATTGCCGCGCCCACTCGCCGAACGAAAATTTTCCTCTCGAAAATTTCGAGGCCGGCATTCGCCTGAACAAAGCAGTCCTCCAAGAGCTGGCGAGCTAATCTTAATCAGTTGCTGTAGCGTGTGCGGTTTCAGCGCATCCGACTCCGATCGCGCGCTCGATTCCGCTGAGGACAGCGGACACTACAGCCTCAAGGGAACCGCTCCGAATGATGAAATGGATCTTGATTCTGGTGATCTTATTTGGCGCAGTCTGCCCCGCACACGCAGCCGAGGAATCACTGGGCACAAAGATCAAAAAAGTTTTTGAGCCGTCGCCAACACCAAGTCGCAAACACCGGAAGAAGAAATCGACACCCACTCCATCGCCTACGCCCTCGCCAAAACAAAAGAAAGCTTCTCCAAGTCCATCGCCGACCGCGACGCCGAAGAGCAAATCGAAGCGCAAGAAAACATCTCCTGCTCCAACACCGAGCGAGTCACCATCTGGGACCGAAACTCCGTCACCTAGTCCAGAGGAAACACCAGAATCTGCACGAGGGAAGAAAGGCTGGCCGAACGTCTCACTATCGCTTGATCAAATAGCGGACTACGACACTTATTCGCCGAAAGTGCGCCAGATCATCGATGCTGGACTCGCGCTAACAAAACAAAATCTCGGTTACAGCTACGGCTCTGCCGATCCAAAGAACGGCGGCATGGATTGCTCCGGTTTCATTTATTACGTGCTTAAGCAAAACGGATTTCCCGACGTGCCGCGCGATTCAAGTCAGCAATATGTCTGGGTGCGCAAGGCTGGAGACTTCAACGCAGTGTTAAGTCGCAAGGAGGACTCATTCGAGCTGGATGATCTTAAGCCCGGCGACCTCCTCTTTTGGCG
>WNFS01004343.1_pt1 | contig 14714 bp, 16 predicted proteins | sample 5400141 | NCBI WGS metagenome assembly WNFS01 (sample SAMN13153358, study PRJNA577476) | soil metagenome | isolation source: 60 cm saprolite under Madrone tree | place: USA:California | collected 2016-06-14
ACCGGGCCGCTGTGGCGCCACCGCTCACACGCTCACCATGGCCGGCCCGATGTCGCCTCGAGAGGCGAGAACTCCCGCCCACGCGCCCGTCAGGCGGTTCTGACCATCACTGTGGGCCTTCATGAATAATCCAGGCTAGGGAGCGGGTACCGAGGGGCCACGTCCTGCGCGATCGAGCGCTCGCGCAACGTGTCCGCTCCGTTCGGACACAAGTCGTACACGAGGGCCTGAAACTGCCTTTAGAGGGCAAGCACTTGCAGGCGACCATTAGGTTGGTGACCCAACGCGCTTTACCTTGCGGTGGGCGTTGCTCTTATCGGCGCCGCCGCCGCCGGGTTCCGGCACCGGTCGAATTGTCCATAGTCTCGCCGAAGAATCGCATGCCGATCATGTCGCTGATCCGGGTGCCAGCGCACCCGGAGGTATTCGTTGCGCGGGATCTCGCTCGCGAACGCCCGGTGGACGGCGCCGTCCCAGATGATCCCCTCGATGGATTCGACGTCGCGCGTAGTTAGCAAGGTGACGGGCTTGATCATCTTCCTTGAGACGCCCGCCTCTGTGGATGATCTCCTCGTATAGCCGGAGTGCGAGCGGGTGTGACGGCAGGGGCTCGTACGTAACGATGACGGGGGTTCATTTCCGCCAGGAGATCCGGGCTAGCGGTTGGATCTTGAGCTCGGGTGACAGCTCCTGGTAGCTCAGCACGCCCAGATGCGGGAGGTCCGCATGCACGAGGTCTCGGGTCGCCCGGCGGAGGTCGGTGGTCGTCAGCAGCACAGGGCGCGGCGCGGTCGCGGGGAGCTTCTCGAGTTCGGCCTTCACGGCCTGCGTGAACTGGGCCTTCTCGTCGGCGGAGAGCGGCCGGTCGGCGGCCTCGGCGATGCGCGCTTCGATCTCGCGGTCGAGGAGATAGACGGTGAGGGTGTTCCCGCCGCGCGTGTACTTGTTCGAGATGTAGCGTTTGAGCGAGGCCCGGACCACGTTGGCGTAGTCGGTGACCGTCAGGTCGGCCAGGGTCACGCCCTCGCCGACGGGGCAGAGCTGGGTGGCGTAGGGGGTGAACACGATATAACGATTGAGGTCGGCGTCCATCGTGCCGTTGACCGCCAGCAGGGCCTCGAGGATGGCCTTAAGGTTCCGGATCGATATCTCCTCGTCGAGCAGGCTGCGGAGCACCAGGCACAGCCTCTCGACGGGCAGCCGCGCCAGCGCGACGTCGACCAGCTCCGGGAACACTTCGCGCAGCGACTGTAGGCTGTACGCGGTGAGGTCGACAGTCTGGAACGCGACCGCGTTCCTGCGGATCTCGCCTGAGAGCGCCATCACTAGGTGGCCGGCCGGCCCCCAGACGGTCAGTCCCGCCTGTTGGCAGGTCTGGAGCAGCGTCCCCTCGTCGCGGACGACGGCGCAGGGGCTGCCGTTCGCGGGGTTGACGGTGGGCCTCCCCTTGACGAAGTCCTGGTCAACGAGACCGTCGAGACGCTGTTATTGCTCGGCATCCTCGCCCCACATGGCGCCCAAGCCTTCGCCGTTTTGGGCCAAGGACACGGTCATGCAGTGCATGCACGACACGGTATAAAGCAGCGGCCCTAGTGGATGATCCAAATTGTTATGAATGTAGCTCGAACCTTTGATGTCCTGCATCAGATAAATACCATCGGGGCGAAGCGTGCGGTGAATTCCGCGCAGCACGTTCAAAGGTTTCGCCTGATCGTGAATCGCATCGAAGGTCGCAACCAAGTCGAAGGACTCCGCTTCGTCGTTTTCGTCGAAATGACTGAGGTCGGCGACGATGAATTCTATATTCCGCAACTTTTTGTCCGCCGCGTCCTCCCACGCCGATAAAATCGCCTCGCTCGACAAATCCATTCCGGTGAAACGGCTCTTCGGATAGAGCTCCGCGAGCCGGTTGATGATCCGGCCACGCCCACAGCCGACATCGAGCATCTGAATTCCGCTCGTGAGTCTTTGGGCCAATCCCGATACGAGCGGCACGATGTGCGATTCCAAGGACGATAACACGGACTGCCCGCTTGTCTTCGGCCATGACTTCGTGGAAACGCGGAAACTTAGCGTAAGGTACGCCGCCGCCCTTTTTGAAACATTCGACGATATCGTCCTCAACGCTGCCGAGCAGTGAGATGTACTGGGTAAACACGCCGATGTTATCGGCGCCGGCCGCGCGGGTGAGAAACGCCGCGTGCTCCGCCGGCAATGAAAAGCGGTTGGTCGCCGGATCGACGTCGACGATATGGCCCGTGACCATCGCGCCGAGCCACTCGCGCACGTAACGCTCATTCAGGCCGGCCTTAGCGGCGATCTCGGCCGACGTTGCCGACGCGACATCGCGCATGGCATCGAGCAAACCGGTGCGATGCCCGACCGAAATCATCAAGCATAGTGCGCCGTCATTGAGCGTCCTTAACAGTCGCTCTGCAAAAGCATTGGCTTTAAGCGAATCATAGGGCGAGCCCTGAGCCATGCCCATTCCCCTCCTACCGCACTATTGGCTAAAAGACGCGGCGTACTTCCGCCGCAACCTCTCCGTGAGCGCGATCGCAGCAGAGCCGACCAATGCGCTGCGATCAGGTATTTGAAATCCAAGAGGATAGCCAACATTAGCACCCTCCGGCAGCGGTCGCCCCCCTCGTGGCTCCCGTCCCCATGACGTAATCTCCCACACTCGGACGCGGGCCGCCCGAGGAGCCGCTGCCACAGCAACCTTGAGCCGCGCCGCTGAACCTGATACCGATTTCACAGAGGCTCGTCAGCAGCCAGATGCGGGGACTCTGACGCGAGCGGATTCAGCTTGCAGGGCAGACCAACCATCACACGGTCAAGGGCGACCGCAGCGGTGGTAGCATAGGCTTTCGTTGCTTCATCCTTGCGCGTGGTGAAAGCGGTCAAAGTCGCCGCAAAGGTAGGGCTTTCAAGCGGTAAATTGGCATGCCCGCGCTGTTTGCCATCAAGGCACCGAGAAGATCAGGCAGTAGTTGGGCTTATCCCGCTGGAACAGTGCCGTTTCCTGGCAACGCGCATCTGGGAATACGCTCCGCACCAGCTGCTGCGTCCCCTGCACACCGATTGGGAAAACCGGCCCGGACCTGCTGATGATGCGGTCCGCAGCGAAGCATAGCTTGGAGCGGAAATAGCCCGGGACTACGTCTTTAATGATCAAGAGGCCGGGCCCTTCGGCAAAGAGCTGGCTGATGCCCGCAAAGAGACCCGTTCGCTCCGCGACAGGGACGTGATGCAAGACATCTACGAGCAGAACTGCGGTAGGCGGCTGCCTGTCCGAGTTCACATACTCTGCGATCGGCGTCGAGGGGAAGAGCTCGACTCGCGCGGCGACATCCGGAGAAAGAAACGAGCCGACCTCGGGGCTGATGTCGATGAGAGTAGCCCGAGCTCCTGGATTGCGTTGCAGGAGAATCTCTAGTAAATGGCCCCGGCCGCCGCCGATTTCCAGCACGTGGCTGCCGTCTCCAAAGGGGGGCATCGTGTCGACGATTGCGTCCAGGTCCTCGAAAAAGCCGCGGTAAAAGCTAGCTGCGCGCCGGAAAAGACGCTCGCCGAGGACCGACTGTGCCAGCGTACCTACTCCCATGTCGCCATCCTAGCCTGCTTCATTCATGAACGTGTACGTCCAGGATCGCAGTGGGCCCCCAACGGGTCGGAGGGACTCGTTCGCCAAGCGACCAGTCGATTTCGGCGCGTCGACACGACAGGGAAGGCCGTATGGCCCATCGACGCGTTGGTGCCGACTCCAAAGGGGCCGCTGACAGTGAGACCGCTCCCGCGGTCACGCGTCGTACCGGTTCCCCCGATGGCCTCAGGTCGTCGCGCCGACCGCGCGCGCGAGTTGGCGCCACGTCCGGAGCCAGGGGAAGCTCGTCGGCAAGTGCAGGACGATGCGGCGCACCGAGCGCTCCACCCACACGGCGAGCTTGATCAGTCGCTCGCGCAGCGTGGTGACTTGCGCGTCCGCGCACGCGGTGCCGCCCGCGCGCCGTGGGAGCTCTTGGAACAGCCTGTACGCGGCCAGCGTGAGCAGGACGCGGAACTGGTTGGCCAGAAACCGCGAGCAGCTGGTCCGGCCCATCTCCAGCCCGTGATGAAGTTCCTTGAGCCGGTTCTCCATGTCTCCGCGCTGGCAGTAGATCTGGTAGACCGCCTCCGGCGGGGCGGTCAGGTTGGTCACGACGAACCGGGGATTGTTCTTGGGGTCGCGGCCGGGATGCCGGACGACTTCGGCCTTGATGATGACCCGCCGCCTCCGCGTCCACGTTTTGGCGGCGTCGCGCGTCTCCCCGTAGAGGTGCTCGGTCTGGCCGCTCGCTTTGGAGCGCCTCCGGGCCTTGCCCAGCAACCGCCGGGCGCGTTTCTCCAGCCGGGCGTTGCTCGCCATCGCTACGACGTACTCGACCGCCTGGGCCTCGAGGAACGTGAACAGCGTGGGCGTCGCGAAGCCCCCATCGAGGCGCACGCGGAGCGTGGCCGGGGGAAAGGCCGCGCGCAGCTGCCGAATCAGGCGCCGCCAGAGCCCACAGGCCCCGCGGCTGGCCGGCGCGTTGCCGGGCCGCAGCACGGCGGCGACGGCATACTGCTCCGCCTCGTCGCCGAAGGTCACCGTGGCGACGACCGGCAGATAGCACCAGGTGTCGTAGTGTCCATTGAAGAAGGTGAGCTCCTGCTGGCCGTGGGTCGGGTCGTCGGTAGGATCGAGGTCGATCGTGATGCGCGGGGCCCGGCCCTTGAGCCGTCGGCGATGGTGCTCGACGACCGCGTCGACCAGCACGTGCCCCATCGCGAGCAACTCGCGCCACCCCACGGCATTCTCGAACCGCGACAGCGTAGGCTGCGAGGCCAGGGCCAGCCCCGCGATCGGATCCCTGTCCACCAGGAGCTTGTGGATCGCATCGTCCGCCACCCGCGCGGCGTCGTTGCAGTCGGCGTAGCCACAGGCGAGCCCGCAGACCCGTTGCCGGAGCAACTCGAGCGTCTGATGCTGGACCTTGCCCGGCTGCCGCGGATCGTCGAGGCATGCGGCCAAGCGCTTGGTCAGCCCGAGCTGGGTATCGATCCCCTTGAGCAAGATCGCGCCGCCGTCGGAGCTGGCGTGCTCGACGTCGAAGGCGGCGACCACCGGCTTCCTCTTCGGATCGAATTTGAACGTGACTTGCGCTATACAGTCTGTAGCCATCGAGCCTCCTTCTCGTAGTGCGAGCAAGCGTCCAATCACCGCTTTTATCGCACACTTGAGAGACTCGATGGCTGTCTTGTCTCATCGTTCACGCATAATCCAGGCTAGAAGCTCCTCGCGGTCCCTTCCGCATCCTTTGAAGCAAGCTCAGCCTTCTCGGTAACCCAACGGCAAGCTGAAAACTCAGACGAGGAGCGCAACGCCGCAAATCAAGAGCAGGATTCCGAGGAGGTTATACACGGTGGTGCTTTCGTCCAGGACTAGGCGGCCCAGGACGAAAAGCGCGATGTAGCCCATGCCGCCAAGGATGGGCAAGGCCCGGCTGACCTCGTAGGTAGAGAGTACGTAAAGCCAGCACACCAGGCCAATCGCCGACAGGCCAAGGCCGGCGAGCGTGTAAGGCGAGAGAATAATGTCGAAGAGGTGATCGCGCGTAAATGCCACGAAACTTGGTTTCGCCCCGTTTAGCGCCTCTATCACGCCTTTCTTCAGCAAAAGCTGGCCGGAAAGAGAGAACCCCAGTACGACTGTGAAGCTGAGGAGCGCTTTGATTATTGCCATGTGACTCGGCCCGACGCAGGAGGCGGCGCGGCGAACATATTCACGCAGAAGCCTTCGCCGATTTTCGCCAGGTAGGCCTTGATGTCCGCAACTCGCTCCCGCCCGTCCGTCTGAAGCTCGTAACCCAGACCCAGGAGCGTTGCGATCAGTTCATCTGCGTCGTCCCCGTTCGCCCTCATTAATGAGGGCGATATTTCGAAGAACAGCAGCGGATGATCCTGGGCCAGCGTTTGTCGGGCGCCCCGAATTACCTTGCCCTCAAAGCCATCCACATCCAGCTTCACAAAGTCGATGCGACCGATGTTGTTGGTCTTCGCCAGCGTGTCCAGCGTGTCGATAGACACGATTTCCTTCATCGTCAGGTCGGTCCCATCGAGACGGTAGCTAGCCTGAAAGCTGACCTCCGTCGGTCCAAGGTCCTGGTCACCGAGGCCGGCCTTCACATACTGGATGTTCGTGAAGTCGTTGAGCGCGGCGTTGCGCTGAAGCTTGTCGAACGCCCAGGCCGTCGGCTCAATCGCAACTACCTTGCCTTCGCTGCCTACGGCTTTGGCCATGCGGAAGGTGTGATAGCCGAAGTTCGCACCAATGTCCACGGCGGTCATGCCCGGCTTGAGGACGGCCGTTATCGTCTTCTCCGCATCGGCCTCGAACTCGCCGGAGTAGAACAGCGATGCATCGATGACTTCGCGCAGGTCCAGATCGAACTTGACGCCGTCAATCTCTTTGACCACGCTCTTGGGCCCTATGTAGCGCGTGATCAGGCCCAGAGCTCTGCCGAGCATCCGTCCCAGGCGCGGGTAGAACGGCGAGGCGCGGTAGAGGCGCATTGAACCGCCGATTGCGTTTTGAAGGCTGCGGGCGAGCGTTAGCTTTAGATTCATGGCGCTACTTGAAGGCAGGATCGTTCTGCTGATACCAGTCAAGCGTCTTCTTTATGCCGTCCTCAAGCCCCAGGGCCGGCTGATAACCACAGGCAAGAGACTTCCGGATATCGGCGCAGTAATTGGTGCGGATCGTCTGCAACCGATACGGATATAGAGGCACGTTCATCCCCAGCTGCTTGAATGCTCCCAACGCGTAAGCAGCCGTCCAAGCAACGGCGAGCGGCAGCGTCCTCAGCTGTACGCCGAAGTGGCGGGCCGCTGCGTCGGCGAACTGGCGCATCGTATAAGGGTACATCTCACCACCGAAGAAGACCTGGTTTGCCGCACAGGGCTGAGCTGCCAAAAGCAACGTGAGCTCGCACAAGTTATCGACGTGCACCAGGCTGACAAGGTTACTGGCAGCTCCAATATGGAAGTACTGACGCCTTTTTATCGTTAGAAAGAAGTCACGGTAGGGCACGTGACCGTATGGGCCATACACAGATACCGGCCTGATGACGGTCCAGGGTACAGCAGCCGTTTCGCATAATCGCTGCGTAGTCTGCTCACCCAAGATTTTGGATTGGCCGTAGAGCGTAGTCGTGCGAGGCTGCTCCTCCTCATTTATGAAGCGTGTTTCGTTCCAGATACCCGTTGCCAACAGGGTCGAATAATAGATGAACCTCTTGACGCGAGCGGAGGCAACACGTTTGAGCAAATTTTCTGTCCCGACAAAGTTCGTCCGGTAGTCGTCGACCGTCTTGCCGTCCAGGTCACCTCGGGCTGCAAGGTGAAACACGTAGTCGAAGTCGCTGCTCAAGTTGCTGAGGCCCGCGGCGTCGAGCAGATCGACTTTTATCACACTGCAAGTAGGGGGCAAATGCGAGAAGCGCGCGCTGGGCCTATCAAGCGCAGTAACGGAGACGCCTCGCGCTACCAGGGCATTGATGAGGTTGGTACCTATAAAGCCTGCCCCACCGGTAACCAAGGCATGCGCTGACGGGTCTATCGCCAGCCGATCGAGGCTCGTCATGGCACGGCCCAGTCTATGGTGCCCTCCAGCTTAGCGTCCAGCAGAAGGGGCCCCTTAAGTTGTTGATCTCGCGACTACGAGGTAGATGTGCGGCAAGACCAGCGAGATCACCTTGCCGGCGAGTTGCTCGATGGCGTTGCGACCTGACATGTAGCCGCGGATGCTCACCAGCTCCAGGCCGGCATCGGTCATGAGCCGTCGCAGGCCGTTGCGGCTGTAGGGCCGAACGTGAGTGTAGTCGTCCCAAAAGTTGGCGACGGGGTAGAACTGCGACCAGGGCGTGGGCACGTGCGCGATTAAATAACTGCCCGGCTTGAGCAACCTGCGCGCCTCGCGCACCAGCGCCAACGAGTCTTCGACGTGCTCTATGACTTCCTTCAGACGCACGACGTCGAAGCAGCTCTCGCGGAAAGGCGTGCGAAAGCCGTCGGCCACCACGCCGGGCACGCCGGTGCGGCCCCAGGTCTGCTGCGCCTCTGGCTGCACTTCGAGCCCGTAGGCCTGAAACCCCTGCTCGATCGCCTGCAGCACGAAACTGCCGCGGCCCGCGCCGATGTCCAGGAGCCTGGCGCCGGCCGGCACGACTGCGCGGATGTAGCGCAGGTCGTTGCTGATGATCTCGCCATGCTCCTGCAGGTGGTCGATATAGCCGCTCGGACTCATCGTGGCCGGCTCCTTTGAATCGAACTCGAGAGCGTAGGCGACATAACGCCCGTTCTCAGTCATGGCCGGCCGAGGCTCTGCTTCTTGCCTTGGCACAGCGCGGATAAATGCCCCTCTCATCTCGCGCCGATCCTGCCAGAGAGCGCCGGGCAGGTCAAATCGGGGCCTCGCCGTAGGGGCGGGAGTTCTCGACTTTGGCGCCGGGCAGCTGCAGGGCAGACGTCCGCGGCTGCCTGGGCCCACGGCACCGCCTAGAAGTTGACGCCAGGGAGTGAGGGCTGCTCGGCTCCTGCCGCGGTCGGGGCAACGGGGGTCGTGGATCTTCCCGCGGATCTTCCCGCGCACCGGGCAGCCCGAGATGGGCAAGGATCCGCTGAATTACGGCCGGGGCGTCGATCGTAGCGATCAGCTCCATCCGCCCAGCGCAGCGCGGACAGCGCAGGACGTCGAGGTCGAACGCGCGGCGCATCAGCAGAGCTCACGTCCAGTAGCGTGGCTTGTGTGCGCCCCCGCCCTCCGCGCGAGGATCCGTTGTCCAGGCCCTCTCCGCACGGCCGTAGGCAACGACCTCCAGCCGCCATCGCGCGTGCGGGGCCAGCACGCCGTGGTAGAGCACCAGGTTGATCCCGGGCCGCGGCGTCAAGGCCGCCAGCTTTTCGAGAAACTCCACCGGCTCGAAGAGCAGATACGTCGTGCCGTCACTCCAAGGGCGCTTGAGCTCAAGCCGCACCCGCCCGTCGGCCAGACGCTGAAGACGGTTCTCCGCCAGTGACGGGCGAAGCACGTAGCGACACAGCTGCTCCAGCCGCGCCCGATCGTTGGGAGCCACCCACACGTTCGCGTGCAGGTCGAATCCCTCCAGGTGCGCATGGCGCGGACCGCGCGCCCCGCCGCGAGCTTGGCGCGCCCCTGCACGGAGGCGCCGAGGATCCCGGCGAGCGCCATGGAGGTCTCGGCAACCGGATCCTCTCGGCCCCCGGCCGTCGGCGTCAGGATCGAGACCGCGGCGGCGCAGGAGCTGCCCCACCTGCCGCCGAATCGTGGCTGTCAACGGGAACCCAAATCTCCCCAGCTGTGGGAACTGAAAATTCCCCACCCCTCGGGTTCATTCCGTGGCCTCGGCGGGGCGGACGAGGCCGGCCTTGAGCTTGTCCTTGAGCCGGTAGGAATTGCCCCGGATGTTCAGGGTGATGGCGTGGTGGAGGATGCGGTCCAGGATCGCCGTGGCGATGATCCGGTCCCCGAAGACCTCCCCCCAGCTGCCGAAACTCTGGTTGCTCGTGAGGATCATGGGGCCGCGCTCGTAGCGGCGGCTAATGAGCTGGAAAAACAGGTTCGCCCCCTGCCGGTCAATGGGCAGATAGCCGATCTCGTCGACGATGAGCAGGCGGGGCATGGTGTAGACTTTGAGCTTGTCGTCCAGGCGCCCCTCGGCGAGGGCGCGGGTCAAGGCGGCGATGAGGACGGCCGCGGTGGTGAACAGCACGCGGTAGCCATGCTCGATGGCTTTGAGACCGAGCCCGACGGCGAGATGGGTCTTGCCCACACCGGGCGGGCCAAGGATCACCAGGTTTTCCCCGTGCTCGAGGAAGTGGCACATGCTGAGCGTACTGGATCTGCTTGCGGTCGATGGACGGCTGATAGCTGAAGTCGAAACTGTCCAGGCTCTTGACGAAGGGGAAGCGCGCGAGCTGAGTGCGCATGGTGACGTGCTTGGCGGTCTTCGAGGCAACTTCCTCCGAGAGGACCTGGTCGAGGAAGTCGGCGTAGGAGCACTCCTTGGTCGTGGCGTCCTGGAGCAGGGCCTCGAGGCGCTCGCGGCTCTTGAACAGCCGGAGCCGTTGCAGGTGCTCCTGAAGCCGCTCGATCTGCGCCGCGCTCATCGCCGTCCCTCCGCGCCGGCGAGACCGGGCTCCGTATTGCCTCCAGGAGCCACGCGGGCGAGGGGGGCCGCTATCTCGGTATCCCCCAGCAGGGCGTCATAGAGGGCGAGATCGCGAATCTCGACCTGCGGCAGCGTGGGGGCCGGCCCATGACGAGGCGGGGTCGAGTGGCGTTGCCGAGCCGTGCGCGCGATCGCGCCTGGACCGCGCTCGGGCAGGATGCGGAGTTGATGCCGGCCGGGCAGCTCGAGATGCTCGGCGACGAGCGCCCCCCCGATGGACGATCCGGAGCTGGCCGCCGCGGCGCTGGACTGGGGTGCACCCCTAAAGTGAGACACGGAAACTAGTGACAGTTTCTCGTTGCCCGGCGTTCACGGCATGCTGTTCCTGGCTCGGGCCCGCCACCGTGGCCTCGAAGTCGGCGGGCGCCAAATAGCTCAGCGCCGAGTGCAGCCGCTGGCAATTGTAGACCTCCTCGATGAACGTTCCCATCGAGCGGCACTCGCCTTCGAACGCGGCAAGGCCCTCTTCGAACGCAAGGCGCGCTGCGCGACGTGCCACGTCCCGCCGTCCACAAGGAACTCGGCAACACCATCTCGAGCGCGGCCACCGCCAGGCCGGCCCGCAGATGGCTCTGCCCAGCCGATGACGCGGCGGCTGAACGCATCGAGGACCACCGCCAGGAAGGCAAACTCCTCGAGGAGCCGCAGGTAGGTGATGTCGGCGACCCAGAGCTGATCGAGGCCGGTCACCTGCATGCCGCGCGCGAGGTTTGGCACCACGCGCCAGTCATGGCGGGAGTCCGTGGTCGCCGGGACGAAGCTGCGCCGGCGCAGACACAGGAGATTATCCGTGCGCATGAGCCGCAGCACGCGCTTGTGATTGACCGCCCAGCCCTCACGCCGCAGCAGCGCGTTGAGCCGGCGGTAGCCGTAGTGCCGGTGGCCGACGGCCACTCGCTGGAGTACATCCCGCAGCTCGGTCTCTTCGCGGCGCGGGGCGACCTGATGCCAGTGCCGATAGTAGCTGAGCTTCTGAGGCAACACAGGGAGTGCTAAAGGAAGGTCACCGGTGCATGTTTAAGTGGCGTGCTGGTGTCGAGTGGCGGTAAACGCAACGCTACTGAGACACTTGGTGAAAACGTGGTCGCGACTGAAACACGGATTCAAATGAGGATCTCGAACCTGAACTCGACGGATCTGTTCGCCTGCAAGTGGTTGCGGGCCCCCGCAACCGGTCGAAGTGAAATCACGACAAGGGGTTAGCGGATACCAACCGCTGGCCGCTTTCGTGTCTGTGTACGAACGACGCACCGCGGGCCGTTCATCTACGCCGCCCTATCCCTGCTATACTCCGGCCCAGAGCGCGTCACTGTTTCTGAGTGGCTCCTTGGACGCAATGAGGGCACCGATGACTCAAGATCGCGCAAAGGGCGCCGCTGCGCGCATGTGAGGAATAGAGACTGCAAGGGCGCTCGCAGCGAAGCTTGGTGCGACCAAGCCGTCTTCGCGCCTGTCGCGCCTGCTGGACGGTCGCCGTTTGAACCCTCGCTGAAGGCCCGCCTGCCGGCTGCCGTACGTGGATAATTGCACAGGGGATCTTCCGTCTTATCTTGGGTCCCACGGCGAGCAGTCCAACGGGGTGTACTCCACGCGAGACCTACGAGCAGAACAAGGCCGCCGCGCGCCGCGTGCTCGGGCAAGCCGGCTATCCGAGTCTGATGAACAACTCCCTCGAGTTTCTCAACCCCTAAGAGATCTTGACCGCGCCTAAGGCCTCCGGGTCGTGAGGCGCCGCCCGCTCGATCCAGCGGAACGCGCCCAAGGCCACAACCGTCAGCATCATGGCGGCGGCCGCGAAGAACAGCGGCGCCGCCGGATTGCCGGTGACGTCACGAAGCAGCCCCGCCAGAGGTTGCATCCCCGCCATGCCGAGATAGAAGATCGAATAGAAGAGCCCGAGGGCCGCCGCGAGCTGCTCAGTCGAAACGCTTCCCGGCACGAGCGCCACGAGCGCTCCCGGCGCCAGACCGGCCGCGACGCCGGCCAGCAGTAGCCAGACGACGGGTGGGCCAATCAGTGGCATGGCCATGATGGCACCCCCCGTCAGCAAACATCCGAGCACGACGGCGAGATTGGGACGGCGCGTGCGATCCACCACGGCGCCGCCCAGTGGCACCGCGATCGTGCTGATCCAGATGGCTAGGCTCACCAGAAATCCGGCGTGCCCGAGCGTGGCGCCACGCGCTTGGAGGAGCCCCGGCCCGAAGCCCACCACCACAATGAAGCTCACGTTGAACAGCATCCAGGCCACACCGGCGGTGAGGGTCAGGGCCCATGCCCGCCGAGAAAGATTCGGAAGGAAGCGGAGCGACGAGCCGGTCGCGCCCACGCCCGGCGCATCACGGCCGAGGATCGCCACGAGGACGAAAGCGCCAGCCGCGAGAGCAGCCGCAAGATGCTGGACGAGCCGCCACGAAGAGGTTGCGCCGACAGCTCCGAAGACCGTGGCCCCAAGGCCGATACCGAACGGCCATGAAATCAGCATGATGCTCATGGCTGTCGAGATCTCCTTGCCCGCAAACCATTCCGCCGTCATCTTCGCGAGGATGAGATTGAGAAGGACGCCGCCGGCGCCGCTCAGGAGCCGTCCAGCGCGTGCCGGCCACAGGGAATGACTCGAGGCGATCACGAATCCACCGATGACCATGAGGGCGAGCCCCCACAGCGCGACGCGGCGATTGCCGAATCGCTGGCCGAGGAGACCGCCGGGCAGGGCGAGCACGGTACCCGGGAGGAGATAAAGCCCGATGAGAAGTCCCAGTTGGGCATAGGTGATGCCGAGATCGGCGACGACGAGTGGAGCTACCGGCGCGATGCTCTGGAACTGCATCGCCATGGTGGTCCGCGCGAGGAAAATGATCGCCATGATGAACCAGCGGTGCCGCAAGACGGAATCTGTCATGTCGGGAGCGTCAGCTCGGCAAGAACTCCACGGCCGAAAACCTGGAATGATGAGCTGAGTTCAACGTCCACGAGAAAGTGGATCCTCCGTATGCCAAAACTGTCCCTAGCCTGGATTATTCACGAACGATGAAAGAGAAGAGCCACCGAGTCGCCTGGAGGTGCTATAGAAGCGGTGTCGACGCGCTTCGCGGCACTCACACGAGGAGGCTCGATGGCTACAGAGTGTATAGCGCAGGTCACGTTCAAGTTCGAGCCCAAAAGCAAGCCGATCGTTGCCACCTTCGACACGGGCCGACTGCAACGACGCCGCCCGGCTGGCCGACGACCCGCTCCACAAGCTCCTGGTCGAGCCGATCCGCTCGCCGGCCCCGCCGTGGCCTCGCAGCCCACGCTCTCGCGGTTCGAGAACGCCGTGGGCCGGCGCGCGTTGATCGCCATGGGGCATGTCCTGGCCGATACGGTGATCGCGCACCATCGGCGGCGGCTGAAGGGACGGGCCGCCCGCATCACCATCGACCTGGATCCCACCGACGATCCCACCCACGGCCAGCAGGAGTTCACCTTCTTCAATGGCCACTACGACACCCGGTGCTACCTGCCGGTCGTGGCGACGGTGACTTTCAACGACGAGGCCGAGCAGTTCGCGGTCGCGGCGGTATTGCGCCCGGGCAACGCGCCGGCCAGCCTCGGGGCCCGGGGCCTCTTGCGGCGCCTGCTGGGGAAACTGCGCCAGGCGTTTCCCACGGCCACGCTCCGGGTGCGCCTGGATGGGGGCTTTGCGAGCCCCCAGGTGTTCGCGTTCCTCGAGGCCCAGCCGGTCGAGTACGTCGTGGCGATGGCGAGCAATGGGCGCCTGGAGCAGCGCGCCCGCCGCTTGATGGGCAAGGCCCGGAGGCTCTCCAAGGCCACCGGCCAGACGGCGCACCTCTATGGGGAGACGCGTTACGCCGCCCGGACGTGGCGGCGCACACGCCGGGTCCTCATCAAGGCCGAAGTGGTGCGGCATCCGGGCCGCGACCCCAAGAACAATCCCCGGTTCGTCGTGACCAACCTCCCCGACGCTCCCCAGACGGTCTACGAGCAGATCTACTGCCAGCGGGGCGACATGGAGAATCGCCTCAAGGAGCTGCACCACGGGCTGGCGCTGGACCGGACCAGTTGTTCCCGGTTTCTCGCCAATCAGTTTCGCGTCCTGCTCACCCTGGCCGCGTACGTCCTGTTCCAAGAGCTCCAGCGGCGCGCGCACGGCACGGCCTGTGCCGACGCCCAAGTCCTCACGCTGCGGGAGCGGCTGATCAAGCTCGCCGGGTGGGTGGAGCGCTCGGTGCGCCGGATCGTCCTGCACTTGCCAGCGACCTTCCCGTGGCTCCGGACCTGGCGTCAGCTCGCGCGCGCCGTCGGCGCGACCTCGTAAGTCGATCGGCCACCCTGTGACGCGGCCTGCCCCCGGGACTGGTGTCATCGCGCGCCCCAGGCCGCGACGCTCCTCAAGACCGCACACGATCCATGCGCTCGCCCTCGTGCGATTCGAGGCGGCGA
>WNFS01002220.1_pt1 | contig 14711 bp, 15 predicted proteins | sample 5400141 | NCBI WGS metagenome assembly WNFS01 (sample SAMN13153358, study PRJNA577476) | soil metagenome | isolation source: 60 cm saprolite under Madrone tree | place: USA:California | collected 2016-06-14
AAAGAACGATGAAAGTCACCCACAAAGGGCCCGCAGTTGACTTCGGCTCCCTTGTCACGACGAGGAGAATCGCCGAGCTTGCTCGCCAAGGCGATGAACTGCGAGCGGAAAAAGTCAAACGGGTCAAGGAAATGATCGCTCAAGGCAAATATGAAGTTGACGCACGGGAAGTCGCTAAGAGTATCCTTCGTGCGCAGCCAGCAAGAAAGATCGCGCGAAATTCTCACACGGCTTCGGGCGGACGAACGACATCATGGATTGATGAGAAATCTGCTGGCGCACATCCAAGAGGCGCTCATGCAGGCTTCCGTCTCCCTCTAAGATGAAACGGGTGTGGCGATACCGCGCGTTTGTGATTCAGGCTCATCACAGCAAAACGTCATCGCTCACGAGCACCATCTCGACCGGTGCTTAAAATGCAGCAGTTGACGGTCCATACCACAGGCCACAATCTCGCCGACGTAGCGATGCCTGGCAATTCCCGACAGCGGATCGATTTCGTTTCGGCGTTTTCTTCATCCGAAGGGGAAACGCTTATCGGCCGTAGCGTGGATGCGAGGTTTGGCGTTTCGGGCATAGTTCGGCGTACGTATCACAAACACTCAAATGGCGAAGGAGGCGCTCACCCTGATAAAAATCCATACCGTGGAATAGCACTCCCAGATCAAAGACGCGGACGTCTTGAAAGTCTATTCGGATTTTGCGCTACTAGCAGGCGTTCCAGACGGTCCTCCAGTCCGCAGCACAAATGCTTCAGCCCAGGCTCCTCGACTTTCTCCAGTAGAAGGATTCCATGTTGATACTGAGTCGCCGACCCGGCGAAAGCCTCACCATTGGCGATGATGTTGTGGTGACCGTGATTGGAGTGAGCGGCAACCAAATCCGGCTCGGCGTCACCGCGCCGCGGGAAGTACGGGTGCTACGGGAAGAACTTTATAAGGCAATGCGGGAAGAAAACCAGGCTGCTACCAATGCGCTTGATTCCAATAGGAAGCTTGAAGATGCTGTCAAACAATCACGGAGACGGGAAAAGTCCGCCGAGTGATCATCCCACACCACCGCGAAAATCGGCTATTCGTGATTCTAGCCGAGCAAGAATTCTTCTTTCCGGTCGTCATCTTGTCGCCAAAATTTTTGAGTGGGCTCAGGATGACCGTAGGCGTGTGCGAAATTGCTCGAATGATCGCTCAGGACGAGGCCTTCACACTCGTCTGCTTAAAATCGCCAATTCACCCTATTACGGCCAAACTAGTCACCGGGCACCGGTTCTTTTTTGGAAAACAGTTTGGCAAATCGGTTTTGAAGCAACATACGTCGAAAAAAGCTGATCATCTTCAGCCGTGACAGTTGAAGCAGTTCGATGGAAGGTCATAAGTGTCTATGCGATCGGAATGCGATCTACCGCATTTGCTGCTGCGCGCTGACGCGGACGCAGCTCGGGGTGCGGGACACGTAATGCGCTGCCTAGCCCTGGCCGAGACCTGGCATTGCCATGGCGGCCAGGTCACGTTTTTGAGTTCCCATCTTAACCCTGCGCTCCGTCAGCGAATCGAAACTTTAGGGATTCATCTGGCGGAGATTCCCATGCCCTATCCCGATAGCACGGATCTGCGCGCGACCATCACCGCCTTGGAAAACGTATCTGGTGAAAGTAGTGAACTGCCGTGGCTGGTGCTGGATGGTTATCATTTTGACACGGCCTATCAAAGCCTTGTCCGTGCAGCCGGATGTCGTCTGATGGTGATCGACGATACAGCGCATCTGCCGCGTTACGACGCTGATACTATCCTGAACCACGCGGCGAATGGGCGGCACCTCGCTTACACCTGTTCTCAGGACACGATGCTTCTGCTGGGAACACAATTCGCGTTGCTCAGGCCCGAATTCCAACGCTGGCAGGTTTTAGAGAGAGATTGCCCTGAAGTTGCTCGCAAAATCATGGTAATGCTCGGAGACAGCGACCCGGACAATACCACGCTCAAGATCATTCAAGCGTTAGAACAAATCGCGGTGCAGGATTTCGAGGTCAAAATTGTTGTGGGTCCGCTCAATCCTCATGTTGAAGAATTGCGGCGGAAGACGGCATCCAGCTCGTTGCGAGTTCACCTGGAAACCAACATTGAAGACGGCGCGCTGTTGATGGCTGGGGCGGATCTAGCGGTGGCGGCCGCTGGAACAGCCAGTTGTGAACTCGCCTTTATGAAAGTTCCAGCGTTACTGTTCACTCTTGTGGAAAATCAATCGGGTGTGGCTGAAGCCATCGATGAATTCGGCGCGGCACGCGAGCTTGGGTTTCCACGGAATGTGAGCCGCGAGCAACTCGCAGACGCCGTATCTTCGTTGATGCACGACAGGGTAGAAAGGCAGCGAATGATCGAGAAGGGGCGAGACCTCGTCGATGGTAAGGGAGTAGAGCGAGTCTTGAGGGTGATGCTCCACAGAGCAAGCGAGGAGAAACTCCGGCTGCGTGCCGCCAGCCAAGAGGATGTGCTGCTGCTTTGGCACTGGGCCAACGACTCTGTGATTCGTCTCAACTCGTTTAACAGTGAACCTATTTCATGGGCTGCCCACAAGGCGTGGTATGCGGAAAGGATTGCTTCGCCGGATACACGGTTTTGGATTCTTGAGTATCAACGAGTGCCCGTCGGTCAAATTCGCTATGACCGTACCGATGCCAACAAGGCGCAGATCAGCCTTTCCATTGCGCCGGTCTATAGGGGTAGGAGTTTTGGCACCCAGCTCTTGCGCCTATCCGCGGATCTTGCCGGTCGGGAATTGGGAGTGCGCACCGTTGAGGGATTTACCTTTGTGGAGAACCGTGCTTCGAGCCATGCTTTTATAAAGGCGGGCTTCGACGTCATTGAAGAGAAGAACATCGCGGGCCATTCCTGTTTCGTTTTCAGGCGTGCCTGTTTACCTCTGCCTGTTGGAGATCCCTGTGGCGCTATTCATTGAGATTGGTGGACGACGGATCGGGGCCGGTTATCTAACGTATATCGTCGCAGAAATGTCGGCGAATCATGGGCAGAGCTTTGATCGAGCCGTGGAACTGGTCAAGACGGCCAAAGCCCGTGGCGCTGACGCCGGCACCCACCGGGAACAAGATTGGGTGCCTCTTGCGTTCACGACACAGCGTTAATCTTATGCTCTCGAGGTTTTTGCGTCAGCGGACTAACCGTGAAGAATCGGCATTATCTACCGAATTCGGTCTACCCAAAACTCTGAAAGGTTTCCTTTCGCAGAACGAGGATACGAACTGGTGGATGATCACGCTGAGTGACCTAACGCTACTGCTTTTGGGCTTTCTGGTCGTGTGGTATGTGATTGACAAGAAGAATGTCCCTGCACCCAATTCACTAACTGTGAGCGCCAAGACCGCCCAGAAGTTGACACCAGCCCCCGGCTCAAATCAGGTTGACCCCGACGAATGGCAGGCCTTCGGTGAAGAAATGCAACGCTTCGTCGGTGAAATCGGACTAGACAAAGAGGTCCTCATTGAATCTGCGCCTCATGAGATCATCGTTTCCCTGAGGGACACCGTGCCGTTTGACTCGGGAAAGGCGGATTTGCGGCAGCAAGCCGTGCCGGTTCTCGCCAAAGTCGTGGCCATGGTCTTGAGTCGTCGGTTACTTTCATTGGAAGTCAGCGGTCACACCGATAGCGTTCCGATCTCAACGTCGAAATTCCCTTCGAACTGGAAACTGTCGGCGGCGCGCGCCAGCCGTGTCGCCCGCTACCTAATCGAAAATGGCATTGATCCGTCACGGATCTCAGTGCGGGGTTATGCTAACCAAAAGCCGCGTGTTACCGACTCCAGTGTCGAGAATCGCAGTGCGAATCGGCGCGTGGAAATCCGCCTGTATCACGGCGCCTAGAGAAACGCCGTCTCCGGCAAAGCGCTCCCTGAACGATCGCTTGTGTTGAACGACTATGGCTGCTTCCGGACAGATTTTGGCGCCTGGGCGCAACGACCCAAAACGCTATTCAGTCGAGATCACCAATAATTCCAATCCTGCTCTCATGGCATTCTCCCGCCAAGGGAATCGCGCACCTTCGTTATACGAAGTAGCTCCGCAAGTTTCAGCCAATACGACGCGTGCCAAAAATATTAAGAACGGATTACCCGAGCCGAACCGAGCAAAACCGCAAAAGACTTATCGCAAAGCCGGCGAAGCTGGCGTTTGATGCCGGGAAGAGCCAGCAAGCGGTATTTCCGGCAGTTTCCCAAGCGTCGGAGACGATGGAGTCCGCTTTCGGAGACTTCAACGACGACGGCGGTTTTTCCGTAACACGGCGAGCTTCGAAGTTGGTGCAATCGTTGGCGTTGCCATCGACATCGGCCAGTGCCAACGAACTTGCTGCACTAAATTCGTACGAGCAAAACCACAATTTTGACGAGCCCCAAGGAAACTTCAGATTTCGTTTTCCAGCATAACCTCAATTGACAGCCAAAGCTCATATCGGATAGGCTCGGTCCGCGTATAAGCAAAGTTGTAACTAGTTCGCCGCGCCAATCATACTCTCCACCCGCCGCTAATTTCGCCCAGCCGGATGCCATTCTAAGCTCTACTCCCGACATCGTTCTATGGGGTTATATTGCTGCAAATCTGCCGCCGGCGCTAAAGATCAAGTCAGGACAAGTGGTGGCGACTGAAGCTCTTTCGCACCAAGGTTTGACGACCAGTCGAACTCCAGAGCAATTCTTCGGGGCTTACGGTATCCCGGCCCAAGAGGTCCTGCCCGATGCTACGGCTGTCTTCACGCAGGTGCAGCGTCCGAAGGAGCAAGCGTTCATATTCTTACCGGGCCTATCTACATTGAAGCCGCGGAGCCTGGGGATACGCCTGAAGTTCGCGTGCTGAACGTCAAGTTCCGTGTGCCCTATGGAGTAAACAATACGGGTCCCGGTAAAGGCGTGCGTCCTTTGAGATTTTCCGCAATTGCCTTGAGTTGGATTAGATTTGTAAAAGGAGAAACACAGTAATGGACATCGCACCGCTTAACGAAAAAACCGGTTATGTACGTTGGATGAAGCGGCAAAATCTGCCGATTCATGTCGGCCACGGCATGGCGGATCTCCGCACTCTGGAAGTCGCGCCCTACAGCCGTATTGGTGGCAAGGCGGCATTCGTTCACCTTCACGGCATGCAAGGTATCACCGGGGGATACATCGGTGAGATCGCGCCGGGAGATGCCTTGAAGCCGGAGCGGCATCTGTACGAAGAGGTGATTTGCATCTTAAACGGTCAAGGGGCAACGGAGATCTGGGATGATCACGGCAACAAGAAGTTGTTCGAGTGGGGAAAGTGGAGTCTTTTTGCGCCGCCCATGAACACATCGCACAGGCTGGTGAATGGCTCCCGCGAGCCGGTGAAGTTTGTGGCCGTCACGAATGCGCCCCTGGCCTTCGACATCTATCGAGACGAAAACTTCGTCTTCAATTGTCCCTACAGCTTTGGCGATCGATTCCACGGTGAAGAAGATTATTTCAATGTCGGGAAGAAACGCTACGTGAGCGGTTTGATCAATATTTGGGAAACCAACTTCATCCCGGATATCTCTAACGCGTTTTTGGAAAACCTCGAAGTCAAAGGGGCGGGTTTGCGCCTGAGCCAGTTTGAAATGTCCGGCAATGCTCTCGTCGGCCATCTCGGTGAATGGCCGGTGGGCACCTATCACAAGGCACACTATCATGGCCCAGGCGCGATCATCGTCGGACTCCAATCCGTCGGCTATGTGCTTCTCTGGCCCAAACAGTGGGGTCTTCATCCATACACGGACGGCTACGAGGATAAGGTCATCGAAATCAAATGGGGCGAAGGCAGCATCTATTGCCCGCCGGGCGATTGGTTTCATCAACACTTCAACGCCGGTAAGGAACCGGCGCGGCATTTGGCGATCCGCTACGGCAGCCGTCTTTTTCCGCTGGGATTCAAAGTGTCGCATCAGAAAACCGACGACGACGTGTTCCGGGGTGTGAAGCAAGGCGGATGGATGATTCCATACGAAGACGAGGATCCGGAAATTCCTCGACGCTACCAAGTGGCGCTGAAAGCCAACGGGGTAGGATTATAGTTTCCGTTCGAGTCCCGTGTTTCGGGTTCTAACGCGAAAACTCAACCGAAGCTTTAGCAAACCAGGGGAGTTCATGGCCTATTACAAAGACGTTCGCGACTATCTGCAAGCACTGGAGAAGAACGACAAGCTGGTCCGGATCAAACAACCGATCAACAAAGATACCGAAATGCATCCTCTGGTACGGCTTCAATACCGTGGATTACCCGAAGAGCAGCGCCGGGCTTTCCTCTTTGAAAAAGTGGTGGATCTCAAAGGGCGTGCTTTTGATATTCCTGTAGCGATCGCTTGCTATGCGGGGAATCTGGACATTTACGCGCTGGGCATGCAGTGCAAAAAGGATGAGATCTATGACAAGTGGACGCGCGCGCAGTCCCATCCCATCGCGCCGCTGGAAGTCAAATCGGCGCCGTGCCAAGAGCGGGTAATTCAGGGCGCCGAACTGAAAGAGACGGGACTCGATATGCTGCCGGTTCCTATCTCCACGCCCGGATTCGACAACGGTCCTTACACGACGTCGTCGCACTTCGTTACGCGGGACCCGGAAACCGGCCGCTACAACATGGGTAACTATCGCGGACAGATCAAAGCGACGGATCGCATGGGTTGCTACGCCGGCAATTTCTCCGGATTGCGGGCCCACTGGAACAAGTGCCGCGCTCTCAAGAAACCGCTGGAGGTTGCCTGCGTCATCGGCGTGCCTCCGAATCTTTCCTATGCGGCGGTGGCACGGATTGCGCCTGAGCTGGATGAGTTTGGTGTTGCCGGAGCTATTGCCGGTGCGCCGGTCGAATTAGTTCGCTGCAAAACCGTCGAACTGATGGCGCCCGCGCAAGCCGAAATCGTCATCGAAGGAGTTATACCCACGGATGAAAGTGAGTGGGAGGGGCCGTTTGGCGAATTTCCCGGATACATGGCGCACGAGGGTTTAGGATTTTTTGTCAATATCAACTGCATTACGATGCGCAAAGATCCGATCTACGTTGCATTCTTGAGCCAGTTCCCGCCCAGTGAGAGCAGCAAGATCCGCGGTGTCGGGGCGGAAGGAGTCGCGCGCAAACGGCTACTGGCAGCAGGTGTCGATAATGTTCTCGACGTCGCCATGCACGAGAGCAGTGGTAGCTGGGGTTACCTGGTTGTTAAGATCAAAAAACGTTCAAATGAAGACTTCGACAAGATTATTGGGGCGCTGAGGTTAGGGGCCGATGCGGGAAAGATTCTAGTCGTGGTCGACGAAGATATCGACGCGCGGGATGCGGACTCGGTCAATTGGGCGCTGAGCTTTCACATGCAGCCGCATCGTGACGTCCGTATCCTGGACGCTGGGATGATGGGGCTTGATCCCTCGATCGTACCGTCGGAAGATTTCGGCGGAGCCCGTTCGGCCTTGTTGAAGACCGGCCGTTGCAGCGTCCTCTGTATCGACGCCACGCGGCCGTGGGCTTACAAGCCGACGTCGCTGCCCAAGCGCGAATTAATGGAAGATGCCCGACGGTTATGGAGCCGGCTCGAATTGCCTCCGCTTCATCTGAAGGCACCGTGGTATGGCTACGAATTAGGTTACTGGTCCGACCGAAATCGCGAAGAAGCTGAACTGGCCCTACAGGGAAAACACTTCGAAATCGGCGAGCGCGCGAAAAAAGAGCGAAAGAAGCTCGACTAAGCCGTTGCTTTGTCCCCCACCGGTTTCTAATCTCACCGGGGAAGAGTTCTCAGTAACTGTCTCGCCTTTTGTGCCGCCGAAACCGCTTCTTCGTAACGTTTCTCTTTGAGGTTGGACCAAGCCTCGCCTAAGGTAGCGTTCACACCGTGTAATATTGGAGCATGGGATCTGTTGTGCGACTGCTGTGCCTCAGCCAGCTCGCGCTGGACCACTCGGATCACCGCGATGGCGTCATCTCCGGAAGGACCGGTAGTGATGGAGTCCCACTTGATGATGGGCAGAACTGCGCCGGCAAGGAGGATCCATACCCAAACCTTGGTCGAAGCCCATATCGCCATGGCGTACGGCCGATTGCGCCGGTCTTGAGCTGAGAAACTTTCAAGTCCGAGGCGCGACAGCAAAACTCCTTGCTCCTTCCATTGTACCAGGAGCGAGACCGCCACGGAGAGAATCAAAATCCCGCCGATGACTCCGAGGGAAACGCCAATGGGAATCTTGTAAATATCAACTATTAACATCTTGGCGCCGACAAAGCAGAGAACGAAGGAAAGGCCGACTTTTAGGTAAACGAACATTTCCATCACTCCCGCCAACATGAAATAGAGCGCCCGCAGCCCAAGGATCGCAAAGACATTGGAGGTGTAGACGATGAAGGGATCCCTCGTGATGGCAAAAATAGCGGGTATGGAATCGACGGCAAAGATAACGTCCGTCGTTTCAACCACCACCAACACGAGCATCAAGAGCGTGGCATGTATTTTCCCCGCCTTGCGCACAAAGAAATGTTGTCCTTGGTATTCGTTGGTGATGGGTATCCAACGCCGGAACAGGCGCACGGCCGGATTCTTGTTGGGCTCCAGCTTTTCTTCTCCTTGCAGCAGCATCTTGATTCCCGTGACGATCAAAAAAGCTCCGAAGACGTAGATCATCCAGTGAAAATTCTCAAGCAAAGCGGCGCCGGTGACGATAAAAATCGCTCTCATGAACAGCGCGCCGATAATCCCCCAGAAAAGAATCCGGTGCTGATAAACGGCGGGGGTGGCGAAGTATCGAAAGATCATGAGAAAGACAAAGAGATTGTCGACGCTAAGAGATTTCTCGACAACGTAGCCGGTGAGAAATTCAAGCGACTTGTCTTGTCCCCAAACAGAGTAGATTCCCAGGTTAAAAATCATCGCCAGTAGAATCCAGACCGCACTCCAAATCGACGCTTCTTTAATAGAGACTGCATGGGCCTTGCGATGGAATACGCCGAGGTCCAGGGCAAGCATTCCGAGCACAAAGACATTAAACGCAATCCATAAGATCAAACGTTCCGGGTCCATAGATCCGTTCTCCTTCGAACTTTGGAAACAGCGTCTGAGAGAATGACGCGCCAACTTTAGATAAGCGAGAAACTCGATGAAACCGCGGTTCTAGATTCGGAAAACTTCGTGAACCTGGTGTAGCTGCTGTTGGGAAGGGAGCAGCGACGAGCAGGGCAGAGGATGCTTTGGCATGGTCAATGTATTGGAGGGGGATGCAGCAGTCGCCAAAAAAACCGTATAAGGCAGTTTCGTTTTTCGTCCGCGAGCACTTTGCTTTCGTGAAGCCAAGGATCTAAGGGATTCATCCTGCCTGTCAACAGCAGAAAAATCCTCTTCGGCGGCAACCTCGATGTGGGTTGGTGCCATCACAAGTTCGGCCGATAGCCCTCCGGAAATCAGAAAGAAAATTAGCAGCCAATGAGAAATCGTCCCCATCATCGGCTAAACGGGTAACAATTCCCGACCGTTAAGTCAATGCAGGGCACTCTCGTGATAGAACCAATCGGACTAGCGGCAGGTGATCAATCGAGCAAGGCAACCCCTCTTCGACAGGGTTGCCGCAGATCGAGATTCCGCTGACGCTTGAACCTAAATTTCTAATCTCTCATTCTTGAATAAGCGATCTCCCGGCTCGTGATGAATTCGAGCAGAGCGGCCTTTCCATCTTCGGTTACTTTCCGCGCGCGCTGGAGCGCAGGCACGATCTGAACCGGATCCTCGACTCTCTCCGACCAGCCGCCTAGGGAGCGGGCGAGATCAGCGTAGTTGCCGAGAATGTTCATCGTGCCGTAACGCTCGTGAGAAGTTTCCATGGTGTGGGTCTCGGCGGCCATGAAATTGTTATTGAGTACGATGGTGAGGGTCGGGATGTTGCAGCGGACGGCGGTCTCAAAGTCGAGACCGGTCATCCCGAAGGCCGCGTCGCCCATGAAGTTGACGCAGAATTTTTGCGGCGCGGCGAGCTTGGCGCCCATAATCAAGCCCAAGCCGGTTCCCAAAGCGTGGGATTTTCCCCAGCCGATATAACTGCGAGGCGTCGGTGCCTGATAGAAGGGGACGAGTTGGTTGCGCGGGCTGCCGGCGTCGTGGGTGACGATCACCTCCTTGCGATCGAACCCATTCATGAATTCCCACATGACCCGATAGGGCGTGATCGGTTTTTCATTGGACGTCAGCTTCGGCATCCACTCCGCCATCCATTCTTCTTTGCCTTTTTTGATCGCGGCGGGGACCGAGCCGTTTTCAGCGCGCTTTTTGTTACCCAAGAGGTCTTTCACGGCTTCGATGAACTGCCGTAGCACCGGTTTGGCGTCGCCAAGGATCGGATAGTCTGCCGGGTAGTGTTTGTTGATGTCTCGTTCATCGTTAGTGGCGTGGATGATGATCTTTCCCGCGGGAATCGGCGCGGCAACAATGTTATGGCGCGTTAGACTGGCACCGATGGCGAACACCACGTCTGCTTTTTGCAGGAATGTATGAACAGGTCTCGGCATTACGCCGGCACCGGTGCCGAGAGACAGGGGATGATGCTCGGGAAAGGCACTCTTGCCTTCAAGAGGAGTCGTCACGGGTGCTTGTAGTAGCTCGGCGAGTTCGATCAGTTCGTCCGATGCTTCCGCGTAAAGTACTCCTTGTCCGGCGACGACGACCGGCGACTTCGCCTGCACGAGAACTTTGGCAGCTTCAGCTACGTCTTTGGCATTGGCGCCGCTTACGGTTCGTTTCACCGGTGTATAATTCAATGCCCCTTGGAATTCTTCGATGGCGGCGTCATTGGGGATCTCGACTAATACGGGTCCCAGACGCCCCATCTTCAAGTAACTAAATGCCCGGCGCATAATTTCCGGAACTTGGCTCGCCAAGGTTATCTCTTCAGTCCATTTCGTGACCGGAGCGTAGGCTTGCACGGACCTGAAGAAGTGAAAAACTTGCGATGTGTTGCGAGCGTGCCCTACGGGAAGAATCAGAATCGGAACGGAGTCCGAGTAGGCTGTGGTGATGCCGGAAAAAGCGTTTTCGGCTCCAGGGCCGGCCTGCATGGTAAAGACGCCGATGCGTTTGCCGTTCGTTATGCGGGTGAAGCCATCTGCGATGCCGACCCCTACTCTTTCTTGACGGCAAACGATAGGTTTGATGCCCGCCGTCGCGGCGGCTTCGATCAATGTGTTGGTCGGATAGCAGCTTAGGAATTCGACTCCTTCGCGCTTGAGTATCTCGCAAATAGCATCCACGACTTTCATGGAACACCTCCAAGTAAAGCTAGCCTCGAATCACGCCTGAATTGTTTTCTGTTTCGTTTCGGCTATCAGCTTCTGAATGTACGTCTTCGGATCTAGGGTTGCATCGATGTTGGCCACGATGCAGGCAACGTGGCGAAGATCGTTTTGTTCCGGCGTCCGGATGATGTGCGGCGGTTCTTTGCCCATGTCCAGTGCTCTAACGGATTGGAGCAGAAACTTTCTGACAGCGATCACCGTAATATCACCCGCACCCAAGTGCTCCTTGGATCGGTCATAAATCGGTCCCATGCTTTCGGTGGCGCAGGAGTCGTGGATCAAAAACTGTTTTCCCATTCCCGTAAAGGTCTCGCGCTTTTGTTCCTCACGGTCCTGCAAGTAATTGTTGTGGATGTTGCGAACTTTGATATGGTCACGGCCGATGCCGCCTTCGAGTTGCTTTTCTTCATCGTTCACGGCGCGGCTGCGGCGAAAAAAGATATTGAACCTCATGGCGTGCTCGTCATCCACCGGAACATGGGAGTGAATCGTATAGCCTTCGGCATTCCCCTTCAATCCTCCTGTCGGCACAAATCCATGGCAGGGCATAACGAAATTAGACACACGCAAGTAGGTCAATCCGTCCCCTGCGCTTCTGCACGAAATCATCCGTACGCCGAAGTCAGTTTCTACGCCCTCTAACCTGGGTGCACCGTCCCTGCCGTACATATCCGGGTCCCCGCCGCCTCTTTTCTTTTCCGTGAATGCGCGATGGAGGAAAGAGAGGTGCGACGAGTCGGACTCACCTTCGAGTCCTTGCAAATAGTTGCAGTCTTGGATGGACTTCGTGACATAGAGATGGTCTTCGGGGAGCGTCGTCCATTCATAATTTGGGAAAATCGGAATGTGTTCTGTGGGGCCCATGTAGGCGAAGACCACTCCGGCGGCTTCTTTGCACGGGTAGGCCGTATGGCGAACCTTGTCCTTCAGCGTGCTGCCGGCGGGTTCCGCAGGAGTTTCTAGAACTCTGCCCTCGATGTCGTACTTCCAGCCGTGATAGATGCATCTTAAACCGCACTCTTCGTTTCGCCCATAGTAGAGCGAAGTGCCGCGGTGCGAGCAATGCTCAGCCAGAAGCCCCGGTCGGCCCATACTATCGCGGAAGGCGACAAGATCTTCACCCAAGAGTCGCACACGCACCGGCGCGCCGTCTGACTCAGGGATCTCTTCCGCGAGCACAGCCGGAATCCAGTAACGCCGCATGAGTGTTCCCATCGGTGTTCCTGGGCCCACTCTAGTGATGAGATCGTTTTCCTCGCGAGAAAGCACGGGTCCTCCTATAGATACTCAATGTCGAGTCAAACGATGATTCTACGGCCGCGAAGCGAGTTGCTTTGCTCCAAACAGCTTCATCGGAGTCAACGTCGTATTCAGGTAGCCTTGTTTATCACTCTTCAAGGCATTTTCAAATATCGCAGGATTCGAGTTCGCAAGCCTTAGAAATTTAAGAATTCTTCGAGAAATGCGCGCGCCAATAATAGTTGAGCAATCCGATATACTCGTGGATGGATCCAAGGATTCCTCTGGCGGCGCCTTCGCCCGGAAAGAAGGAGAAAGGTTCCAGTTCGAACTCGCCGAGCGAGAAATCCCCCGGCGCCGGGATGGGCTCCGGCGCTTTAGTTTTGAAGGCAAGCATGCTTCGTGGCATGTGAACCGCCGACGTGACCAATAAATAACGTTTCCAGCCTTTTTGCTGGAGGAGCTTTTCTATCTCGACGGCGCTTTCGAAGGTGTCGCGGGAGTTACCCTCGCCCAGCACCTCCGTTTTCGGCACGCCCCAACGGATCAAATAGTCGCGTGCGATCCGGTTCTCGTCCTTGGAGGGAGTGAATGGGTTGACATGACCGCCGGACACAACGATCGGTTTGGGTCGAATATGATAGAGCCGCCAGGCCTCCTCGAGGCGGCGAAACATAGACTCGTCGATAGTCGGAAACGGAATTAGTCCTTCGGCGGGAATCATGCTGGCCGTTAGCACAACAATGGCATCATAAGGCTCCACTTTAGTGGGGTCGATGAGCGGCGGATAACGCGATTCGAGCGGATAGCGAAGGAGGTAGCCAAAGATTCCGCTGTGGAGTACCGCGATCAGACAAAGTGTGACGAAGAGAAGTTTTCTTGCCCAGCGCCGTCGCCAAAAGATCAAAACAGCCAGAAGCATGACTATCCATGGCAGCGGCGGCAGTATGAAGGCTTTGAGGAACTGCTTGAGAACAAACATGAACGGTTACTTACTTACCCCCAATTAGTCGAAATTGGTGGAGACGCTCAAGATTGAGAAAGAAGCGCAATTGACTTGAATTCGCTACTTTGCGACGGCTGCCTGGTAGTATTGCGTGTCGTAGTATTTTGAAACGTTTGGGCCCATTGGCGGGGTGAGGCCGAACTGATTTCTGAGATTCAGCGCGTTGTCCAATCCTTTGATATTGAGCACACCGCTGTTGGAAAGCTCGCTAACGAGTTCCATCGCGGTTTTGGAATTTACTTTTAACTCGTCCGCCGTCAGTTTGATCGCTTCATCACGGTTGGATCTGATCCAGTGCATCGACGTGAGCCACGCACGGAGGAAGCCGACGAGATCGTGGCGCTGGCTTTGGGCCCAAGATCGACTTACGGCAAAAATAGTGTTTGGAAAGTCAGGTAACACTTCACTGGAATCACCTATGCGTATTATGCCCGCTGCGACAGCCTGCGCATCCACCGGCGGCGTCAGTATTCCCGCGAAAGTTTCGCCCTTTTTCATAGACTCCAATCGTAGAGGCGTATTGCCCACTGCCACCAGTTCGTAGTCGCCGCGGGTCAGGTCGAGTCCGTTAGCGAGGAGTATTTTCCGCAGCACGAGAGCAAAAGCGGTATCGACCGCGTCCACGGCGAGTTTCTTGCCGCGGAGATCATCCCATTGTTTGATCTCGGGCCGCACAAAAACCGGCAGCACAGCCGTGTCAATGACCTGCGCCACCGCGATCAATTCTGCTCCCTCGCGGCCCGACCAGCCCAACACGTTGTCGAAGGCAGTTGATGCGATCTGATAGGTGCCTTTGCTGAGGCCCCGCATCTGGTCCGTGGAATTGGCCGTGCGAGAGACGGTCAATTCCAAACCCTCGGCAGCGAAGAAGCCCTTGACGCGACCGATGACCGTGGCGGGGTCTTCTCTAAAGACATTGAGCTGAATCTGTCGGAGCTCTCTTTGTTGTGCGTGCACGTCGCGAGCAGCAACTACTAGCACGAGAAATGCACTCAGTAGGAGTGAAATGTTTTTCTTCATTGGTTTTGGTTATTCCGCGTCAGGTTGTTTCTCCGGGGCTGCGTTGGCGAAAGCCGGGAGCGCGTTGCAGGTAGTTTCGATCTGGAGCAGCGTGGGATACACGGAGAGGTCGCAGCCGAAGCGGC
>WNFS01002223.1_pt1 | contig 14705 bp, 15 predicted proteins | sample 5400141 | NCBI WGS metagenome assembly WNFS01 (sample SAMN13153358, study PRJNA577476) | soil metagenome | isolation source: 60 cm saprolite under Madrone tree | place: USA:California | collected 2016-06-14
ATGTCGACATGGGCGTGAAGGAAGGCGCCAAGCTCGTCGTCGATGGCCGCGGATTCAAGCTGCAGGGCTATGAGAACGGCAACTTCATGGGCGGCTGCCTGTTCGACGAGGTGACGCCGGACATGCGCATCTACAAGGAGGAGATTTTCGGCCCAGTGCTCTGCGTGGTGCGGGCCAGGGATTACGAGGAGGCCGTGCGATTGCCATCGGAGCACACCTACGGCAATGGCGTTGCCATCTTTACCCGCGACGGCGACACCGCGCGGGATTTCACCGAGCGCGTCAATGTCGGCATGGTGGGGGTGAATTTCGCCATTCCGGTGCCGCTGTCGTACTATACTCTTGGCGGGTGGAAGCGCTCGGGCTTCGGCGACCTCAACCAACACGGCCCGGACTCGATCCGGTTCTATACCAAGACCAAAACCGTGACGTCGCGCTGGCCCTCCGGCACCAAGGAGGGCGCGGAGTTTGTCATTCCGACGATGAGGTGATGGTCAGCGACATCCCTCGATCAGGTAAGGGCGACTCTTGTGACCGCCCTGTTGCCGACGGCAGGCGGTACGTAAACTGGGGCGACCACAAGGGTCGTCCCACAGCCGGCAACGTTGGAAGGCGATGCTTAGGCCCCTCACGTTTATGACTTTGGTCGATGCTCCAATCCCACCAGAATCCGCCACGGCAAACCAGAAACCGCCATCACTTCGTCTTTTTTGTCACACCCAGCAGAATTTTGCATCTAGACGGGAATAATCCTGGCTTGCACGTTGACTTGGGCCGCTTCCAGACGCTCAATCAACCTGGGCGGGGGAGGATTGCAAGGCGTACACACATCGCGATTGGGTATTGGCTCGGCTGGTTAGCGGCTGTCGGCGACGCGCCAAGCATTTGGCGCAGCTTTTGACGACCGGATGGGGTCGCCGCTGTGCAGACCAATGAGCCGCCAGCGTATGTGAGTGGTGTGCGGTCTTTTCTGACTTCCGTCTGTTCGACGACTCCCCGGCCAGGGGACCGCATCTATTCGATGGAGAACGTCAATGAGTCGACACCAATTCGGGGCGCAGGCCCATTCGGTTCGTGGGGATCAAAACCGTGAAATCGGCTTGAGGGCGGTCGCGGCCGCGATCCTCTACCAGGGCGACGCCGGTAATGTGGAGCGCACGCTCTCCCGAGAGCCGTCGGTGCCCACAGCTCCCGCGACGCAGTCGAGCGATCGCCAACCGTAGAGCCCTCCGGGTTGCGGGAGCACTCGATCTAGCGGAACCGCTCACACTCGCGGCACGAGCGCATGGCCTGAGTTTTAAGCTCCGAAGTTTTAAGCTCCGGTCATGCAAGAATTCTTCCCCACGTCATCGCGACACGCTCCATCGATCGAGCCTGGATGCCGTATGAATTGTGGCTGCCGCGGCATCTTTCTTAACATATGGTTAATACGCCAAATATATGGTTAATGCCAGAACCCGAATATAAAGACGACCGTTCGCGTAAGGCTTTAAATAATTGAATTCCGATCAGTTTCCGCAGCCTGCGAAGGGCCTTACGATGGCCTTCACGACGGTGTCGCAAAACGGTTCGAGCCTGCCGACACGGTAAGTCGCGTTGCGGACTCGTAGATCGCCTTAATGTGGCCGTCGAATGACCCACTTTTTTCGCTTATTACTAATTTCAACGCCCCGCAAAATGCGTGGCACAGGAGAGGCCGTCATGGAGAAGTTCGCGATCATCGCGGCGCGTAAGCCGCCGCGGATTGGCTACGCCGTGCTCATCTGCGGAGCTTTGCTCGGTTCAGTTGCCGCTACCGCACCCGCACAAAGCGCCGATTTCTATCCTTATCAATATCCTTATCAATATACGGGATACCCGGGCTATAACGGAAATTATCGAAACTGCAACCCCTGCGGCTGCCGTCCGTGCTGCAACCCATGCTGTAACCAGTGCGGTTATAGGCCGTACGTGCGGCCCGCTCCTGTAGTTGAGCGGCATTGGGATTACTGGGAGCGTCGGTACCCCTACCCCTACCGTCACCCCTATTATCCCAATGGCTACGCGGGCGGTTACCCCTCTTATCCCAATGGCTACGCGGGTGGTTACCCCTCTTATCCCGATGGCTACGCGGGTGGTTACCCCTCTTATCCCGGTAGCTACGCCGGCGGAGCGCGGCCGCGTCTCGGATTCGGAGGCGTGCAGTATCAATATCCGCAATCTCCGGCATCGTACGAATACGAAGCGCCGCCGCGATCTCCCTACGAATATGAGGCATCGGCACGGCCTGGATACGACTACGAGGCGTCGCCGCGGCCGCCCGTAGGCATACCTGGCGCCTATTACAATGCCGGTTACTTCCAATAACGATACTGGAGCTCCTACCGGGATTATGGGGTCGAAGTCGGCAACAGAACACAAGCGGCGCGGTCTGCAATTGCTCAGCTTTGTTCGGCAAGAACCGATCTTCGACCTCCCGTTCAATAATGAGGGCTCGTTCGCAGTGCGGTTTTCTTAACTCTTTGTTGCCACCGATTCACCAATGTCCTGTCACCAATGTCCTGTTACCTATGTCCCGCTAACATAATGTAGGCTGCCACCAGGAACCAAAACGCATAGTCACTTACAAAAGGAATATAAACGAATACGGCAACGACCGCGAGCCCGGCGACAATGAGCGAAATGACATGTACGCTGAAAATGTTGAACATCGCTGATGCCCTTTATACCCCGCGAGATTTGCGCATGATTCAGCTGCGCAGGCGCTCCCTGACGAACATTACAACATCGCTGGATCGGCCGCACCCGGGGGCTGCGCCGTTTCAACAGGGTCCTCTGATTCGGGCCTTTTTGCGGTGTCGGAAAGGCCCCTGCGATTTTCGTCACAATTCGCCGCTTTCACGATCACGGCTTTGCCGGTGGACGAGACGTGTTACGCTTGACTCCTGGTCGCCGAAGACTCGGGACGCACCACCGAGCGGTTTGGTCATGGACCGAGGAGACCAAAGGACGATGCCCCAAAGTCATGACTTCGACATTAAGGGGACTGTCGTTCCCACCTCGCTCGCGCCGAGGTACGAACGTGGCGGCGACAGGCGGGCGCAATCGGCGCGGTCGCGAAGACGACCTTGACACCTGTTGCAGGGTTGTTCCAAAGCGTCCTCACTCAAGCAAGCCGAGAGGCAACCCATGATAGTGACAGAGCGGCAGGCGAAACGGTCGATGTGGTGCCCGATGGCACGGGTCAGATGGCAGAAGGCGTGGCAAGCCAGCAATCGCTCCAATCCCGGTCAATGGAACCGGCTGAAGAACGCGATATTTCGGACTTTCTTCCCACGGCTCCATTGGCTTTTTCGGGCGAAGTTCTTCAGATGCTTCGGCTCGGGATGCATGATGTGGAGATGGGCAGACCGGGAGGCAAAAACGGGCTTTTGCGGGTTAGCCGGCAATCCCCTGCAGAACCTGTTTTCCGATTGATGAGTCCGCCCTTGCGGCGAGCCGTCGGGGTGAGCGCACCCCCGACGGCACGGCGGCGTTTCGTCTCTTGCCGCGAACGGCTCCACGCGAGACGACCCCTTTCCCGGATGGCGTTCGCGGGTCCTTCCGTCGGCGCGCTCGACGGCGAAGCACGGCGATCGTCAACGGTGATCACACGGGCGTCAGGTTACCGAAGGAAGCTTTCGGTTGGTCGGAGGTTGAAAGAAAATGACGACGACGCGGGGCTGACGTCAGCCGTCTTCGCTCTTGGTCGACCCCGCCCAGGGGCCACACCGGGGCCAGCTATGGTTGACCGGATCCTCGCTCTTCACGACGCGCTTGTCTCTCACTGCCGACCAGCGAAACTCAAGGTCGCGCGCATAGGCCAACGCTTCGCGCTGCGTTTCGAAGCGCAACGGGTCACCCTCCCATTCGCCGGAATCATCCACCACCACCTCAATCTTCCAAGACATGCGAGCCTCCCCATCCCGACTGATCGCTTCCTGCGCGGCGGTTGCCCGATTGAGGCCGCCAAATGGGTTGGCTCCTGTCGAACCGAAGTGATACGCCCGTTCCATTGCCCAATCGTTCCGCATGCTTTCCTCCCAACCGCAGCGCACATGACTCCGCATCGCGCCAGCAACTGCGCGCTAAAACCAACTCAAAAGATCTGATCGGAAAGGGTAATCGTCCCGGCTCTATCGATGGTCCCGGCCCGTCAACGGTATTGTGAGTGCCATGGCTCGACGGCGCCCCAGAAACCTCGTCCGGTTTCGATCCGTCCCGGGTCGCACGGTATTCTTGCCGACAGTGTGGACCAGCATGGGACACCTTTGTGTTGCGCCGAGTATTTTCGTACTCGACGTGCTGCTTTCAAGCCTATGATAAAATACCCAGGTCGCAACAGCAATTTTCTAACAACCTTAAGTAAGGTTACTTGTGGAAAATTGAGATATGAGACATCCGCCATTTCGATGATTGGTTTTTTTCATTGCACCGCAATATTTAGCAAGGCGCGTAAACCAGCCCAGAACTTGTCCGTGATTACGCGATCACAGTCATGCCATGCCCCGCGAAAAGCGACGTGAAAGTGGGGGCATCCAGTACCCCCCGGCGAATCAGGCGGTTACTGGATCGCCCGCTTTCGCGGGCGACGACGCGTAGGTGATGCAATTGTTTTCCGACACGTCCTCGACCAATGCCAGACAACGATGTCGCGCAAAAGAAGTGATAGCATAGAGCGAACTACCCGCGAAATTGTATCGAGAGGCGCGCTCGATTAAGCTACTATCGTGAGCCGCAACAAGATATTCACCCATAAGTTCCGGATTCATTTTCCGGAGGCGTTTTAATTTTCCATTATGGTTAATGGCGCACCGGATAAGGAGTTACAACCGCTTCTGAACGTCGATGCGCGCCCGGTAACCATAATAAAGGCAATCTAGCCAAAAATGCGCCTTTATTCGCTATACATATTAAGGTAACGAGATTTGCGCCGGTCGACTATCGGCTCAGGAGCACGCGATGCGTCGTAGTTCGGCTATCACCATAATCGCGCTCGGTGCTGCGGTCGCCGCGAGCGACGCCGAGGCGAAGCTGGATTTGTTTGTCGACAAGTCGGCGCAACAGATATCAGTCATCCAAAATGGCCGGTTACTTTACGTTTGGCCGGTTTCGACCGGACAGGACAGATTTTCAACCCCGAGCGGCGTTTACATGCCGGAACGCCTTGAGCGGACGTGGTTCTCCAGGGCTTACTACAACTCCCCGATGCCCCACGCCATCTTCTTTCACCACGGCTACGCGATTCACGGCAGCTACGACATCGCCCGATTGGGAGGGCCAGCTTCGCATGGCTGCGTTCGCCTTCACCCTCAAGATGCCGCGCTGCTGTATGGGATGGTCGAGCAGGAAGGCCCCGGCAATACCACGATCGTGGTCGGAGGCGGCTGGTCGCCAAATCCGATGCCGCCGCGGTATCGCGATCCGGATGAGCCCTTGCAGCCCGCCTACCGCGGCGAAGGCGCAGCGCGAGGCGCTTATCCTCCCGGCCCGCCGATGCCGCCTTATCGCGGCGACGGCGGAACAGCGCGAGGCGCCTATCCTCCCGGCCCGCCGATGCCGCCTTACCGCGGCGACGGCGGAATAGCACGAGGCGACTATCCTCCCGGCCCGCAGACGCCGCCTTACCGCGGCGACGGTGGAATGGCGCGAGGCGCCTATCCTCCCGGTCCGCAGATGCCGCCTTATTACAACGCCGATCCATATGTCGACGGGCCGGGGCGGCGGCGCGGCGATAACAGCCAAATGGCGACGAGAGGGCCTTACCCGGCGAACCGGCCGCCCGCGCCGCGTCTCGATGCGCAAGCCTCGATCGACCCGACGCTCGGCTCGCGCGGCAGCTATCGGCCGCCGGCGACGGCGAAATCCAATTCCAAGCCTAACCGTGCGTCCGATGAACCGCTAAATCGCCGCGTAAGCGTGAGCGAAACGGCTGCGTCACCACCACCCGCACCATTGCCACCCGCACCATTGCCGCCGGCGTCATCGCCGCCCGCGTCGTCGCATCCACCGCCGGCGACTTCACCCTTGCAATCCGAACAGCAGCAGTCGGCCACAGGGTACAAGGTTCTGCCGAGATCGTATTGGGCCGGAGCATCATGGCGATGGCGATTGAAGGTCGAACACGACATGACCGGCGTTGCGTCCTCCGGACCTGATTCTCAGTAGCCTCGCCTGCGAACACGCGCGGCCCCGTATCCGATGATGGTTTGGGCCCGAATTGCAAGGGGTAATTGTCGCGGCGCTTGAGCGGCGCAACAACAAATGCAAAACGTTTCAATCTGCGCCCGCAAAATTCTTTGACTTTCGTCATGACTCGATTACTCGGCAATGCCTCAAAATGAGGCAATACCGATTATGCGCTTGATTTTCAAATTCGACGATGTCAGGGGATATTTACCAAGAGGGCATCATTCGAGAATGCGCCCGCAATCCGGCTCAAATCGGGCCATCTGAAATAACGTCAAACATTTTCGCGGAGAACAAGGCCGCGTCAGCTGCGCCCCAAGAAGGTATGCGCCCCAAGAGGTAGAGGCCAATGATCAGTCAAATGAACCATGGTGCGGGCGCGGACACCGAGCCCCGGAGCGACGCGAGCTTGGCGGACCGGGTGATGTCCTGCGGACAGATCAAGAACGGCGAAGCTTTGCCGTCGATGCAGCCGCAGCGGATTGTGGTCTCACCGGGACCGAAGGTCATGCGCAGCGCCGATGGGCGGGCGCTGGAAGCTTTTATCGAGCGGCGGAGAAGACTGGCGGCGCGGATCAGATTGGAAAACCCCGCTCGCACCGAAGAAGAAATCGAAGCGCGCCTGGAACAATTTGGAGCGTAGAGCCGTCCGGGGCCGGCCGCGGCCTGCACGCGGGCCGAGGGCAGCTGCAAGAGCCGGGGCCTGTGTCCACCAAGTCTGTGCGTTGCTATCATTGCGGCCTCGCGTCAACTCACCCGGCTTCACCGCGCAACGAGGACACGTCGCAATGGCCGCAGCGCCCGAATACGAGCTCTACTGTTTCGCCCAATCCGGCAACGCCTATCGCGTCGCCCTGATGCTCAACCTGATCGGCTCGGAATGGAGACCGGTCTGGGTCGACTACTTCGCCGGCGGCTCACGCACGCCGCAATTCCGCACCGAGGTCAACGAAATGGGCGAAGTCCCGGTGCTCGTCCATGGCGCGAGAAAACTCACCCAATCCGGCGTTTGCCTCACCTACCTCGCCGACCGCACCGGCAAGTTCCAGCCGCAAGGCGAGGACGAGCGCCTGGAATCGCTGCGCTGGATCATTTTCGATAATCAGAAAGTCAACGGCTTTCTCGGACCCTACCGCTTCCTGCGCAATTTCGCCCCCGCGCGCGATCCCGCCGTCGAGGCGTTCCTCAAAGGCCGCCTCGCCAACAATCTCGGCATCGTCGACAAGCGGCTCGCCAAGGCCCCCTATCTCCTGGGCGCAAGTCCCACCATCGCGGACATATCGCTCACGGGCTACATGTATTACCCGGTGGAAGAATTCGGCTTCGATATCGCCAAGGATTATCCGGCGATCGGCGCCTGGATGGAACGCATCAAGGCGCTGCCGGGGTGGCAGCATCCCTACGAGCTGATGCCGGGGTATCCGCTGGTGAAGGCTTAAGGAAAGCGGGGCGCGGGGCGATTTCGGAGCTTCTCACGCGATGGGGGCAGACATGCAAGCAACTGGCCTTGTCACGATCCGAAGCCAGGTTTCCGTGTCGGAAACGATCGAGCGGATTGTCACGGGAGCGACAAGGCGCGGTCTCATTGTGTTTGCCCGGATAGATCACGCAGAGGGTGCCGCAAACGCCGGCACGCAGCTCCATCCGACGGAACTCGTCATTTTTGGCGGCCCGCGTGGCGGCACGCCTTTGATGCTAGATCGCCAGACAGCAGGAATAGACCTGCCGGTAAAAGCGCTGGCGTGGGAGGACGCCGAAGGCAAAGTGTGGCCCACCCACAATGATGCGCGCTGGCTCATTGAGCGCCACGGCTTGGGGCCGCAGAGCGTTGATGCCGTAGATGCAATCGCCGCCGGTCTCTCATTGCTTGCTGCAGAAGCAACCGCGCCCCTGCTTCCAAAATGATTCTGCTCACAGCACTGATTGCTTAGCCCCAAGTCGAGCAAGATGCAGCTACTTATTATGACGATTTGTGATCATGTCCTCCCGGCTGATTGTGATGGTGGTCATGATGGCCGTCGTCGTGGCGATGGCCATGCCCATGAGGATCATGGCCATGCTGATGATCGTGCTCATGCCCGTGCGCGCCATCGTCAGGCTCGAACGGCGCTGCCATCTCGATGCCGGCAAGTCCATGCCCCGCGACCAGCGCCTCGATCTCGGGCCGCTTCTGCACCCTGATGCGGTTGGCTAGAACTTGCGCTGGCAAGTGGCGATTGCCGAGTGCCAGGAGGAGGCGCGCGACCGCCGCGAAATCCTTGGCCCGCACCTCGATCACGGGCTCGATGTCGGCCACGACCTCGGCGAGCTTGCCGTCGTCGAGCACCAGGAGATCGTCAGTGCGCAGGCGCGGCGGCGCCGGAAAATCAAACTCGATACATGTGCCCTTGCCGCCGAACACAAAACCCTGCTGCTTGCACCGGTCGTCGAACTTCAGCAGCAGCGTGTCGACGACCTCGCCAAGTGGTGCTTTAAGTGGTGCTTCAAGCGGTGCCTTGCTTGACGCCCGATTCGGCCCGGCCTTGGCAACAACTTTTTGCGCGCGCGGCACGATGCGGACTCGATGGTCAGCGGCTGGTCGGCCGTTCGCCGCCCCGTTCGAACGGCAACACATGGCTGTTCGATGGTGTCGAGACACTGCCGGCCGTCGCGGGGGGCTCGTCTGGCCGCCCGGCCGTCTCGCCCTCGGCGTTCGCCTCGCGGCGCACGTAGCCGCGATGGGATAGCCAGCCGAACGGCAGGCTTGCGAGGTATACCAGGGTGCCGATCGTCAGCACCGCCCACGGATAGGCGATGAGCAGTGCAAAGAACACGACGACGCCAATGAATACGGGCAGCACAAGATCGGGCGGCACGCGCTTTCCGACCTTCTTGCCTGAATAGACCGGCAACCGCGATACCATCAGCAACGCGATGGCAAGCGTATAGACAAGGGTGATCGGAATCATGAATGCCGGCGTGGAAATTCCGAGAAAATGAACGTAGACCGGCAGCAACACCGTGATGGCGCCCGCTGGCGCCGGCATGCCGACGAAAAAATTGGCGGCCCAGGACGGACGATTGGGATCGTCGATCGTCACGTTGAAACGGGCGAGCCGTAGCCCGGCCGCGATCGCAAACACCATGGCCGCGATCCAGCCCGCCGCCTTCGCCTCATGCAGGCTCCAGAAGTAGAGCGTCACCCCGGGCGCAACGCCGAAATTCACGAAGTCGGCGAGGCTGTCCAACTCGGCGCCGAAACGCGAGGTGCCTTTGAGGAGCCGCGCCACCCGCCCATCGATGCCGTCAAGCACGGCGGCGAATACGATGGCATAAACCGCCCACTCGAATGTGCCTTCCGCGGCAAGGCGGATCGCCGTCAGGCCCGCGCATAGCGCAAGCAAGGTGATGACATTGGGCACCAAGGTGCGCACCGGGACGGCGCGGAAGCGGCGCGGCCGTCCCGGCGGTCCGGGCTCAAACGGGGAACGCAGGGAATATCGCATGTCCGGAATATAGCGACTTGCGCGCCGATTTCCCAGCCGCATCCGGGCGGCCCTCACCTCTCCCTGCTTGCCTTCAGAGCGTTTACGCCCGTCGGAGCTTGCCATTGGGCCCGCCGAAGGCGGGACCCGATGGACGGCGCTATGGAGAGGTCGGAATTTGCGCGCTCTTCGCGCAAGTTCCGGGTGAGGAGGCGTCTCCGCGAGTCTGAGCCTGTGGAAAGGCCCCCTCACCCCGCCCCCACTCCCCGCAAGCGGGGAGTGGGGGCAGGGTCTGCATCCACATCTGTGCATAAGGACCGGTCCGGTTGTTTTACAAACCGTGTTCACCGGGATACCTTGCCTTATGTCGTAGACCAGACTCGGGGGGCCACGCTGAAAAGCGTGATAGTCCGGATCATTCGAGCCATGCGGGCGAATATTGTCCAGCGAGACAAGTGGACGCAAATTCGCATCGGCGCCTGCGCGCTGCTATTGCCGCCTTTGACTCTTGGCGCAGCCTTTTATTCGATGCTATCCACCCCCGAGGAGGGCGCGGCGCGCCCCCCCGGCACGACCGCCAAGGCGCAGGTGGTCCGGCCCGAATTGCTGCGCGACACGCCGCAAGCACGGGCCGTCGATCCGGACCAACAACCAGCAGCTGAGACAACCCAGCCGATAGCGGTCGCAGCCAAGCCGGTGCCCGACAGCGGCGTTTCAGTGTCGGCGGCGGGCACGCGCCACGCGGTCGCCGCCGGACCCGCCGAAAAGGCGGCGCGGGTATCGAACCCCGTTCCGGTTCAGGTACCGCCTGCAAGGGCGAATCCGCCCCTGCCGGCAAACATGGACAGCGCCCCCCGGGATTCTCTTGGCCCGGAGCTGTCGCAGTCCGCCCCCGTGGAAGTGTCAACGGCGCTTCTGCCGCGCGCGCTCAATCTGTCCCCTCCGGCACCGGCGCAGGTACAGCCGCCGCGAATGGCGGCCACGCAGATGGCAGCCACTCAGATGCCTGCCGCCCCGGTGCCTCTCGCGGCCGATCCGCCTCCCGCCGAGGGCGCTCCGGCGCCGACGGCGAACAAATCTGCGCGTCCGACCAATCTGGCGAATCGGGGTGAGAACCCGGCAGTCCGCCGCAACGCCCGGCCGCAGCGCCAACAAGCATTCTCGTTGAAAAATTGGCTCCAGCAACTCGGTATCCTGCCGCGCAGCACGCGCGGCTGACGGGATGGCGGCGGCCTCCCGGTCAAGGCTGGCGACACTTCCGCTTCAGGCGGCGATCAGTGTATTCTCAGGCTCTCAAAGAATGCCGGCCCCGTAGAAGCGTAGCCCGGATGGACCCGGTGGCTCCATCCGGGCTGCACGGCTACCTGATCCGGCAATTCAAGCCGCAAACAAGCGGCGCTCGCACAAGGGGAGGACAACGATGCTTTGTCGAAGCACGATCGGCGCCTTGGCGCTGAAAGTTGCGCCGCTAGCAGCGGCGCTTGCAATGGTCGTCGGCGCCGTCGCGGCGGGCGGGGAGATCAAATACCCCGATTGGAAGGGGCAATGGAGAGGCGTGCTGCGCATCGGCACGTTCGGGGGGCAACCCTCCTTCGATCCGACCAAACCTTGGGCCAAGGGCCAAGAAGCGCCGCTGACGCCCGAATACCAGGCGATCCTCGAGGCCAACCTCAAATCGCAAGAACAGGGCGGCTTCTTCGATTGGCGCGGCGCCAATTGCCTCGGCTTCGGGATGCCGCTCATCGCCTACGGCTTTCAGCCCATCGAGTTTATCGTCACGCCGGAAACCACGTATATGCTGATCGATTGGGTCGAGCACACCCGCCGCATCTACACCGATGGCCGCGACTGGCCCAAAGAGATCGAGCCGACGCTGGTGGGTTACTCGATCGGCAAATGGATCGACGAGGACAACGACGGCCGCTACGACGTGCTGGAGGTCGAAACCCGCGGCTTCAAAGGTCCCCGTCATTATGACGCCGCCGGCCTGCCGCTGCATCACGACAACCAGTCAATCTTCAAGGAGCGCATCTATCTCGACAAGAACGACAGAAATATCATCCGTAACGAGATCACCGTCTACGATCACGCCTTGACGCGCCCCTGGACGGTGACCCGCAGCTACGTTCGCAACCCCAACCCGCGGCCCGATTGGAACGAATTCATCTGCGAGGAAGGCAATCTGTGGACGAAGATCGGCAATGAAGCCTATTTCCTGAGCGCCGATGGGCTGCTGATGCCGACCCGCAAGGACCAGCCGCCGCCGGATCTGCGCTATTTCAAACAGACGCGGAAGTAATTCGCTGAACCCGTAGCCCGGATGGAGCGAAGCGCAATCCGGGATCAGACTTTCTGTTTGCGGCAGCGCCGTTCCCGGATTCGCTGCGCTCCATTAGGGCTACCTGCTGCGCGTGACGCACAACGTGAGGATGACATCCATGAGATATGCCGGTCACCGCATTGCTGCGATCACCCTTGGCTGCTTGCTCACGCAAGCTGCGCTCGCCGAGGACGAAGGGCCAGCCGTACCGATCGAGAAAGCTCCCTTCCCGCTGGAACTCGTCGAATTCGAGCTGAAGTGAGAGAATAGTCTTTGGCGGACAAGAAAGACCCCGCCCAGGGCGGGGTCAGAATTGGGGGGACTCTCTTCAGGCCAATCCTCTTCCGGTGTGGACGGAAGTGTGGGGGGATCAACCCCCGAGGTTCAACGCGGCAACGTGGCCGCGCTTATTTTTAATGTACCTCGTATCAAGCAACCTAACGCATCGACGGGTCACCTCAACCCGGGACGAACCCCTGCGGGAAAATCCTGGGGGAAAACCCTCGGATCGGAATTTTTTTTGCCGATCTCTCAATCGCCATCTCCCCTGCCCGGCGAAGCGCGTCGGTGAAGAGTGCCGTTGCGCAACGCGAAGATGACTTGCGCCATTTGCCGAGATAAGTTCCGGATGACCCGAGTCCATTGGAAGCAATTCTCAGGCTGCCTGTTTCTCGAAGACCGCGCGGCGACAATCCGGCAAGAATGCGACCGAAATCGGACATCGGAGAATGGTGATGAACGAATCCGGCCAGGCGACGGTCGAAGATCGCCGCGCGGCAGTCGCACTGGAGCCCTCCGCCGTTGCGTCTTGCCGCGGGCGCGAGGTCCCGATCGCGCTCGCGGGCGCCGCGTATCTCGCCGCCTATGTGTTCCTCGAATGGATCAGCTCCCTGGAGCAGTCGTTCGCCAGTTACTCGTGGAATCCGAATTCCGGCGCAAGCATCGCGTTCGCCGTGATGTTCGGGCGGCGGATGATCCCGTTCATATTCATCGCCCCACTGCTCGACGACCTTGTCGACGACCTTACGATCCGACAATTCCCGTTTCCGCTGCCCTTCGAACTTGCCGAGACAGTCCTGATCGGTAGCGTCTATGGGGCAGCCGTGCTGTTTCTTCTACAACCAAAACGACGCTTCGACCCCACGTTGCAGTCGACCTACAGTCTCTTTCTTTTGACCGTCACAACTGCGGTGACGACGGCCCTGGTGGCGCCAGCCTACATCGGAATGATGGTTGCATTTGGTCTGTTGCCGGCGGCGGATTTCGTGGCGGCGACGCTCAGTTACTGGGTCGGCGATGCGATCGGCATCATGGTGCTGACGCCGTGCGCGCTGGTTTTGTGGACTCGCCGTCATGCGGTGTGGATGTCGGTGGAGACGTCGCTGCAGCTGGTCGCCATCGCGGCTGCGCTCATACTGGTTTATGCTTATTGGACCGCGCAGCACCTTCAACTCGTTTATGTACTCTTTGTACCTATCGTGTGGATGGCGGTACGAACCGGAATCGAGGGCGTCTGCCTCGGCATCCTCGCTGTTCAACTCGGTTTTATTTTATTCTTTCATGCTTTCCCGCACGAAATCTCTGAAATGCCGAAAGTCCAGGCGCTCATGCTGGTCCTCGCCTTGACGGGACTCTTTGCCGGAGAGCTTGTGACAGAGCGCCGCCGCACCGAGGATCAACTCCGCCTGCATCAGGAATCTCTTGCACGGCTCGCGCGATTAGGCAGCGTGGGCGAGCTCGCAGCCGCGGTGGCGCATGAGCTGAACCAGCCCTTGATGGCGGCCGGCACCTATACGCGCCTCGTCGATGACGCCATTCGGACCGGCCACGCCGACGCCGGCACCGTGGCGGAAACCGCCGCTAAGGCGGTCGCGCAAGTCGAGCGCGCGGCAGCGGTGGTGCGGCGTCTGCGGGCGCTCGTCCGCCTCGACCGCAGCAATCGCATGGCTTGCCGGGTCGATCACCTTATCCGGGAAACAATCGATTTGTGTCGCCCCGACCTTGAACGCCTGACCGTGAGCGTCCATGCGGCCATCGCGGCCGACCTGCCTCTGGTGATGGTCGACATGCTGCAGATCGAGCAGGCGCTGCTCAATCTCATGCGCAATTCCATGGAGGCGATCGGCGATGTCGGACGCGGCACCATCGCGATCGAGGCGGTTCTTACCGGTGCCGAATTCGTCGAGATTCGCCTGCGCGACACCGGGCCGGGCTTCCCGCCCGATCTCGCCGGCAACCCGTTCTTGCCGTTTTCGTCGACCAAAAAGGAAGGCCTCGGCATCGGCCTGCCGCTGTGCCGGTCGATCATCGAAGCCCATGGCGGCCGCATCTGGCTCGATACCAACGCGACCGGCGCCGCCGTTCATTTCACTTTACCTGTTGCCGAGTCGACGGCGTCTGGGACATCGCCCCATGGCTGATCCGATCCATATCGCGTTGATCGACGACGATTCGGCCGTGCTCGATTCCTTGCAGCTCTATTTCGCGCGCCGGAACATCAAGACCTCGTGCTTTGAGTCGGCCGAAGCACTTCTGGCCGCACTCGACGGCGGCGCGGAGCCCGACTGCATCGTGTCCGACGTTCGCATGCCAGGGATGTCGGGCCTCGATCTCGTCCGTCGTCTCAACGCGCGCCGGTCTATTGCGCCTGTCATCCTGATCACCGGCCTCGGCGATATCGACATGGCGGTCGCCGCCATCAAGCTCGGGGCGTT
>WNFS01005309.1_pt1 | contig 14703 bp, 9 predicted proteins | sample 5400141 | NCBI WGS metagenome assembly WNFS01 (sample SAMN13153358, study PRJNA577476) | soil metagenome | isolation source: 60 cm saprolite under Madrone tree | place: USA:California | collected 2016-06-14
ACGAGGCGCATTGCATCTCCGAGTGGGGCCACGAATTTCGCCCGGAGTACCGGCAACTGAGCCGATTGCGCGAGCTCTTCCCGGACCGGCCGATTGCGGCGTTCACCGCCAGCGCGACGCAGCGCGTGCGGCACGACATTATCGAGCAGTTGCGGCTGCGCGACCCGCACAAGCATATCGCCAGTTTCCGGCGACTGAACCTGCATTATATCGTTCACCAAAGCAACTCGCGTACGCAGGAAGAGATGCTGCTGCAAGCCGTGCGGCGGGTCAGCGAAGGCAATGTGATCGTGTACGCGCCGACCATTGCGCGCGTGGGCGAGACGGTTGATGTCCTTGAGGAAAATGGGATAGCGGCGATAGGCTATCACGGCCAGATGGAGGCCAAGGCGCGCCGCGAAAATCAGGAAAAATGGATGAGCGACGAGGTGCGCGTGCTGGTGGGCACGCTGGCATTCGGCCTGGGGATCAACAAGGCAGCGGTACGCTCGGTGATTCATCTGTCGCTGCCGAAGAGCGTCGAGCAGTACTACCAGGAAGCGGGCCGCGCGGGGCGTGATGGCTTGCCCGCAGATTGCATTTTGCTATGGCAGAAAAAGGATCGTGGACTGCACGCCTATTTCATAGGGCAGATTGGCGATCCCGTAGAGCGGGAGCGATCGTGGCAGCGTTACCACGAGGTGGAACGCTTTGTGCAGTCCATGGAGTGCCGGCAGCATCATGTGTGCAAGCACTTCGGCGAGCAACCCAAGTGGGAACGCTGCGGCACCTGCGACATCTGCGCGGGTACGCCGGATTGGCTGGAAGTGGAGGAAACGCGGTCCTGGGGGCCGCGCGCGAAGGCTCGCCGGACGCCACCCGACAAGCGGGTCGCGGGCGAACAGCGTCCGGCTGGCGCCACTTTGTCCTTGCCGGATGCTCAATTGCGGGAATACATGCGCGAGTGGCGGCGCAATACGGCGAGAGATTTGGGAGTGGCCGCCTTCGTCGTGTTGCATGACACAGGGCTGGATGCGCTGTGTACCGTCAAGCCGACATCCTTGCAGGCGCTGCGGGCGGTCTCTGGCTTCGGAGACAAGAAGGTGGAGCGTTACGGCCAGGAGATCCTGGACGCACTGCAGCGGTTCAACAAAGGCGAACGGGCCAACAATGACTGGCACGCCGCCGCCTCACACCCGCGCGAGGATACGCTGCAGCTCCTCGGAGAAGGACGCACATTCGAGGAAATAGCGCAGATTCGCGGCCGCAAGGTCAGTAGCGTGGTGGACATGGTGGCCAAACTGATGGAAGGCGGCGAGGTGAAGTTCGAGGCGAAGTGGCTCAGCGCCGAGCGCTACGCGCAGATTGCTGCGGCAATTCAACAATTTGGCAAGGAGCGCCTGAAGCCGGTAAAGGAAGCATTGCCAGAGGAAATCACATTTGGCGAGATTCGCCTGGTGGCGGCTCATCTCCGCGTCCAGCAAAACGCGGGTCAAGGCCGCAGCGGGTCTGGCCCTCGATCCTCCCCTTCATAATCGGAAGCGCGGCTGGGCCGCAAGGACTCAGCGTTTTGGCGAATCAAGTCGTCAGAGCAGATCGCTGCGCAAAGCCGCTGGTGGGGCGATGCTCAGGACGCTTGTCGGCTTTAACTCTCTCAGGGAGCGACGGCGGGTTTGGCCTGCGATTCCATGAATTTCAGGAGCTGCTCGCGGAGCTTGCGCACTTGTGGCGCGGCCGGGCCCTGCGGCGCGAGCTTGAGGTAGGCGTCAATATCCTGCAGCAGGGCCGAAGGATTTTGCGTGTGACGGTGGATTTCGGACAGCAGCAGGTAGACATCGGGGTTTTCCGGCTTGAGGCCGCGAGCAGCATACGCGCTGGCTTCCGATTCGGGTAAGCGGCGCAAGGCAAGCAGAGCGCGAGACAGTTCGTAAGGTCCGCGCCAGGTGTTTGGATCAGAGGCGATCGCCTGGCGAGCCACGGGCTCGGCGTCATTCGGACGATTCTGATCGTTCAGGAGCATGGAAAGCAGCAGCAATGGCGGTGCGTATTTCTGCGCGCTCATCGCAATTGATTGGCGCAACGCTTTCTCGGCGGCAGGGAAGTCTTTCAGGTGAACATATGCCATGCCCATCTGCGCGTAAGCCTCGTAATAGTCCGCGTAATTATTTATGGCGCGCTGGAATTCCTGCACGGCTCCTGTGTAGTCTCCTCGCGAGTCGGCTTTAGCGATGCCTTTCTCAAAGGCGGCGCGGGCTTTTTGTGGGATGGCGAGTTGATGCGCGGTGGTCACATCGCCAGTGGGAATAGCCGCGACAAGTTGCTTTCGTAGGCGGACAATCACGTTCGGCTGATCGTATCGCGTGACTTCCACCGGCAGACGTGTGGGCTGGTAACCATCCTCTTCGGCGACGATTTCGTATTGACCCGGCGCAAAGTGGCCGAAGGAAAATTCACCGGAAGGATTGGTCAAAACGGTGGGGTGAGCAACGCTTCCAGCAACAGTGAGCAACTGCATGCGGACCCCGGGAAGAGGTTCATCCGAGTCCTCGCGCCGCGCGGAACCGGCAATAACGTAGTCGCCGTTTCCTCGGGGAATCTGCAGTTTCTCCATCCGCGGGGAAGGATGTCCCCAGGCGAAGGCCACCGAAAACAGGACGTTGGCAACTCGCAGGAGCATAGGAACGTCAGGCAATACCATCATACTCCGGCGGGGAAGGCTTTCCGTGCCGGGGAATAAGCGGACACGAGTGGGTCAATCGCCGACGACTGCCAATGAGGTGTTTATGCGCGACGCAACGTGATCAACGTGATTTCCGGCGGAACGCCGAGGCGCACGGCGGCGCCGACCGTGCCTAGTCCGCGGTTGACATAGAGCACTGAGAGGGGCGGCTGGGCGTGACTGGATGTCAGCGCCTGTTGGCTCGAATAGTTTGCCTCCTTCAGCGCACGGAGGTTTGTCGCGGGCATGGAGAGCGGGCGGAAGTACGCGCCGGCAATGTAATCGGTGATAAAGCGCGCCGGACTGAAGCGATGATCGAGGATTTCCACCTGGACTTGCCCGCCGTGGGTGTGCCCAGCCAGCGATAGCTCGATGCCCAGCTCCGCGGCACGATTAAAAGTGTTCGGATTGTGCGAGAGCAAAATGTTTGGCATGTCCCGATGAACCAGGGGAGCCAGGTCGGGAAGCATCTCCAGACGCTGGCCGCTATGCGCGCGCTCGCGCTGATAATCGACGCCGAGAAGATTAAAATACGCGCCGCGAAACGCGAGCTGCACATTTTCATAGCGAAGCAATTTCATGCCGGCCCGCGCGAAGAGTTCCTGCGCGGCATCTTCGGCCCCTGCGTAAATTTCGTGGTTGCCGTTGCAGCCGAAAATACCGAGGGGTGCGCGAAGTTGGCGGATCTCGTCGACGCAATCGGCCAGCGGGTCCGCAGCTCCGGTGATGAAGTCTCCCGTGACGACGGCGAGATCGGCGCCCAGCGCGTTGGCCATGTCCACCGCGCGGCGAACATCCGTGCGGCTCGTGCTGCCACTGAGGTGAATGTCGCTAAGCTGGACGATTGTCATTCCGTCGAGAGCGGGCGGCAAATTGGCGGTGGGGATTTCGACGCGGCGGACCCGGTAATCCAAGCGCTCGGCGGCGAAGCCATAGACCACGCTGAGAAAAGGAACAGCGCCCGCCAGGGCGGAAGCGGTGCGGAAGAAGTAGCGGCGCGAAGGGTCCGGGACCAGGTCCGCAGCCACGGCAGTTGCGCGCGTGGCCGGCGCGTTTGCTGTCACCGGGGCAGGCGAAGAGCTTGACGCGCGGTTGTTGCGCCGAGCAACAGAGCGGAAGGAAACATAAAGGCGCTCGATGACGCGAACCACCTTCACTGCGATATAGGCGAAGAGCGCGCTGGTAAACCACAGGCCCGCGAACATCGTGATTTGGGCACCGGGAATCAAGTGGTGGCGGTACCCCATGCGAAATCCGTCGGCCACGGAGCCAATAATCAGAACCAGCAGCGCGACGTACACGAGCCGCACTGCGGCGCGTAGCCAGGCGATGCGCCATTTGGCGGTGACACGCCAGACGGAGCGACACCAAAATCGCTGGGAGAGAAATAGCAAGGTAAGAAGCGTCAACGCTATGGCACTGCCCACCGGAAACCAGCCCCAGTTCACTGAAATTCTCCTTCAATCAAACATCTAAGTTTACCATGCGGCGGGGTTCCACGCGTTTCCTGGAGTCCGTCTAGTTAACTCACGACGCCAAGGCAATGCCCTGGAACCAAGGGTGAGGAGGAGGAGACCGGCGCCAGGGGTGCGCCGGTCTCCAGGTAGGAACGATTGGTGAAGATTAAGCGTGCTCAGTGTCGCAGGCCGGGGTCACACCGGCATCAAACGCGTGTGAATTCTCGATGACCGCGCCAGCTTCGGGCGAGCCGGCTAGCGGGCTTTCGCCCCGCGTTTCGCTGGCGATCCCGGAGCTGGGTTGCCCTTCGGAGCGGTCCGGGCGCATGGTCAGGCCGCGACCGTGGCGCACGTCGAGGCCGCGCACCCAGAAAATGATGTCCTCGGCAATGTTGCTGGCGTGATCGGCAATGCGCTCGAGGTGGCGAGTAGCCAGAATGAATTGCATGCCGGAGCTGACCAGCGTGGCCTGCTGGGTCATGGAGGCGAGCAAATTTTCGAAAATACGGTCGCGGTATTGGTCCACGACATCGTCGCTTTCAAGGACTTCCATGGCCATTTCCACGTTGCGAAAGATGAGCGCGCCGCGGCTCTTGCTGGCCATTGCGCGCACGGCGAGAGCCATGGGCACCAACTCCTCCGGAATCCGCGCACCAGGCATTTCGCGCAGGGAAACCGCGCCTTGCGCGAGGTTGACGGCGAGGTCGCCGATGCGCTCAAGGTCGTTGGTAATTTTCAGCGCCGCCACGATCAGGCGCATTTCGTCATCGGAGAAGGAGCCGCGGCGGAGCAGGCGTATGGCGTGCTCGTCGATCACAATTTCCATTTCGTTGATGCGCGGCTCAAGGAGAAAGACTTCGCTGGGGGACGCGGACGTGCGCGTGCTATCGAGCGAGGTGACCGCGTCCAGGGCGCGATTCATGGCACCTTCCACAATACGGGCCATGGAGACGAGGTAGTTCACCAGCACGTCGTACAGTACTGCCTCGGTGAGTCCGGCCGTGGTGCTCGCCATGAATTGGCCCTCCGTGCGGATGGGCGTCGGCAACTGACACTTCCGCCCGTAAGCAAAAATATGCGGCGGGGACGATTAAAGGTTGATGAAGCGATTGTGAACGAACGGAAACAAAATCGGTTGCAGTGTTCCAGGGCGTGGCCTGACGGATCCTCTACGCGGAAGCGCGGCCGCTGCCGCGTGATGTCCCGGCGGACGGGGTTGCGCGGGCGGCCCGCTCGGCGTCGAAGATGGGGACGGAGAAATGGAATCGCGAGCCGCGGCCGACTTCGCTTTCGACCCAGATGCGGCCGCCATGCACTTCGACGATGTGCTTGGCGATGGAGAGGCCCAGGCCGGTGCCGCCCAGCTCGCGGGAGCGCGCGGCGTCGACGCGATAGAAGCGCTCAAAGATGCGCGGCTGATCGGCGGTGGGAATGCCGATGCCGGTATCGGCGACGGTGAAGACGACTTCGGCGTCGCGAGATTCCGCGCTGACCACGATTTGACCGCGCGCGAGCGTGTATTGCGTGGCATTGTCGAGCAAATTTTGCAGGACTTCCGCGAGGCGGCGGCGATCACCGGCGACATCGGGCAAGCCGTTGAAAGGCTTGACGGAAATGGCGATCTCTTTTTCGGCGGCGCGATGGCGCGAGGTTTCCATGCAGGATTCGATAAGCTGCGCGACGCTGACGCGCCGAATTTCAAGTTCGAGGCGGTCGGCGTCCATTTTGGAGAGCATGAGCAAGTCTTCGGTCAGCCGCGCGAGGCGGCGCGAATGCTCGACGATGATTTCGAGGAAGCGCTCGCGATTTTGCGGATCGTTCATAGCGCCGGCGAGCAATGTTTCCGCGAAACCCTGGATGGCGGTCAGCGGCGTGCGAAACTCGTGCGAAACGTTGGCGACAAAATCGCGACGCACGCGCTCAAGCTTGCGCAGCTCGGTAATGTCGTGAAGGACGACGACGGCGCCGGAGGTTTCGCCGGCGCGGACCGCGGCGACGGTGGCGGCGAAAAAATGCTGGCGCAGCGTCCCGGTGACGATCTCGGATTCCACGCGCGGCTCGCCGGCTAAGACCTTTCGCACCGCTTCAATCATTTCCGTCTGGCGCACCACTTCCACCAGCGCGCTCCCCGACTTCGGGAGCGCGTGAAGCTCCAAAATTTCCGCAAAGCTGCGATTGGCGAAGACCAGCCGCTCCGCGGCGCTCACTACCGCGACGCCTTCCACCATGCTGCCGAGGATTGCGGAGGAAAGATTGCGCTCCTCGGTTAGCGTGCGGATGGTCTGATCGAGCCGCGCCGCTGTTTGATTCAGCGAAGCGCCGAGTTTTTCCAGCGCGTCACCGGAGCCATCGCCGGGAAGCGGGCGGAAATCGCCTTCCGCGACACGGCGGGAAAAGTCCTCGAGGCGCTCGATGCGTGCGGAGAGGCCGAGGGAAACCAGCAGCGAAGCAGCTCCTGCGAGCAACAGAATAATGAAGGAAGAGAGCCACAAGCTGCGGCGGAAGGAGCCGAGAAGCTCCTGAATGGTGGCGAGCGGAATGGCGAAACGCAACACAACAGGAGAACCGGCGCCGACGTCTTGCTTCACGGCGTAATAAAGCAAGTCGCGATTGATGGTGACACTGTGGCGCGTGGACTGCCCTTCGCCCTTGGCGAGCGCGTCACGGATTTCGGGCCGGCCGGCGTGATTTTCCATGGTGCGGGGATCGGACTGCGAATCCGCGAGAACCAAGCCAACTGGGGTGATGATGGTAACGCGCGCGCCGCTGGCGGCCATTTCCGCGGTCCATTTTTGCAGACCGCTGATTTCTTCGGGATTTGCCGGAGGGATGGCCGTGAGGCGCGGCGGGTGCGCTTGCGCAATGTGCGCGATGGCAGCCAACTGCGCAAAGGCGGTGTTGGCGTAATCCTCGCGGAGGGCGCGCTCGGCGAAGAAATCCACGGCGAGCAGCACGCCCACGAGCAAGGCGAAAAACGTCAGCGTTAGTTTCCAGAAAAGGTTATGCCGCACGAGTTTCGAACAAGTACCCGGCGCCGCGGACGGTCTTCAGGTGGACGGGATTCTCGGGATCGCCTTCGATTTTTTCGCGCAGACGGCGGACGTAGACGTCCACGCTGCGCGGAGTGACGAAACGATCGGTGCCCCAGACGGCATCGAGAAGCTGGTCGCGCGTGAAAACGCGGTTAGGCCGCGAAGCCAGGTAGTAGAGCAGCCGGAATTCGAGCGTGCTGAGCGGAACGGGCTTCCCGGAATGACTGACGCGATACGACGCCGGATCGATGGCTAGCTTCCCGACCTCAATGGTGCGGGGCGAGTCCGAAGGCGGCTCCGCGCGGCGGAGCAGCGCTTTGACGCGCGCCAGCAATTCGCGCGGGCTGAACGGCTTGGTCACGTAATCGTCGGCGCCCATCTCCAGGCCCACGACGCGGTCGGCTTCTTCGCCACGCGCGGTGAGCATTAGGATTGGCAAACGATTAAGCGATTCATCCCGGCGAACTTCCCGGCAAATATCGAGCCCGGAAACTTTGGGAAGCATGAGATCGAGAAGCAGAAGGTCCGGAGGCGTTTTCTTCAGGGTATTCAGGCCGCTGCTGCCGTCGAAGGCGGCATTGACCTGAAATCCCTCATTCGCAAGGTTGTAGCGAACCAGTTCGACGATGTCGCGGTCGTCTTCAATGATCAGGATACGTTTCATGCAGGTGGCACGTTCCGCCCGCCGGCTTGTTCGAAGTGTACCGTAGGCCCGCGAAATGCGGAAGGTGTTGGAGCGCCTGGGGTCACTTGAGCCTTCGGGTAGCACAGTGAATGCAGCAAGTGTGAGGGCGGCGGATGACACACAGATGAGACGGAGATGAATGGAATGTTAAAGAGGTGCGATGACGTCATTCCGTCGGGCTGATGGTGAACGCGAGGCTGAGCAGCGTCTTTTGTTCCAGCTCGTGGGCTTTGGCGGAGCCTGTGGCGGGGCTGGCGCTGGGGGAGCGCTTGATGGAGCGCATTTTCAGGCCTTTGCTTTGCACTAATTGGCCGATGCGGGGCACTACGAAGAAATGCGCGCCCATGTTTTTTGGTTCTTCTTGGATCCAGACGACTTCGCGGGCGTTGGGATGCTCGTCGATGGCGGCGGCAATTTCCGGGCGCAACAGCGGGTACAGCTGATCCAGGAAAATAATCGCGGTGCTGGTGTCTTTGCGACGGCGGCGCTCGGCGCGCAGCTCGTGGCCGAGCTTGCCGCTGACGATGAGGATGCGCTTGGCGTCTTGCACTTCACGGTCGGGAACGACGGGAAGGAAGCGCGGTTGCGCGAAGTCGCCGATACTGGAGGAGGCGTCGGGATGGCGCAGCATGCTTTTGGGAGTGAAGACGATGAGCGGCTTGCGCCACGGGCGGCGGACCTGTCGGCGCAGCAGGTGAAAATATTGCGCGGCAGTGGAGGGCTGGCAAATCTGCATGTTTTCTTCCCCGGCGAGCTGCATAAAACGCTCGATGCGCGCGCTCGAATGCTCGGGTCCCTGGCCTTCGTAACCATGGGGCAGAAGCAAGACCAGCCCGGAAGGAAGATCCCATTTGTCTTCGCCGGCGCTGATGAACTGATCGATGATGACCTGCGCGCCGTTGACGAAATCGCCGAACTGCGCTTCCCATAAAACCAAAGCTTCCGGGTAGTCGCGGCTGAAGCCGTATTCGAATCCGACACAGCCGGCTTCGGAGAGCGAAGAGTTGTGAATTTCGCAAAAGGGCTGATTGGGGGCGAGATGCGCGAGGGAGCAATATTCCTCTTCGCTTTCAGTGTCGACGAGCATGGCGTGGCGCTGGTTGAAAGTGCCGCGCTCGGTATCCTGGCCGGTCAGGCGAACGGGATTGCCTTCGAGCAATACTGAACCCATGGCGAGCGCTTCCGCGAAGCCGTAATCGACGGGGCGTTTGCCGTGGCCCATTTCGGCGCGCTGCTCTAGGAGCTTGACGATTTTCGGGTGCACGTGAAAGCCCTGGGGCACTCGAACGAGCGCGTCCGTGATTTCGGCGAGTTTGGTGGTGTCAAGGCCAGTGTCCGCTTCGTACTCGGATTTGAAACGGCCGCGGTGATAGGCCGACCAATAGTCCGGCAGTTGGCGCAAGTGCGGAATTTTCTTAATTTCGCGAGCTTTGCTTTGTTCTTCTTCGTATTCCTTGCGAATGCCCTCGACGATTTGCATGGGCTGCACGCCGATGCGCTCGGAATAAATGCGCCAGAGCGGTTGATGATTCTTGATGCGTTCGTAGAGGCGCGGCTGCGTGATGGTGGGGTCGTCGACTTCGCTGTGACCGTGGCGGCGATAGCCGATGAGGTCGACGACGACATCGCTGCCAAATTGCGCGCGATACTCGGCGGCGAGCTTTCCAACCCGCACGACGGCGTCGGGATCTTCGCCATTGACGTGAAAGACGGGAACGGACTGGCGCTTGGCGATGTCGGAGGCGAAGCGGGAGGAATGCTCCTGCTCCGGGAGGGTGGTGAAGCCAATCAAATTGTTGACGACGATGTGAATGGAGCCGCCGACGGTGTAGGCCTTGAGATCGGCGAGATTCAGCGTTTCCGCCCAGATGCCCTGGCCGGCAAAGGCGGCGTCGCCGTGCATGACGATGGGAACGACGTTCTTGGCGCTCCCTGCGCCGTAGCGGGTTTGCTTGGCGCGGGCGCGGCGGCGTGGACCATCACGTTCAAACGGCCGCGATGGCTCATGGCCATGACGGATTCGAGGGCGCCGTGCTCGCCGACGGTGTCGAGAATGGAGTCGAGCAGTGGGATCAGCGCGGTGACACCCTCAAGCGAAAATCGCTTCGTGCCCAGATAGCGCGATTGCAAGACCTGCTCGAAAAGGTCGGCGCGGATCAGGCGTTCCAGAATTTTTCCCTGGTTGACTTCGGATTGCGGGCCTTCCATGCGTTCCGCGATCCAGCGGCGCCGCTCCAGCTGAGGCAAGTGCATGAAGTCTGCGCCGATTGTGCCGCAATAAATGCGGCGAGCTTCTTCGGCAGCTTGGCCGGTCAGCCCTTCCAGATCAGGCTGAGGGAATGGCCCGAAAAAGCCGAGCGGATCAAGCTTGGCTTCGTTGTAACCCCAGCGGCGAAACGCGTCAAAGATGCGCTCGCGATCATCAAAAATAGCCGGTTTTTCGGCGGATGATTTCTTGCCGGGTTTTGCGGTTTTAGCGGGTCGTTCTGCTTCGAGAGTGGTTCTGTGAGCCATAAAGTCGCGCCTGCAAACTTCTATTTTGCCATAGAACAAGAAGTCACGCTTTCGACGCTGAAGTCACGCCTATACCAAGCGCACAGCGGATTCCAAGGACCGCGCGATTTCGTGTGGAAGCGCGGCGGGCGGAAACGTGATCGGCGCTCCGATGCGCACGGTGATTTCGCCCATGCGCGCCAGGCGGCGGTGCTGGCGCTTCATTTGCCACACGCCATCCAGGCGCACCGGCACGATGGGGATGCGGAGATTTTCCGCCAGCACGCCAATCCCGGATTGAAATGGCGCCATCTCACCCGTCTCCGTGTTGTTGACCTCTCCTTCCGGAAAAACCAGGACGCTGTAGCCGCGGTCGACCGATTCTCCCGCGTAGCGAAAGCTTTCCCGGAAGCCGGAGAGCTGCGGCAGCGGAAAGACGTTGAACAACGCAATGACCAGCCAGTATCCGATTTGGTATGCCCAGCGCCTGACGAAGAGCCAGTCGCGCGGCGGCCGCCGCATGCGTTGCAGGGATTCGCCGCCCATCGCCGTGGCCAGCCGGTGGCGAAAACGCATGGGTAGCGCAGTGAGAATCAAGCCCATGTCGGCGCGTCGCGTGACATGGTTGGAAACGACAAGAACTGGACCGCGGACATTTTTTAGATTTTCGCGGCCGATGATTCTAGGATGACCCAGAATTTGCGTGGCCGGCCACACCAGCGCGTAGTAAACCGCCAGGCGCAGCCAGCGGACGGGTCCGCGCTGCGCCCACCGCGGGTAGACGTATTCGGTGCGGCGCGGGCCGGGCTCGCGCAGCAAGCGCTGCACATCGGCGACAGTTTTGGTTTCCGCGAACGCCGTTTCACTTAATTCCACCTGATAACGCTGCTCCAGGGCGCTCATTAGTTCCACGCGATCGAGGGAACTGAGGTTCAGATCGTGGTCCAGATCGGGCGACTGCCTTCGCGTTGCGATATTTGCGAGTAGAGCCGATACGCCGTCCTTTGAGTCTGACGAAAAGCGCCCGCCACGGTCGGCGGCCGCTACATTCGCTGCCTCATCATTTGGCTGCCCACTCAAGAGTGCGGCGGCGCGGGCGGCTATTTCGGCTAGTTTCGGCTTGCCTGTTGGCGTTCTGGGGAAATCGGATTCGGGCCAGATGATCCAGTGGCGCATGTGCTGATACTCCGCCAGCGAGCGATTCGCGCCTTCAACCGCGTGGCGAGCGGCTGCTTCGCTCGGCTCCTGCAACAACAAAGCCGCGAGAGGCTCGGCATTTCCGTCGCGCTGCTCTGGAGTCACCACGCAATCCCGCACGCCCGGCTGCTTGCGCAGCGAAGCTTCCAGGTCCTCCGGGTACACGTTAAGTCCCGCCGGCGTAACGATGACGCTTTTCTTGCGGCCGCGGAAGCGCAGGTTTCCTTCGGCATCGAGCTCGCCAAGGTCACCGGTGCGCAGCCACCCGCCGTTTTCCTGCGCCGGATTCGAATCACTCAGCGCGCCCCCTTGCCAGTAGCCGCTCGCGACGTTTTCTCCGCGCACCAGGATCTCGCCGTCTTCCGCGAGACGAAATTCGCGGCCGGGCAGGACTTTGCCGATGGAACCTTGCGCGGCGCGAAACGGATGATTGAGACTGATGAGCGAGGCCGTCTCTGTCATGCCGTAGCCTTGCACCACGGCATATCCCAGGCGTCTGAAAAATTCTTCAGTTTCCGCGGAGAGTGCAGCGCCGCCGGAGATGAACGCCCAAAATTTCCATCCGAAGCGGTGATGAATGCGGCGGAACATCCACGCACGGCGAAGAAATGTTTGGCCACTGGCGGCGGCGAACGTTCGCTCGAACCATTCCCTCTCGCTACGCGCTTCAAGGTCGCGCACGATGCCATTGCGCAAAATGTCGAGCATGTGGGGAACTGTGATCAGCGCCGTGGCTCGCTCGCGCTTCACGGTACGGATCACTTCGGCGGCATTTGCGGAGGGCTCGAAAACCACGGCGGCACCGAGCAGCGGCGGCACGAAGAGCGTCATGAACTGCCCGAAGACATGACTGAGCGGCACGAGCGAGACGAAACGAAGCGGGTGCCACCAGCGCTCGTACTTGCGGTGCGGGTCGATGCCGCGCTCGAGAGGTTCGAGGTTCGCCAGGAAATTGCCGTGCGTAAGGACGACGCCACGGGGCTCGGCGGTGGTGCCGGAGGTGAAGAGGATTTGCGCGACGTGGTTGCGGGTAATGGGTTCGTCGGCAAGGGATTGGTGGATTGGCGGGGGCGTATGGCGGCCATCGTGGTGTGTGATAACGACATATGGCTCTTTGGACTTGTCGGCCAAATCCTCCAGATTCAGTGTGGGGATGGCGGCGTCGAGGCTGGGTTTTCCCTCCGAGGCGATGATCAGTTTAGCGGATGTTTCACGTGCAACGCGTGCGGCGAAATCGAAAGTAGCGCCGTCATCGATGGGCACTGCCACGGCCCCTCGAAGAAGGCAGCCCCAGAAGGCGGCCATCCATTCGGCGCTGTTCGGGCTCCACAGGAGAACGCGATCTCCAGTGCGAACGCCGTGCTGTCTCAAGTCGTGTTCGAGGCGGAAAGCGATTTTCGCTAATTTGGCGTAAGTCGAAGACTCGCGGCGGTAACCGCGGCGCTGCACGACGGCGATGTCGCGCGAGTAGCGGTGGAAATCGTCAAAGAGTGAGAGGAGATTGGATCGCGGCATTGAGCTTGCGTCCGCCTGGAAGCAGTTTACGCCATCGCTACGCGCCGTGTGGCTGCAGTACCCGAAAGGCACGCAGCGTGCCAGTCAGGAACATTAGTTCTTATCGCCGAAAACGAGTGGCGCCGAATTGCCGCGTTGTCGGTTACAATAAGAAGGCTGGGGGGGCGGTCGCACTATTCCCCTGTCAAACTGGAGAGAAGCAGGCACAATGCCCGTACCGATATCACAAGCTTGGACGGTCGCCACCTACGTGCTGAAGCAGAAACTGATGGGGCGGAGGCGCTACCCGTTCGTGTTGATGCTCGAGCCGCTGTTTCGGTGCAATCTGGCGTGCGCGGGCTGCGGGAAGATTCAGTATCCACCACACATTCTGAAGAAGGAATTGACGCACGAATGCGCTACTGCTGAAAGAAAAGTTGCATCTCTTCAAGCCCAGCAAATATCTGACGTTTTCCGTGCACATGGACGGGCAGCGCGAGCACCACGACTTTTCCGTGTGCCGCGAGGGTGGCTACGACCTGGCGATGGAAGGCATCCGGGAAGCCGTCCAGCGCGGATTCCGCGTAACGACCAACACCACGCTCTTCGATGGCGCCGACCCCAACAGCGTGCGCGCCTTTTTCGACGAAATGATGGAGCTGGGCGTCGAGGGCATGATGCTCTCGCCCGGCTATTCCTACGATAAAGCGCCGGATCAGAAGCACTTCCTGGGACGCGCACGGACACGCCGGCTGTTCCGCGCGATTCTGTCGAATCGCAAGAAGAACTGGCAGTTCAACCAATCGCCATTGTTCCTGGAATTCCTGATGGGCAAGCAGCAGTACGCCTGCACGCCCTGGGGCATGCCCACATACAACATTTTCGGCTGGCAAAAGCCCTGCTATTTGCTGCAAGACGGCTACGCGGACACCTTCCAGGAATTGTTGGACTCCGTGGAGTGGCAGAATTACGGCACGGAATCGGGCAATCCCAAGTGTGCCAATTGCATGGTGCACAGCGGCTATGAAGCGAGCGCCGTCGACCACACCTTCGGCGGATTGAGTGGACTTTGGGCCGCCGCCAAAGCGACATTTTCAGGCAGCTACAAGGATCCGGACGCGTTGGCCCTGCTAAACGGGCCCGCGAAACCGGTGCACACATACAATCCGCTGGTGCAGATCAATTCCAGCGGCAAGACGCAACTCGAGGAGACGCCCGCGTGAGCGCCCCGGCGCATGCCGACCGCCACGGCGCGGCGAACGCGGCCCTCGACCCGGAAACGCTCGAGGTCGCGCCGGGAACCGTTCACGAAAGCGTGGAAGGCTGGGTCCCTGCGCTGGCCACCGAAGACGATCTGCGCGTGGCGTTGGAAAAAGCTTTCGACTACCGCGGCGACGTGGCCGTCACCAAGAAAGATGGCAGCAAGATCGACGGTTATATTTTCGACCGCGTGACCGGCACCACCCTGGAAAGCTCCTTCGTCCGCATCTTGCCGCGCGATTCCAACCAGCGTGTCAAAATTTCCTATGCCGAAATCGCGGCACTGGCTTTTTCCGGGCGCGATCCAGCCGCAGGCAAGAGCTGGGAAGCGTGGGTGCGTAAATACTGGGAGAAAAAGTCTTCCGGCGAGGGCAATTTGACCCTTCA
>WNFS01002224.1_pt1 | contig 14701 bp, 17 predicted proteins | sample 5400141 | NCBI WGS metagenome assembly WNFS01 (sample SAMN13153358, study PRJNA577476) | soil metagenome | isolation source: 60 cm saprolite under Madrone tree | place: USA:California | collected 2016-06-14
CTCTTGGCAACCGGCCGGTATGTGGGGGAGGGCTTTGATGACGCCCGACTCGACACCTTATTCCTGACGCTGCCCGTCTCGTGGCAAGGGACGATCACGCAGTACGTTGGTCGGTTGCATCGCCTCTTTCACAACAAGCGGGAGGTGCGCGTCTACGACTACGCGGATCTCAACGTACCGATGCTGGCGCGAATGTTCGACCGCCGCTGTCACCACTACGAAGGTATCGGCTACACGATTCAGCTTCCAGGAAGCGCGGTGCCGGGCTGGCCGGCAGATGTGCCACTCCCCGTCGATCCCGACTGGAAATGCCAATATGCCGCCAGCGTGCGCCGCTTGGTGCGAGATGGCGTAGATTCCCCTTTGGCGAAACTATTTGTCCATGCTGCCGTAATCCCGCCCTCCGATGCCGATAGTTCCGGCCGAGCGCGAAGTGCAACCGAGGCATTTCTCTATCGCCGATTGGAAACATTAGCCGAGACGGCCGGGAGGTTTCGCTTGAATGCCGAGCTGCCGATTCCGTTCGATGGCTGGGGCCGCATGGAAGTCGACCTGCTTTGCGAGCCGTCGCATATCGCCGTCGAACTTGACGGCAGGCAGCACCTGGGCGACCCTGAAGCCTACCGGCGAGATCGTCGCAAGGATGCTTTGCTGCAGGAGAATGGCTATCGGGCCCTCCGCTTCCTCGCAGAAGACGTCGGCAAATGTCTAGATCAAGTTCTGGACGCTATCCTGCGAGCCTTAGCGCACCAAAACACCAGAATCTGACAGATGACTAACCTTTCTTTAGGTATAGCCTCTCAACCCAGTCCCGGCGGGCCTCCTGAGCCGCGGTTCCGGCTGTTAGAATTCAGGCAGCACCGAGCGAAGACATAGCGGTGACTTGTTCGATGATGCCAGAGGCTTTCAAGGCGATTAGGCAGCTAAGTCAACAAAGAACATAGCTTGTGGCAGTATCGTGCATGTCTGGCCCCCGGCACCATTAGCGCGCTTTCCTCGCTGTGTCCGCTGCGGAACGCCAGCGGGCATGGCCCCAGAGCCTGCCGGCGCAGCTCGCAGAAGGAGACTTCCATGGCAAACGAGAGCAAAGATCAGCCAGTGCTGGGTCACATCGACCGGTTGGTGAAGGAAGAGGAGCGCCTTTATGCCCAATCTGCACTCACGGATGATGACCGTGACCGCTTGGTGAAGATAAAGGTGGAACTGGACCAATGTTGGGACTTGTTGCGTCAGCGCCGGGCCTTGCGAGAGTTTGGGCGTGACCCAGATCAGGCAAAGGTGCGCCCGCCGAAGATCGTTGAAAACTACGAGCAGTAGTCCCGCCGGACCGCAGGTGCGGGCGACAGACCGAGGGATTGGTTGCAACAAGGACTGCGAACGACCTCAGCAGACGACAGACGACCTGTAACTTCTCTAAATCAAAAGAGATCCCCATAACTTCTGAACCGCAAGGTCTGAGTTCTGCACAGGCCGACCTGATTGCTCAATTAGAAGAAAGTGCCGGAAGCGCGAAGGCGTAGAGAACGTCTTGCACTGGCAGAATGACGTATTGGCGCCCGTCGAGCTCGTAGGTCATCGGCGAGGCGGCCATGTGTCCGCCGGCGTTCAGGTGCCACAGCGCCTTGCCCGTGGCGGGATCGAGAGCCAGTAGATTGCCGGAATTATCGGCGCTGAAGAGGAGATGGCCGGCGGTGGTAAGCGTTCCTGCGATGCTTTCGCCGTTTCCGATTTCGTGATTCCACACTACTTTGCCGGTGCGGTAGTCAAGCGCGCGAAGCGTCGAATTGGCCCACAGGTTGCGGTCGCGGCCTCCCCAGCCTTCCGGCTTCCCTGTGGCTGTCCGGTAAAAAATGCTGAAGACTCGGCGGGCATTCACATAGAAGAAGCCCGTCTGAGGATCGAAGCTGGGCGCCATCCAATTGGTAGAGCCGTCGGAACTGGGCTCGACCAGCACGCCATCCGGGCTGGGAGTGTCTTCCGGCTTGGCGATCGGGCGGCCGCGGGAGTCGACGCCGGAAGCCCAGGTCTGGTCGATGAACGGAGCTGTGACCAGATGCTGTCCGTTCGTTCGATCGAGCAGAAAGAAAAAACCGTTGCGGCTGGCCTGCGCGAGAAGCTTGCGCTGGTTGCCCTTGAACTCCGCGTCGAATAGGACGGGCGTCTCGACGGCATCCCAGTCGTGAACGTCGTGTGGCGAGGGCTGAAAATACCAAGCGAGCTTCCCCGTGTCGGGATTCAGGGCCACGATGGAGCAGGTATAGAGATTGTCGCCGGCGCGCCCCTCGCCTGCGAGCACGGGGTTGGGATTGCCCGTTCCCCAATAGAGCAGATTGAGCTCCGGGTCAAACGTTCCTGTCATCCACGTCATGCCCCCACCGTGGAGGATGGCGTCGGTGCCTTTGGGCCACGTTTCAGAGCCCGGTTGGCCGGGGTCTGGCTCGGTGTACCAGCGCCATTGGATCATTCCAGTCTCCGCATCCAGAGACTCAAGGAAACCCCGAACGTCCGTAACGTCCCCGGAGACACCGACGACCACGTGATCGCGAATAACTAGCGGGGCCATCGTAGAGAAGTAGCCGAGTTTTGCATCGGCGAGCTCGACGATCCAGCGGACGCTGCCATCCTTTGCGTCGAGACAGACCAACTGGGCGTCGGGCGTAGTAAAGTAGAGCCAATTCTTATACATACCCAAGCCGCGATTGCCAATGTGGTCCCCTTCGGAAGTACGCTGGTAGTGCCAGATCTCCCGCCCAAAGCGGGCATCGACGGCCCAGACGTTGTCGGGCGCCGTGAAGTAGAGAATACCGTTCACTTCCAGTGGGGTCGATTTGATCGTGGACGCGTGCGGCTGGAAGACCCAGGCGAGGGTAAGCGAACCGACGTTCCCGGCATTGATCTGGTCGAGCGTGCTGAAGCGGCGGCCCGAATAGTCCCCGTTATAGGTCGGCCAGGCATCGGTTGCGGGCTTTAAGAGAGCCGCCGCGTCCAGCCCTTGTGCTGCGACCAACTCTACATGCGGGCCCAGTGCGAAGAGCAGTAGTACGAAAATCAGTATTCGGTTACGCAAATGAAGACCCGCATGACTCTCAAGACGATTCTCGCAGCAGCCCCTGACCTCGCTCATTCCACGCAGTTGAGAAAGCATTCTCACTCCAGTTTCTGGCTTTGCGGCTTTTCTATTCCCTGTTTCAGGCTTTCGAGATATGCAAAGAGGTTGTGAACATTCGCTTGCGTGAGCTTGTCTAGCAATTCGCGATGGACAGCCAAGGGATCCTGCAATTCAACTTTCACGCGATCGCGCAAGAAAGACCGATACCAACCGGAGGCGTCGCGCAGCGCAATCACAAAATCATCTGCGTGCGCCAACGGACCCTTGACTTGCTCGCCGGAGGGCAGCGTCACTACCGCGATCGTGGGCTTGCCCCTGGGATAAAGCATGCGCGTTTCGAGATCAATGGGGGAGTACTTGGTCGCGATCGCGGCCAGATCGCCGGTGGGCGAATGACAGGTCTTGCAGCCACCGGCTCCATTGAAATACGCCTTTCCGGCTTCTGGATCGCCGGTAAGCAGCTTCTCAATTGGATAAATGCTTGGAATCCCTGCCGAATTCAGCGCTTCGGCGGCACGCGCGTGCAGATACGCGGCGATGTCGAGCACTTGCTGATCTGTCATCGGCATCGCTGGCATGCCTTTATCCGGGCGGCCGAGACGAATGACTTCGCCGATCTTGTCACCCTTCACGTCGTGAGCCACAAGCGGCGAGCGGACAAGGTCAGGCCCCCGGGTGCCTGTGGCATCAGGGCCATGACAGAATCCACAGGCTTGCTCGAACTGTTTGTGTCCGCGCTCGACTGCCGGGTCTTGAGAAACAGCCTGGGACCAAGCAGCGGAATTCCGCAAACCGAGGAAGAAAAAAATCGCTGCGCAAAGAATTGCAACTTTGGCAAGCTTTCCTCGCCATGCGGGACGATTCTTACGCATCTTCACTCCTCACTCTTCTGACGATTCCCAGGCATGTCCGACGCATTTTCTCATGCAGCAGCCAACCATTCAAACCTAACGGGCAGACGTTCCCTTTGTTTCCAGCCTAACTTCCGTTGCTCTTGTTACCCATCGTGGATGCCTGGTCGACCGAATCAGTGGCGGCTTGGCCGGTGATCAGGCGCGCGCCGCGGCTGAATGTGAAGTATTCGAATCCCCACTGTATGAAAACGCTGACGCGGCTCTGAAACTCCACGATGTAAATCAAGTGGATGAACAGCCACATGAGCCAGGCGAGCAGCCCGGAAACGTGGAAGCCAAAAATATTTGCCACCGCGGCCGCGCGGCCGATCACGGCCATCTCGCCTTTATTGAAATAGCGAAACGGCGGCAGCTCTTTCTTGCCTTCCAGGCGTGCCCGAATGACTTTGGCGGCATACGCTCCGCCCTGCATCGCGACTTGCGCGACACCAGGCAGCGGCGCTCCCTTCTCATCGACGGCGTGAGCAAGATCGCCAATGATGAAAATATCCGGAAAATTGGGAATGGTCAGGTCGCGGTTCACCTTGATCCGTCCGCTGCGATCCGATTCCGATTTCGTGCGATCGGCCAGTTTCCTGCCAAAGGTTGTGGCCCTGACGCCGCCGGCCCAGAGCACGGTCTTCGCCGCGAGAACGTCACTGGAATCTCCGTGCTTGAACGTGACGCCTCTGGCGTCGATATTGGTCACCATCACGCCTTTGAGCACTTCCACGCCCAGACCCGCGACGAGCTTCTCTGCCTTGGCGGACAGATCCTCGGGAAAGGGGACCAGGACTCTCGGAGCCCCTTCCATCAAGATGATTCTGGCCTTCTGGGGGTCGATCTTTCGAAAATCGTGCCGCAGTGTTTCTCGAGCAATTTCCGCGAGCGCTCCCGAGAGTTCAAGCCCTGTCGCGCCGGCTCCCACAATGACGAACGTAAGCCAAGCGCCCGCTTCTTCCGGCGTAGCGGCGCGCTCGGCGCGTTCGAATGCGTACAAAATCTTGTGGCGGATCGCGGTGGCTTCTTCGACGGACTTCAGGCTGGGCGCCCACTCCTGCCATGAGTCGTTGCCGTAGTAAGAGGTCTGCGTTCCGGTAGCCACAATCAGGGAGTCGTATTCGAATGCTGCGCCGTCCCGCAAAATAACGCGCTTTGCCTGTGGATCGACGTCCACAGCCTCGCCCAGAAGTACGCTGGTATTTTTCTGACGGCTTAGGACACCGCGTATTGGAGCGGCAATTTCTCCGGGCGACAGTGAGCCGGTAGCCACCTGGTACAGCAATGGCTGAAAAAGATGAAAATTTCGCCGGTCAATCAGGGTGATTTCGACGGGCGCACGCTTCAACTTTTGTGCCGCAGCCAGTCCGCCAAATCCGCCGCCGAGAATAACGACCCGGTGTTTTTCTCCCATCGATTCTCTCCCGAACGCAACCTAGGCCAGTCTAGTATCATCTCATCTATTGTGAGTTGCCCAGCTTTGATGCGCGGGACCTGCATAACAATTCCAGTTTATTCTGTTAACGCGCTCGTCCTGGCATGAAATCGGACCAGGAAACTCGCAACCAAGAGTTCTCGAATGTATAGAAAAGAAACCGCCGGCGGACTTCAACTGGAGAGAAACACTCTGCGGTTTCTTTGCTCGGTGCTGATCAAGAGCGGGACGCGCGTTCAGTTCTGCAAGTTGCTTGATCCTGGCGTCTTTGGGGACCCCCTGCAGCGCGCGGTGTTCGAGGAAATTCGCGACCTGGGATCCATTGAATCCCGCCGCTTGCGGGAACTCCTGCCGGCCCGGGTGACGAATCGCGGATTCCCGGACTTCGATCTGAACGAACTGCTCGCCCCGCGCGAAGTCAGCGAAAAAGAGATCGCTCAACTTTTTGAGAGCGCGTTGCAGCTTCTCGATCTCAGTCATCCCGACGAAGGACGTTCCGTGGATTAGCATCCGTCATGACCACGGCCACCGTTCGTTCCTTGAATTTGATTGAGGTTCTCGCGTTTTCTGTCTACGTTGGGTGGTACATCTGGCAGCTTCAGACTTCCGCCTGGTCATCGTGGATTGTGCTTCCCGTTTGGCTGGCCGCCAGTTTCGTGATCCACGGGGACACTCCGAAAACAATAGGATGGCGGGCCGATAACCTGTGGTCCGCCACAAGACGTTCCGCCGTCATCTTCGCTCCCTGTATCGGAGGACTTTGCCTCGCGGGAATCCTGCTCGGCGCGCTGCATCGCCCCGTGCAACATCTCCTCGTTCCCGGGCATTTTCTTGGATACATGGCCTTTTGCCTGCTCCAGCAGGTGGGGCTGAATTCCTATCTGACGAACCGGCTCCTTGGAGCGACAGGCAGCCCAGCGTCTGCCGCGCTGCTTGCAGGCACAATTTTTGCAGTGATCCACTGGCCAAATCCCGTGCTGATTCCGCTCACGTTCATCGGGGGAGCCGCTATGGCGTGGCTCTTTGCCCGCGAGCGCAACATCATTCCGCTCGCCATCGGGCAAGGAATTCTGGGCAGTTTGGTTTGGTGGGCGTTTCCGGTTGCGTGGCACCACGCCATGCGCGTGGGGCCGGGGTTCTATCACTTTCATCCGCGATGAACGGCAGGAATTACAGATTCAAATGGCCGTAGGCCTTCGCGGCCGCGGCCACACCTTGCTTTGGCCAGTGCTTCCCTTTTGCATCGTTGGTCCAAACACCGGGAATCGTGAGCCCACACTTTGGGCAGGCGCTGTTCTCGACGCGATTCTCCAGCACGTCATGCCACGAACGACGGACGAGCCGTTCCTCGCACTTCGGGCAATATGTGTTCGCGCCGTCGCTGTAGATATTTCCTTCGTAGACGTAGCGCAGGCCGGCGTCGAGAGCAATCTGCCGCGCACGGTCGAGAGTTTCGGGAGGCGTCCGTGGCTTGTCCTGCAGCTTGAAGTCCGGATGAAACGCAGTGAAATGCAGCGGCACGTCCGGCCCCAGATGCGTCAGAATCCATTCGGCCAGCTTCCGCGTTTCCGCCGGATCGTCATTCAAAGTTGGAATCATCAGGTTGGTGATCTCAAACCACACAGGCGTTTCCTTCTTCAGCCATGCCAGCGTCTCCAGCACTGGCTGAAGATGCGTCAGCGTAATCTTCCCGTAAAAATTCTCGGTAAAGGCCTTGAGATCGACGTTCGCCGCGTCAATGTGATCGTAAATGTCATGGAAGGCGTCGTAAGTGACGTAGCCGTTGGTGACCATCACCGTTTTCAGGCCATACTTCCTGGCCTCTTTGCAGATGTCGATGATGTATTCGCCCCAGATGGTCGGTTCGTTGTAGGTGAAGGCGATGGACTCGCAACCGTGTTTCAGCGCCAGCAGCGGCACATCTTCCGGCGGAACATGCTGGGAACGCACTTGATCCGACCGTGATTTCGAAATGTCCCAGTTCTGGCAGAAGAAGCAGCCCATGTTGCAACCCGCTGTACCCATGCTGAAGACGCGCGTGCCCGGCAGAAAATGATTCAACGGCTTCTTTTCGATGGGGTCAACTTGCAGCGCGGCCGGCGAGCCGTATCCGAGGCTATAGAGTTTCCCGCCCTGATTGACGCGAATGAAGCAGAATCCTGCTTGAGCGGGATGGATGTGGCAGTGGCGTGGGCAAAGATAGCAGTGAACTCGTCCGTCTGCCTCCGCTTCCCACCACGCGGCCTCGTGCAACTGTTCGGTCTTCTGGAGGATCTTCAGCTCTTCCATGGATCCTCCTCTCAGACAATATTATAGCCCCAGGCGGAGAGGTCCGCGCGAGTCATTCAAGCTTGTGGAGGGAATGTGTTCAAGCTCAGGCGTGGCGCCGGCGTTGAAAGCGGCGTCTTTCCGCGGCCCAGTCCACGAAACGTTCCATATGGTCGCGGTACTTCCAGGCGAGGTGAAAAAATTTCCCGGCCGTCAGATTGGCCGCTTCTTTCCCGAGAAAAGTCTCAAAGCGCCACCGCATATAGGGACTTTTCCATGGCTTGAAACGATAGCCCCGAGCGGCATTCCAGTAGTAGTGCAATGTCTTGAACATTTCTTGCGCAATGGGCGAATCGCCCAGCCCTCCTCGTCAAGACTCTAGCTTCCAGCCAGCGGCGTCGAGAGATGCTCGTGCACAAGCACCCAGCTCGCGCCGCGCTTCTCCCAAATACCGGTGTACCGGAGATCCACTTCAACTGTCTTTCCGTCTTTTGTTTTTTCCGCCAGATGCATCGGCACGGTCGTCCAGGCGATCATGCCGCGGCGGGTCACTCTAAGATCTTTTCCCGCCGTCAGTTTGATACTCGCCGCGTTGTCCAGAAACGCCGTTTTGACGCCGTCGTGGTACTCCTTCCAGCTGTGATACGCAAACGGCGCCACATCATAAAAAACGAGTCCATCGTCCTGGGCGTAGAACTTCGCCGGAGCGTCCGCCGTTCCCGTGCTCCAAGCCTCGCAATAGCTGTCGATGAGCTTGCGAAAGGCGGCATCCTCCGCGGCCTGCTGCTGCGCCCGGGCTCCCACAAAGGTCAGCATTGCACCGGCCATCGCCAGCGCTACATAGAGCAGCCAGCGCCACCGCTCGGCATTTTTGTGGACGGGTCTGCCCATCGATGCGGTCATTTCGGATTTCCTCGCAACCCAGGGACGAGAGTGTGCAGGTGGTTCCCAACGCGCGCCGCCTACGCTATTGCGATTTCATCCATTTTGCAAGCGTTCTTATTCGCCTGGCTAGGACCGGCTGATTTTTGGCCTGCTACTCCCCCTCTCCCCGCTACCATTCGCCGGTAAATCCCCCCTTTTGGCCGAATCTTCAATGCATACCCTCCTTCGAAACTCTACTCTCGCTTTGGGCCGAGGAAATCGCCCTTCAGGAGGACACCATGGCGGCACAACAAACATCCCCTCGCGGCTTGAAATCGATCACCGGTGCCATCCTCCTCGCGCTCGGATTCCTTATTCTTTTCGCGAATCTGGACGGGGTCACCGGGCAAATTACCAGTGCCGTCGGCACCGCGCCGGAGCCGGTCCAGGGAATGCTGTCGGCGGTCGTCCTGGCAACGTTGTATGTCCTGCAGGACTACGCTTTTGATCGCGCGGGGTTTTTGTCGGGCCTCCTGAAAATCTTGGTACTATGCTGGCCGTTGATCCTCATCATCATCGGAGCAGTGCTATTGCGAGATGTATTCTGGAGTCAATTTGCGGCATTCAAGACCGGAGCAAGCTCTTCGGCAATGGGAGAGCGTTGATGAGCGACGAGAATAAATTCGATCCGAACAAGTTCAGCGAAGACCTCCGCGACCGGATCCATCGCGATATTAACGGCGGCCTGAAAGCCAGACCCGTCCGGCCGTTTGGCGGAGGTCTGGTCGCGGGCGCGGTGCTGACTCTGGTCGGCCTCGCTCTGCTTCTCGACCACCTGAGGATTATTTCCTTCGACCGCCTCTGGCAGTTTTGGCCCATGCTTCTTGTTCTTGTGGGCGTCAGCCATTTCATCAATCGGGAGCGCCGGGCATGGGGCGTGTTTTTGATGATCATGGGCGCCTTCTTGCAACTCAATCAACTGGGCATCATGCATTTCCAGTGGGGCGACTTATGGCCGTTTCTGCTGATAGCAAGCGGCTTGTTCATGATTTGGGGCTCGCTGGGGGCAAAATGGGCAAAATGGAGGCCTGCCTTCTCCTTGCCAGGGGACTGCGACCCCCGGACAACACTCAACGAAGTGGCCATCTTCGGTGGTATCGAGCGGAGAGTAACCACCCAGGATTTTCAAGGCGGACACATCAACGCCGTCTTTGGCGGCGTCGAAATCGATTTGACCGACGCGAATATGCAGGCCGAAGAAGCCACCCTGGAAATCAACGCCATCTTCGGCGGAGTCGAACTTCGCGTGCCGGAGACGTGGCAAGTGGCCTTTCGCGGCACGCCCATTTTCGGCGGCATCGCGGACAAGACCTTGCGGCGGGGATCGCACCAGCCCACCGTTCTCCCCACGCGAGTTTTGGTCCTCACCGGCTCGGTCATCTTCGGGGGCGTCGAAATCAAGAACTGAGACGCTTCCATGAATCTCAACACCGCCCTAAAAAATCAGCACCGAGTTTACAAAGTTGCTGCTCTGCCCATTGCCGCGGTCCTTGCCTTCGTTCTGCACACTCCGGGCGGTCTGACGTGGTTGCAGGCCGGGATTCTCGGCTTCAGTCTGGCAGTCATCGGCGAGTGTATCTCTCTGCCGGCTTGGTATTCGTGCCGGATTGCGCCCATCCAACAGACGTTGATCTGGAGGCTTCTGGCAACGCATGTCGTGGCCGCGCTAATCCTCAGCCTGCTGTGGCTGGGAGCCGGAAAACTTCTGGCCCATGCCTTATCCTTCGTGCCCGCCCTGCAAGGCATCGAAGCCCGTTTTGCCGAACGAACCGCCATTGTCTATGGCGCGGGATGCGTGTTCTATCTGCTGGCCGTTTCGTTTCACTATGTTTCTCTGGCCCAGGAAGCTACGCACGAGGTTGAGGCGCGCGCGATGCAGACCAGCATCCAGGCGCGCGACGCGGAGCTGAAAGCCCTGAAAGCCCAGATCAATCCGCATTTCCTGTTCAACAGCCTGAATTCCATCAGCGCGCTGACGAGCATCGATCCGGCGCGCGCGCGTGATATGTGCGTGCTGCTTGGTGATTTCTTGCGGTTGACGCTGGGCTTGGGTGAAAAGACCTCGGTCCGCCTTTCCGAGGAATTGGAATTGCTCCAGAAATACATGGCGATTGAGAAAGTCCGCTTCGGCTCGCGATTGAACATGCATGAGGAGATTCAGGAGGAATCCAAAGCCTGCCTGCTGCCACCCTTGTTGCTGCAGCCGCTCGTCGAGAACGCCGTCAAACATGGCATCGCCAGTCTTCCCGAAGGCGGTGACGTGCGCCTGGCCGCGCAGCGCCAGAACGGACGGTTGGCCATCCTGGTCGAGAATTCCTGGGACCCGGAAGCTTCTCCTCGCCGCTCGGGAGGCCTGGGGCTGAAAAACGTGCAACAAAGGCTGGAAGCGCGCTACGGAAAAGAGGCGCGCCTTAGCGTGAATACCGAAGGCGAACTCTTTCAAGTCAGTTTGTCCCTCCCGGCGGAAAGCGAGGAAAAAGAATGAGCCCCTCGCAAAACAAACGCTGGAAGGCGCTCATCGTCGATGACGAAGAGCTCGCGCGCTACGTGATTCGCGAGTTTCTGCAATCCCATGCGGAGATTGAAATCGCCGCCGAATGCGCCAACGGCATAGAAGCCGTGAAGGCCGTCGCGGAGCACAAACCAAATCTGATCTTTCTCGACGTGCAGATGCCCAAGTTGACGGGATTCGATGTTTTAGAGCTGATTGGCACCGAAGTGCCCGTCATCTTTGTGACCGCGTACGACGAATACGCGATGCGCGCCTTCGATGTCCACGCCGTCGACTATCTGCTGAAGCCCATCGGACGCGAGCGCTTTGATGCGGCCCTGGAAAGAGCGAAAAACCGGCTGGGCGAGAAAATGCCGTCCGCGCACGAACTCGCGGCCACCGCGCGGCCGCCGCAACAATTCCTGGAACGTCTGGTCGTGAAGGACGGCACGAAGGTTACGCTGATTCCGGTTGCCAAGCTGGACTACGCCGAGGCCCAGGACGACTACGTTGCTCTCGTCAGTCAGGGCAAAAAGCATCTCAAGCAGCAAACCATCGCCGGCCTGGAGGCAGGCCTCAACCCGGACAGCTACGTGCGCATCCACCGCTCTTACATCGTGAACCTGGAACGCGTCGCGCGCATCGAGCCCTACGGCAAGGACAGCCGCCTTGCGATTCTCACCGACGGCACGCGCTTGCCAGTCAGCCGTGCCGGCTACGCCCGCCTCAAGGCCCTCCTCGACGAACGAAAGTAACCTCTTTCAGTAAGCAGGCCATAGTCCTATATTTGTCCTTGAACGCAATTGTGAACCATTTGGGGCACATAGCCGATTATCTAGCTTGTCGGGAGTTATCGTTCGGCTGACCGGCTTCTCACTGTTGAAACCCGGCACTAGGGTCCACGTCTTATGCGTATTAGGACTACTCAGTGTTGTGGATGGATAAACTGAGTGAGATCGGAGGACTGATGAAGACCATCACTGCGATCTTTTTGTTATTGTCGTGCTGTGCGTTTGGTCCGGGTGCGTTGGGTCAGGATAAGGCGGCCGTCTCTGCCGCGGCAGCCGCCTGCGGGCCTCGAGATGTTCATTTCGCGGTTGCCGTTAACCATTCCGTTCACCCCGCACCGGCACCCGAGAATGAGAAAGCGTTGATTTACGTGGTGCACAGAGCTACCGGCGTCATGAGGTTCGGCGCTGACGGGAAGTGGCTTGGGGCGTTGAAGCCCGGCACCTACTTGTTCGCCTCTATCGATCCGGGTCAGCATCACCTCTGCGTAACCGGCCACCTTCCTCTATGGAAGGGCCTGTCCCTGCACGAGGTCACAGCGAAGGCAGGCGAGACCTACTACTTTTTTGTTCATGTGGTCGCGGGAGGGGGCTACAACGAGCTAACTTCTTAGCGAAGTACGTCAGGACGAAGGAAAGGAGCTAGTCGCAAGGGCGAAGTTTAGCGGGTCCCATCCTAAGTAATGGATGAATCTGGTGCCCATTTGACTCGGGTACCACGCTGATTGTGTCCGGACAACGGGCCGCTCAGAGCAAAAGCCGCCTGTGATCGATCTCTCGGGAGACGCGGGAGACGCGGGAGACGGGGACAGGAACGTGTGAAGAAATCGATCCAAGGAATTTTTCGGGTGATCCAAAATGTATCCCCACATCGCAAACGTCGTTTATACCCGTTCTACGATAAATTCTTGAAGGCCGATTCCTACGAAATCGCGAATCCACATTTTTTCACGCGTTCCATACGGGACGTTTTCTTACACGCGCTAAGCGGTAACTGGCATGTTCTAGCCCGTCCCAAATTTCAAGCCAGTTTTTCCTACATCCAATAGATTATTTTGAGAATCGCCGTGCTATTCCCCACGCAATGAGGCCCACAATTACCCACTCCAGAGCACTCGTCAGCACGAGCAAGCCATCAAACATCCACAGGGTCCACGCAGATGGAGCACCTCCGTAGTGTACGCACCACCTCGCCAAGAAAAAGCCAGGGTAATTGCTGATCATTGCCAGCCGCAGAGACCCAAGGTACAAAACAAAGGTCATCCAGGCGGCACCAGCCAATCCGAACACCAAGAGCCATTTCCTCATGACTGCCGTCCTCCGTCATTAGACAGCTGCTTGACCTTACTGCGCACGTGCTCGGCCGGGCGCCATAGCCTTCGCTTCAAAGGCTTCGGGCTTTGCCTTTTCCCCCGCCATTTCGCGGTCGACCCTTATGCAACGTCAGCACCCACCGGTTGCACCTGGCGCTCAATCTCCGAAACCTTTCCTGATCGCCTCGTCACTTCCAAATCGTAAAAATTCTGCAAATTCAACCAAAACTCGGCGTTCGTCTTGAAGTAGCGAGCCAGCCGAAGCGCCGTTTCCGCCGTGATTCGCCGTCGCTCGTGCACGATTTCCCCAATGCGCGTCGCCGGTACATGCAGTTCCAGCGCCAGCTTGTTCACTGTCAAGCCCAACGGCTTCATGAAATCCTCGCGAAGGACTTCCCCCGGGTGCACCGGCGCCATCAATGGCCCTGCTTTGCCCATTTTCTTTCCCCTTTCTCAGTGATAATCCACAATTTCCACGTCGTAGCAATGCCCGCTGCGCCAAACGAAGCAAATTCTCCACTGGTCGTTAATCCGAATCGAATGTTGCCCCTTCCGGTTACCGCGGAGCGCCTCCAGTTGGTTCCCGGGAGGCGAGGCCACGACGCGCAGTTCCGTCGCGGCATGCAATTGCAGCAGTTTCCGCAGCGCGACGCGCTCGAACGTGCGGAAGCGCCGGGAATGCTGATATCGGAAAAGCTCCTCGGTTTCTTCCGACGCGAAGCTTTGAATCACACGCGGAGCATACTACGTATCACGTTGTACGTCAAAGGATATGACTCGAAGGTTGGCACTGGAACCGCACTGCTAGGTTTTGAACTAAAGACTAAGAACACAGTGCTGTCCCATTAAAAGTCGAATAGATTCAGTTGGATGCAGGGTTCGGCATTTGTGATCTCGTCGCTGAAGTTGGAAAACCCCTCTAGAATTGGGGTTTTTTCGAAAACTGTGACGCTGAGAATCTGCAGAATTTTGTACAGGCTCAGGTCCAGCCCCAGTTGCTTTTTGACAATCGCCACGAGCACGTAAACCGATAAGGCCACCCAAGCTTGGGTCTTCACCGCGTTCTCCGAGGTGCCGTAGAAAGCCTTGATGCGCAGGTGCTGTTTGATCCAGCGAAAAAACAATTCCACTTTCCAACGTGCCCGGTACAACTGGGTGATCGTCAAAGCGGGAAGGAGAAAATTGTTGGTCAGGAAGGTCAGTCGGGAATCTCTCTCGGCATCGAAATAGTGGATGCGCCGCAAGGGATCGGGATAGCGCTGGGCCGTTCGCACTCCGGTCAGCAGAATGGTTTGGTCGCTTCGCAATCCTGCCGATCGTTTGACGGGACGTGAGCTGCGACGGTAGAACTGCATATTCTTCTTGGCGTGAGTGACGAAGAAGGCACAAGCTTGGGCCAAGACATACAGGCGAGCGAAGTCCACATAACCGCGATCGAGCAAGTAAAACGCTCCGGCTTCGGGAAGCAACTGGTCCAAAA
>WNFS01002735.1_pt1 | contig 14700 bp, 8 predicted proteins | sample 5400141 | NCBI WGS metagenome assembly WNFS01 (sample SAMN13153358, study PRJNA577476) | soil metagenome | isolation source: 60 cm saprolite under Madrone tree | place: USA:California | collected 2016-06-14
CTGGCTTCTTCCATCGCACCGTGGATGGCGCGCGTGGTCTTTCTCCGGAGGAAGCCGCGCGCGCCATCCACGGTGCGATGGAAGAAGCCAGCCGCGACAGCGTTACCATGCTCCTCAGTTCCGTTTCCCAGTATGGACCTCGCGAAGGCGAACGGCCGCAACCCTATTTGCAGCGCCTCTCCGAACACCTCATTTTTGAATTTCTCAATGCCGAGTTTTCCAGCGGATCGCTTACCGCTTCGTCCGTACGGCCTACGTTCTACCGCTTGAGCGATGTTATCGCCGATGCCGGCGCCTATTCTGGCCCGCATTCTTCGCAACATCTCTCCTCGCTTGCGGTCACCTGGACAACGGACACTCACCGCGAACAGCTCATCGATCGATTCTGGCTGGAACTTCCGCCCCGCGAAAAATCAGCTGTTTTGCGCGGCCCGGATGTTTGGTGCGTCCCGGTTGCGGCTCTTCGCCAGACGCTCGGACAACTCGTTGATGCCGGCGCCGACGCTCCTCGTCGCGAAGCGCGCAACATCGTGCTGAACTATGCGCGGCGCATCGAACATGCTGACCCGTCGGCAAGACGCTCTGTCGCCGCTGGACTCAACGAACTGTCTTCGCTGTTCGAGTCCCTCTGGCCGAATCAACTGCCGGAAGACCTGAGCCGTGGCGCAATGAAAGCTCTGGACATGGAGAAGGCTCCCGAAACCGCGGCCTTGCTTGCGGCTTTCGTCGAATCCCTGGGCCGGATTGCCGTGAATCGCGCCGACTATTCCGGTTTCGAGTACATACTGGCGGGTTTGGAACGCGCTCCTCAGGATAAGGAACACGGCCATATGGCGGCGCTTGCAAATCGCTTGGTGGCGCAGGACCGCTGGCTATTGCTGGCGGACGCCGCACTGGCCAACCGTGCTCTGGATCCTGTTCTGCCCCGTCTGCTGCAACGCGATCCTGAGCGGCTGCTCGATCGGTTGACCTTGCTTCTCACCGAACCTCGCGGCGCGGAAATGGTGCCTGCGATGGCGCGGCTTCTGCGGACCATCGGCGTGCCCGTTCTGAATCTTCTCGAAACGCGCCTCTACGAAGCTCGCCGCCAGCGCGTGACCGCGGCAATCAAGCTTCTGGCCGTGGCGGACCCCGAGCGCTTGTTGCGCGGCCTCGCTCGCGCCATGGCCAGTTGGGAATGGAACCTTCAGGACTTGGCGGTCGGCGAACTTTCGCGTCCCAGCAATTCCGCTACGGCCCTGAGCACCGCTTTCGTTTTTTCTGCCGTTCTCGCCGACGCGCATCCCATGGTCGTTCCCATGATGATTGACCAGATCGGGCTGGCTAAAGAAACCACGGCCGTGCCACAGCTCATGGAAATCGCCGCCGGTGAGCATGAGGTTTTGCGCGACCAATTTGTGCGCATCAAGGCCATTGAAGCCCTTGGCCGAATGCGCGCCCCTGAGGCCGCCGAGCTTCTTCGCAGGCTCTCTGAGAACCGCGAAGGCCTCACCTATGCCGAGCCTGCCGGCTTGCGCGCCGCAGCGGAAGATGCATTGGCGCTGATCGAGAACCGCCCGTCGTTCAAGCAGGCAGCGGCCGCTTTTGGCGCGCCGGCGCAGTCGAGCTCCACTCACCGTCGGCGATTCGATCAAGCTGGAGGTCCGCGCCGGTCTCCGCAAGATCACTTTCACCGCCGTGGTCCGCAACATCGGCCCCGACGGCAGCGGCATCGAATTCGTACACATGCGCGATGAAGACCGCGAAAAGCTCCGCAAACTCGTCCAGCGCCACCTTCAGTTGTAAGAGTCTCCTCCTCTCAACCAAGCCCCATTCCCCTATTCTGGAGCTGCGGTCCCCTGCTCCGATTCGGGCATCGGCATAAGGATAGCGACAAGAAGCGACATTCCCTCGCTGCGGCCCCGTTTCGTACCTTGTCTCTTGCCATTCCTCCCGCTTTCCTGGATTCTGCGCTGGCACGCAAGGGTTCCCGACAGCGAAGTTCGGATCGAAGTTCGGATCAAGGGGGCGCCCATTGCACTGCTGCTTCACCCATAGTTTGTTTCTGGGGGACGGCTTGGAAGTTTTCAGTTGAAAGCGGCGCTATATTGCAGTAAAAGCCGTGTATTCAATTGTTTCATCTGTATGATTTGAGAAACGGCGCGGGTGCACGTCACCGCTAGGGGTAGCGGAAGATTAGTGGGTGCCAAAACTGGAGGACTCATGCAACGCAATCAGGGTGTGTGTGTGTCAATTTCGAGGAACTCGCGTTTGTATTCTCGATGGACAGCTTCGCTACAGTTCATGGCACTGCTGGTGCTGTATGCGCTTGTCTGCGGCGGGATATCCCATGCGCAGGGCGTAAACACGGCCACCCTCGCGGGAACGGTCGTCGATCCTTCCGGAGCCGCCGTTAAGGGAGCAAAAGTCACGGTAACTAACGCCGCCACCGGAGCGACGCGGACAGCAGACACCGATGATGCCGGCCGCTACAACTTCGTGGGACTGCCCCCCGGGCAATACAAGATGGCCGTCGACGCCGGAGCCAGTTTTGCGGTGTACGAGAACGCCTCGGTGATTCTGACTGTCGGCGAGGCCGCAACACTCAATGTACAGCTCCGGCTGGGCGGCAAGCAGGAAACCGTTAGGGTCACGGACGAACCGGCTCTGGTGGAAACGCAAAAGACGGACGTTTCCTTGACTATCGACTCTCGTCAAATCAACAATCTCCCCCTCATTAACCACGACTACATCAAAGCCACACTCTTGAACTCGCAGGCAGCGCCCGACGACACACCTTCCATCGGCGCCGCCCCTACCAGCGGCCTCAACTTTGGCGGACAGCGTGGCCGTTCCAATAATATCAACGTTGATGGCGCAGACGCCGGGGACAAATCCGTGGGCGGCGTGCGATCCACGGTGTCGCAGGAAGCGGTGCAAGAGTTTAAGGTCATCACCAGCAATTACATGCCGGAATATGGCCGCGCCACCGGCGGCGTGGTCAACATCATCACAAAATCGGGCTCGAACGAAGTACACGGAAACGTGTTCGGCTTTCTTCGCGCCACGGCGATTCAGGCGCGAGACCCCTTCTCCGTGCAAGGTAGTTTCAATCCGGCGACCGATTCGGTCACTCTGGCGCCCGTGAAGCAGTCTTACACGCGAGCGCAGGCCGGTGCTACCCTCGGCGGGCCGCTGCAAAAAGATAAGACGTTCTATTTCTTTTCCTATGAGACCATCCGCGCCCAAGCAAGCGGGTTCACCAGCATCGGACAAAACAATTTTGGCCTCGTGCCGGTTACTGGCGCCGGCGTGTGCTCCGCGACTCCTTTGCTCTTGACTGGGGGCCCGAGTGGCCAGGCTGCCTTTTACCCGGCAGCGATTGCGGCCGCCGGGGGGTGCGGAAACCCCGCTGCCGTCCCGTTCATTACCGGGGCCGCCTTAAGTGGCGGAGCCTCGGCCGTGGCACTATTTGGAAATACGGGGGCTCTGCCGCCTCTGCTAAACTCGTTCCCCGAAGACGGTGCAGCCTGTGGCGGAGCACCGTGCTTCCTGCCAGCCAGTTTCCATGGCCTCGTCTCGCTTCTCGGAAATTACCCGACCCGGGAGGGAACCAGCCTTTGGTCGCTGAGGCTTGATCACATTTGGAACACCAAGAACTCCACCTCGATTCGCGCAAGCGTCACGCCGTCGCTCATCACCGGGATCCAGGTAAACGCCCAAAATCAGAACTTTGGGCAGAATGCGGGGAATCGTACCTCGAACCAGCAGACGCGGGATCTTGCGATTGTGGGCCAACAGACGACTGCGTTTACCCCTTCCCTGTTCAATGAGTTCCGCTTTCAGTTTGCGCGGCGTGGACTGCACTATGGATTTTCGAACCTTCCGGGCGGCAGTGATCCGGCTGTCAACCTCACGGGATTTGCGTTTTTCGGCCGCGAGCCATTTACAACGGAAGATCGTGTGGAACGCCGATTCCAGTGGGCCGACAACCTCACTTGGACCAAGGGAGGACACACCTTCAAATTCGGCGGCGATGTGAATTTAATAAAAATCAACACCAATGCATCGCAGATTTTTACGCTCAACTACGGCGGCGTGTACACGTTTGGCAGCCTCGATGCGCTCCCCTTCGTCGCGGCTGCAACCGGAGTCCCTCCCTCAGCAATTGGAACTCTCCCTCAGCTCAACGCCGTTCAGTCCTACGGCCTGGGGATTCCCACTACCTACTTCCAAGGCATCGGCAACTCAAACCGCCCGACGACGGATAAGTCGCTGGGAGTTTTTGCCCAGGACAGCTGGAAAATTAGCCAGAAGCTGACGCTCAATTACGGCCTGCGGTACGACATCGAATGGACGCCTATTTTCCCGCCAGCCACGGCACTCAATGCAGCGGCGGCGCAAGCCCAGGGCGTCCTTCAGGGGATCCCGCTCAACACCAAGAACGTGCAGCCCCGCATCGGCCTTGCTTGGGATCCCTGGGGCAATGGTAAGACGGTGATTCGCGCGGGCTACGGAATTTTTTATGACAACCCTTCCCTCGCGCTCGGGTTCCTCGCCAATGCCTTTGACGGCGCGGAATCTTCTTTGATTGAAGCTGGCGGCGGCGCCCCGTGTGTGCTTCCGGGAAACAGCTGCAACCTCGACAACGCACTCAATTTTTCGGCTCTCAATGCCACGAACATTTTTCAGGGTACGCTGACAGGGAATATCACCGGCTGCTCGACCGCAGTTCCCGCGACCATGTGCTACATGTCCCAGCAGCAGCGATTCAATTTCTTCCAGCCCAATTCTCTCTTCACCGGCCAGCGTTACCTGGGATTTCCCCTGGCTCCAGCCGTGGGGCCGCCGTTCGGCCCCGGGTACCCTCTAACAGTGCTGCCTTTCACCATTCCGGTGCAGAAAAATTTCAAATTTGGCTACGCGCAGCAAGCCAACCTCACCATCGAGCGCGAAATCACCAAGGATTGGAAGATCAGCGCCGGATACAATTACACCCACGGAGTGCATCTGGACCGCACCCGCAACCTCAATGTGACGAACCCGGCTTTGCTTGTTTCGAATGACAGCAACGCGGTTGCCGCAGGCCTGGTCACAACCGGAACGAATCCGCTCGGCGTCACGGTCCCCGCCTCGGGGAGTCTAAACGGTTGTGGAGCTGGCACGCTGGTAAATAACACGACCGGTGGCGGAAGCGTCCTGATCAGCTCCCCAACGGTCCCGATCCTTGTCCCTGGCATCGTGGGCGAGGGATTTACGGGGCCAAATTGCGGCGGAACTCCCGTCGGTTTAATCGGGACGCCCGCGGTGTTCAACTTCTTCCGGCCGTCGGGCCCGAACCCGTCCTTCGGCGCTCTGGTTCCGGGCGGTTATGCCACGCTGGTTGGTCTGGCGCAAGCCGCGGGATTCCTTGCCCCCGGAACCGGCGCGGTTCCCATCCCGTGGAGCGACATCAGCCCGCAGACCTCGTCAGGGAATTCCGTCTACCACGCCTTCACACTCACTATGACGAAGCGGTTCTCGCATGGCGTGGAATTGCTTTCAGGCTGGACCTATTCGCACACCATCGATGATTCGACGGATCTCTCAACGCTCCTGAACCCGCAGGACAATAACAACCCCAACGGCGAACGAGGCAACTCCGATTTCGACCAGCGGCACCGGTGGATCACCAGCGCAGTGTTCCTCAGCCCGTATCATCAGAGTGACCCCGGCTTCGGCAAGAAATTCCTGGCCAACTTCACAGTGGCCCCCATCATCGAAGTTGCTTCCGGCCGGCCCTACAATATTTTGATCGGCACAAATCCCAATCTGGACCTTGGCACAGCGACCAATCGCCCGGACGTGTTTCCTTCTGGAAAGGTGCCGGCGGGCTTGCCGGTGGTCAATTCCCCCTTCGTGAAAGGCTTCGATTTCACGATTCCAACCTCTTGCTTGGGTCCCACGAACAAGCCCTTTCCCGTCGACTTCACCGTGCCGTCGCCGCCGTTCGGTTGCGTTGGCAATCTCGCGCGCAACGCCTTCACACGGCCCAGCTTCTTCCAGATCGACTTGCGAATTGCGAGGAAGTTCTCAATCACGGAGCGGCTGAATCTCGAAGTGATCGCCGATGGCTTCAACATGCTCAATCGCTTTAACGTAAGCGACGTCAGCCCGCTCTGCGATCCCGTCTCGGGGACGTGCAACGCCGGGCAGCCGAGCGCTGCCCACGACCCGCGGACCTTCCAGTTCGCTCTCAAGCTGAACTGGTAGAGGAGAAGTTCCTTTTTTGCATAAGTGGCGCGGCTATTTCTCTGCCCCGTTCACAGCGGGATTGAGAGCACGCAGGGCCGTTTCAGTCGGCTCAATGGCGGGAAACTCCCCCCAATAGCCTCCCTTTTCCTTGAGCTTCCTAACAGCGGGCAGAACTCGACCCTCCAGCGAACCCACCGCGCTGTTGAAGGCTTTATTGGTACGCTCGATCCCGCCTCGGACGTCATCCATGTGCTCGAGAAACTTGAGGATCCGAAAGAAGAGTTCGCTCCCAAGATCGCTAATCTGCTGTGCATTCTCAGCAATCTGTTCCTGCCGCCAGCCATACGCCACTGCACGGAGAATGGCGATGAGATTGGCGGGACTGGCCAGCAAAACATGGTTTGTAATGGCGTCCTCCAGTAGCGCCGGGTCCCGCTCAAGGGCAGCGCTGTAAAAGGATTCGCCGGGCACGAAAAGTACTACAAACTCAGGGCATGGTTGAAATTGCTTCCAGTATTCCTTGGAAGAGAGTTGGTTCACGTGCACCCGAACAAGCCGGGCATGCTCGGCAAGGCCCGCTTCACGCTCCGCATCATTTTGGGCCGAAGCAACGCGAAGAAAGCCGTGCAGAGGCACCTTCGCGTCCACGACAACATTCCCTCCGCCGGGAAGGCGCACGATCAAGTCAGGCCGGAGGCGACCTTCCCCCGTGCCCACAGAAACCTGCTCGTCAAAATCACAGTGGGGAGACATGCCGGCGAGCTCGACGGCACGGCGGAGGGTCAATTCACCCCAACGGCCCTTGACCTGCGGTTGCTTCAGGGTGCTCACTAGTGTGCCTGTTTCCCTCTGGAGGTCACGATTGGTCGCAGCGAGTTGTTGGACTTGATTGCGCAGCTCGCCATAGGCTGACTCCCGGTTCGATTCGACTTGCCGAAGATGCGCTTGCAAGTCAGAAAGACGCTGCTGAAGAGGCTCCACAAGACCTTTGATGGCTTCCTGCCTTTGTGACAAGTCACCAGAACTCTCCTGCTGGAGTTTTGCGAGCCGCTCTTGAGCAAGCAGCAGAAACTGATCGGTACTCTGCTGCAAGGCCTTAGCTGCAAGGGAGTCAAAAGCCTGCCGAAGATTAGCCTCGGCCTCTCCGAGAAGACGTTTCTGTTCATCGAGATTCGTACGCTGGTTCTGGACGTCGGCCTCTGCGCGCGTGCGGAGCGTCGTTTCTTCCAGAACCTTCTTTCGGAGAGCCTCCGTTTCGGTGCGGCTTGTCGCGAGCTGTTGGCGCGTTTCGGAGAGCTGAGCCGCAATCCCAGCAGATTCAGAACGTAACCGGTTGGCATGAGAAGATACGATGAGCCAGGCAGTGAGGAAGCCAACAGCAAAAGCGACGATGATTCCTGTTAGAAGTGTGAAGGTCATGGGTGCGCCTCGAAGATACGCCACAGGGCAGTCTGAAACTTAACATAAATTAGAAGCGAAGAAAAGGCGAATAATTTTTGCTCGCGTGGGGGAGGAGCAGCGGTTCCTGCCTCAACTTTCTCTTGACTCTTTTCTATTCTCTGCTATACTTAACCCTGTAGAAAACCACGTTTGGACTGCGGGAGCCTGCTCCCGCTTTTCTTTTTCAAGCTGCCCATTTCAGCTCTTGCTAGTCCAAACAAGCCAAGGTCGCGTTCTTTAGAATCAATCATTTACGAATTGCAATTTTTGTAAGCCCTTTCTTTTGATTACGATACAAATTGGTGGGGGGGTAGGGGTCGCGTGCCCAACCTCGGAAGCTCAGCCTAGAGTCGCCAGCTACCGAACCCTTTTGCGCATCGACCAACTTAAATTCGCGCCGCCTCACTGTGGCAGACTCACGGGCACCGGCCGCCCGAGGGAGGGTACCAGTCGGATCGAGATCAGGAAGCTGCCGTTCTTCCGTCCCACTACTTCAAACTTGCCAAGGTTCTCCGCCCCGCCGCTGCTGGAAGTTCGCGCGGGATTGCCCCCGGAAAGCTCCGCGATCTCCGGCGCAAGGTTCCGCGCTTCGGGCGGGGTCTTTGCTTCCGTTCCGCGCACTCGCACCGTGAGCGCTCGATGTTCTCCCGGCTTCAATGGAGTGGAGTCCGCTTCGAGTTCGAGCCCGACAAATGTCATGGAAAATGGCGAAGACTGGCGTTTCGCGCAAGAAACTTGCACCGTCGCTCTGCCAGCCTGCAAGTCAAACGGCGGAAGGACGACCAGCGCGACCGGCGAAGACGCCAGCACCAACGCCGGTTGCCCACCGATCGTCACTTGATTGGCGTCCGCATCGCCACAGAAACCCTTCCCAAAAATTTCAAACCGATCTGTCAGTGATGCAACTCGCGGCGCGGAGGAGACCTCGATCGTAACCGACTCGGCCTCGCTTGGCGAGAGAATTGCCGTGGCAACTCGCCCCGTGCGCCCCGCAATCGAACCAAAAATCACCCCAGGATTGAGCGGCGCCACAAAAAGCTGCTCTGCCCGTCGCGTCCGTCGTGAACCGGTCCCCGTTTGAAAAATTCACAGTAACACCCGGAGTCAGCCGCCCGTTCACATCCAGCACCGCTAGGGTGGCTCGCTCGCCCGAAACGATTTTCCTCGGCAGCAGCAGTATCCGCGCTCCGGAAGCCGCCGGCGGAGGCTGTTGCGCACAAACGGATAGTCCAAAAATTCCGCCGGCGACGCAGACAATTAGAATCGCAGCGCTGGGGCGGCACGAGGGTATGCGGGAATTGTAATGAAGAACGTCACGGCGCGGTAGCAATGCTGCCACAATCCAGGGGCAACCCAGCGCTGCGCTACTTCTTCGCCAGCAACGGCTCCTCTTCCGGGGAATAAATCAGTACTGTCCTGCCCATCACTCCCGCCGACAATTTCCGCAGCATGTAGTGGAACGGCCGAGGAGGCATCCCGGTGCGACTCGCTTCCAGTCGGTAAAAGGTGTCCCGATAACGTACTGTGCGTGGCGCGGCCCAGTCCGCCTTTTTCCGGCTGGCGCGAATCTCAAGAAATTCATCCGGCCCGCTTCCGCTGAAGAAGAGTTCATCGGGGACTTTTGGGAGCCCCTTGGTCATCACTTTTTCTCGAAGCGCGATCAATGCCTCTCCAAGCCCGCTCAGCACCGTCGCTCTGCGCCAGTCCAGCGCGGAGCCGACGGGCAGCAAATTACGCAAACTTCGAGGAAGCAACGCCAGGAATGGTCCAAGAACGTAAGTCAGCACGGCAAATCGGCCTCTCCATAGTTTAAGAGATGTTCTTGCGAGTTTTTCTTGCCCGTACCGGGATCGAGCCAATGAGTAAGCGTCTGAAGCTAAGATGCTTTCTCAACTACGCGGTAGACCTGCGTGTCCAGAAAGATGCTGAAAAGTTCGGAATCGATTTCTTCGTCTCGCACGCAAAGTTTCAAAATATCCAGCGCGCGGTCAGTGGGAATGGCGCGCTTATAGGGACGGTCCGAAGCGGACAGCGCGTCGAAAATATCGCAAATCGTCATCATCTTGGCCTGCACCGGAATCTGCCCGGAGTTAAGCCCAAACGGGTAGCCCTTGCCATTAAGTTTTTCGTGGTGGGCGCGCGCAATTTCCGGAATTGCCCGGAATTCCGGCGTCCACGGAATCTGCGCCAGGAAATTGAAACTGTGTACCACGTGAGATTCGATCTGCCGGCGCTCGTCGGCATCCAGGCTGCCTCGGGGAATCGAAAGAAAACGCACTTCCTCTGCCGAAAGATAGGAGCGTTCTGTCCCGCGCGGATCGCGATACGTCTTTTGAGCAATCTCAGTCAGCACTTCGAAATCCCACGAAGGAAGTAGCGTGGGCTCATTGGCTTTGGCGATGAAATCCGCAAATCGATCCAGTTCACCGCGCAGCTTGCGCGATTCCTCATCAAGTAGGCGCAAGCGTTCCCCGGCTTGTCTTCGCGACAGCGAGAGCAGTGCTTCCACCTTCTGCTCCGCGATGCGCGCTTCGATGTCGCGGCGGATATAGTCGAAGCGGTCCAGCACGCGCACAAGGTGCAGCGGATAAAGTTTTTTCGCCTTGACCAGCACTTCTTCGCGCACTCCCACCTTGCCGAAATCATGCAGCAGGGCGGCGTAGCGAAGTTCCTGCAGCTGTTCACGGGAAAACCGCAAGTCTCCGTAAAGCCCGCGCGGTTCGCGGTCCACCGCTTCCGCCAAGGCCACGGTCATTTTGCAAACCCGCTGCGAATGGCCGGAGGTCGTTGGGTCGCGCTGCTCGATGGCTTTCACGGCCGCGTTCACGAACCCATCGAACAAATTCTCGATGTCTCGATACAGTTTTGAATTCTCGTAGGCTACCGCAGCTTGCGATGCCAGCGATGACCCCAGCCGCACTGCTCGTTCCGGAAACTGGTGAACCCAGCGCCGCACGGCCCTGGAATCGGTCAGCAGAGCCTTGGAATTACGCTTGCAATTGATCAACTGTAGCACGCCGAGGACCTCACCCTTCCCATTTTTCATGGGTAGGGTGATCAGCGAACGCGTGCGGTAGCCGGCTTGCTTATCAAATGTGGCATTGAAGTGAAACGGCCGCGCCTTTGGCACGCGATAGGCATCGGCCAACTCAATCACTTCGCCGTGCAGGGCGCAATACCCGGCCATGGAATCTTCCGTCAGCGGAAGCGTGTGTTCGCTGAAGGGAAACTGCACGCTGTCGTTTTGCGTCAGCTTGAATCGCAGCTGCGGAACTCGTGATGCTCCCTCGGCGGAAACCCCGCCGCTCTCCACGAGATAGAGAGAACCGGCGTCCGCTGCCGTGATTTCCCTGGCCTTCTTCAGGATCAGTTCCAGCAACTGGTCAACGTCGCGCGTTTCCGATAACGCGATGCCGACGCGGTTTAGCTCTTCGAGTTCACGAGTGGCTTTTGACGCGCTGAGCCCTTTTCCGCGAGTTCTTGGGGCGCGCTTGGGCGGCGATTGTTTGATTCTAGCCATAGAAGGGGGCGATGAACCGCAGAGGCAGGGGCTCCGCGGAAAGCGTGAGTATATCGAAAGCCCGAAAGGTAGGCACGCAATGTGTGAATCCCCAAATGCGGGCAATCGCCCTGTAAACCAGAGGACGCGCCAGTGCCCACTCCTTGTTGCGAAAGAGCGAGTAATTAGTAAGGTGCACAGCCTTTCGCGGCTCTTGTGGCTCTGTTAGCGTGGGAGCAGAGTTGCCCGGGACACGTGTGGGCAGGGGTGTTGTTTTCAGGGGGCAAAGGGAGTTCGCGTGCGAATCGCAAGTGGCGGCGTGACCGATGTAGGTCGCGTGCGTACCAACAACGAAGATTGCCATAAGATCGTTGAGCCGCTGAACCTCTTTGTGCTTTCTGACGGCATGGGGGGCGAAGCCCACGGCGAAATAGCCAGCGCCATGGCGGTGGAAACGGTCGTGAAGCATTGCCTGGACCTCGAGGCCAATCCGGCGGCTAAAATCATGGGCCCGGCACAGCCCAACTGGAGCGCCCGGACAAAACGTCTTTCGACCGCCATCCATCTCGCCAACAGGAATATTTTTAAGTCCGCCGAACAGAACGTGGACCAGCGCGGCATGGGCGCGACTCTGACGGCGGTGTGGATCGATGGCGCAAAACTCAGCATCGCTCATGTCGGCGACAGCCGCGCCTATCTGCTCCGCGGCGGCAGCTTGCTTCAGCTCACACGGGATCATTCCCTGGTAGCAGAGCAAGTGCGGCGCGGCATCCTGACTTCGGCGGAAGCGGAAGAAAGCGACATGCAAAGTGTGCTGCTGCGCGCGCTGGGTGCTCAAGCGGAAATCGAAGTGGACGTTGAGGAGCACACGCTTTTTCCCCGGGATGTGCTCCTGCTTTGCTCGGATGGATTGACGCGCATGGTCACCGATCCCGAAATCGCGGGAACGCTCCAGGCCGAGACCAACCCCGACCGGGCAGCCGAGAATCTTGTCGCGCTCGCCAATGAGCGCGGCGGCCCGGACAACATCACCATCGTGATTGTGCGGCTTGAAAAGGAATCCAAGGGATGGTTTTCGTGGTTGCGCGGCAATGCGCGCAAAAATCTAGGATCGAACGGTACTGCTGGAGGAAATTGAGATGCCGAAGCTCAGCCTCATGTTTGACAACAAAATCGTGAAGGAGGTGTCTGTGGGAAACCGGCCGGTAACCATCGGCCGCTCTCCGGACAACGACATACCGGTGGACAACCTCGCCGTGTCCAACCATCACGCGAAAGTTTATTTCGAGGCCGGCCGCATGGTCGTCGAGGACCTCGACAGCCTCAACGGCACTTTTGTGAACGACCTCCGCGTCGAGCGCGCCACTTTGCATGATGGCGACAACATCCACATCGGCAAGCACAAAATCAAGGTCGACACCAGCGGCGATGCCCCGCTGGCCTGGGACACTGGCCGCAAAGCTGCCGCGCCGCGCATCGACGAAACCATGGTGCTGGACACCAAGGAACGCCGCAAGATGCTCCAGCAGGCCGCCGCCATGGGCGAATCCATGCAGTTTGCGGGCGCGCGGATGAAAGTCCCGACGCTTGTCGTTCTCAACGGCAAAACCGATCAGAAAGAATATGTCCTGACCAACAGACTCACGGTCATTGGAAAATCCGCCATGGCCACCGTTCGCCTCAAGGGGTGGTTCAAACCGCACATGGCCGCGCAGATCAACCAGCGCGATGACGGCTACTACCTCGGTCCCGGCGACAAAGTGCCCAAGGTTAATGGCACTCCTGTCTCCGGCCCGGTGCGCCTCAACGATGGCGATCTGGTGGAAGTCTCCGGCGTGCGGCTGAGCTTCATCTTCCGCGAGTAGCGCGCGAAACGCGATGGCCACTCCGTCAGAAGGTTTCTGGCAACGGCGGGGCGCTCTTGGCCTCTACGAATTGCTTCTGACGTGGTGGCGTCACCGCGTCTCGTTTCTCATTTCAGTCGCCATTACGCTCGCTGCGCTCACGTTGTATTACTTTACCTTTTTCGGGGAGAAAACCACTCCCATCTTTGCTTTTCTCCAGCGCTTTGAATACAACTCGCTGGATACGCGCTTCCGTTACCGGCCGGCCAGCGCAACTCCACCCGATCCCCGCATTGTCATCGTGGAAATCGACCAGCAATCGCAAGAAGTGCTTGGCAAATGGCCCTTCTCCCGGACACACTTCGCCACCATGCTCGATGCGCTTCACGACGATGGCGCCAAGGTGGTTTCTTTCGATGTTACGTTTGACAAACCGGACCGCACCGCCGACCCTGTACGCGCACTCTGGTCAAAACTGGAACTGCGGAAAAAACGTGGCGAAACCGTGGACCCAGAACTTGAGGCGGAGGTCCGCGCTCTCGCGGCAGAGTTTGATGCCGATTCGCAATTCGGCAGGGCCATCGATCGATTTGGCCCCGTAGTTCTCGGGAATTTCTTTCTCAAACCCGACGAATTGAGAGGGATCGATCCTGCAATTTTGGATCAGTATGACGAACTGATTGAATGGTATGCCCTCGGGCGGAACGCTCTTCATCCGGAGACGGGGAAACAAGATTATCTCGAGCTTGTCGAGCGCTACAGAAGAGACGGGGATCTCTACGCTGCAAATGTTGCAAACATTCCGGCCCTGGCGAACCCGGACAAGATTGAAAAAACCACCATTGGTTTCTTCAACGTTTCTTCGGACGCTGACGGCGTGCTGCGCCGTTCGATGCTGGTGCTCCCGTTTGGCCGGTCGAAGGATATTCAGGAGTGGCAGCTTTTCGGCTCGCTCGAAGTGCAAACCATGCGGCTTTACCTGGGACTTCGCTCCGACCAGGTTACCGTGCACTATGATCCGACCGGAGTGGTCCGCATCGATTTCGCCAACGCGCTGCTCATCAAGCCTGATTCCACGGGACACTTGTCCATTAACTATCATGGCCCGCGTGGTACTTATCCTTATAAATCGATCGCCGACGTTGTTCAGCACAAGCTGGAACCCGGAACCTTCAAGGACAAGATCGTGCTGGTTGGGGCTTCGGCGACAGGCATCGCGGATCTGCGCACGCCGCCGTACGGAGAAATCGACTACCCCGGAGTGGAAGTTCACGCCAACGTAATCGACAACATGCTGCACCAGGACTTCCTGGTGCGTGGCGTCAAGCAGCAGTTGTGGGATGGAATCTTGATATTGTTTCTGGGCCTTCCGCTGGGGATCTGGATGGCCCTGGTCACTCCTCGCTGGATGTGGTTCGGAATCGCGTTGTTTGCCCCACTCGTTGCTGTCGATTACTACACGTTCCTGCGCGGCTGGTGGCTGAATTTCACCATTCCTGCTCTGACTCTCAGCGCCAACGTCTTACTCGTTTCGTTGTACCGCTCGCTGTTCGAGGAAAAGGAAAAACGCCGCGTGCGCTCCGCCTTCGGACAATATCTAAGCTCCGAAGTAATCCGCCGGTTGCTCGTCAATCCGCAACTCGTCGAGCCGAAAAAAACCGACATCACCGTGATGTTCAGCGACATCCGCGGCTTCACCACCAT
>WNFS01002226.1_pt1 | contig 14694 bp, 14 predicted proteins | sample 5400141 | NCBI WGS metagenome assembly WNFS01 (sample SAMN13153358, study PRJNA577476) | soil metagenome | isolation source: 60 cm saprolite under Madrone tree | place: USA:California | collected 2016-06-14
GCATCGGTGCAGGACGTGGTGAACCTGGCCGCGATGACCGCGGTCCGAGCGCAAGGCGAGTTGACCTACTAGGCCCGGCCGCCGCAGGCGGCTCAGGGCCTACGCTTGAGCGCGACCCAACTCCCGGCCGCGGCAGGGCAGCCTTCTACCGCAGCGCCTCCGCTGCTGCATCGGCGATCTGCTGCGCGCCGCGCGGATCGGGATGGCCGTCGGGCAACAGCCTCGACCGATCGAGGTCCACCACCACGTGGGGAAGGCCTTCCAGGACCGTCTCGACCGCAAAGGCCTCGGGGCGCGACGCATCGAAGCTCGGCACCACGAACAGGGGCCGCGCTCCGCGCGCCTGCGCCTCGCGCGCCGTTTCGCGCAGGATGGCCCGGGTCAGCTCCAGGCTGCGCGAGAGTCGGGCCTCGGACAGGTAGGGCAGCTGGTTGACGAAGATCTCGCGCAGGCGCAGCCGCGACGCCGACGCGGGCTCGAGCACCAGCTCACCGCCGCGGAGCACGAGGTGTGGACGATCGTCCTGGACGTTGCGGTGCAGCTGCACCGGGAGCACCGTCTCCACCAGCGCGACGGGCCGCACCAGCCTGCGCAGCGCCTCCCGCGCGCGCAGCAGCGCCTGGTCCGAGGCGTACCCGCCTTCCGCGACGTTCACCACTTGGAGACCCAGCATCGTGCCCAGCCGCGCCGCGAAGGTGTCGCGCCAGGGGAGGCTGTGGCCGGTCGCAATCGACTCGCCGGCCACGATCAGGGTCGGCACCGAGGCGTCTTCGATGAAGTCGGTCGAAGGGGCGCGGTTGCCGCGCGCGTCGATGTCGTAGCGGACCCGCTGGCCGCCCCCGTACGTCCTCACCTCGACGCTCCGCCCCGGCACGTACGCCCATCCCGTAATGGGATCCTGGATGCCCAGCTGCCATTCCAGGCGGGGATTGGGAGTCTCGATCTCGGGGCGATCGGCGAGCCGGAGCACCATCTCGGCGGCGCCGAAAGAAAGCGCCACCGCCAGACCGACGCGCGCCGCCCCCGAGGCGGTGGCATGGCGAGATGCGAGCAGGGCGCAGGCGCAGAGCGCAAGTGCCAGGACCACGCAAGCGACGCGAAGGCCGGGGAGCGTCCAGGCGGGCGGGGGCTGATAGTAGGCGGGCACCACCACGTGGCGCAGGAACCAGCTCCGATCGGCGGTCGCGGCGAACGCGAGCAGGGCCGCCGCCGGCAGGAGCAGCGCGATGGACACCGAGCGCCGGAGCACGGGGGCAGGGTAGCAGGACTGTGCTAGCGTCCGTCACGTGCGCGTCGAGCCGTCCAGGCTGGATCGGCTGCTGAAGCCGCTGCACCGCTGGGTCTGGGCGGATCCCCGGCGCCGCGCGCGCAAGCTGTTCCGCTTCGCCGAGACCGAGGCCGACGGCGCGCGCGATCTGGCGCGTGCCGCCGAGCTGACCCGCGACCCGCTCTTGCGGCGCCTCTATTTTCGCCACGCGGCGGACGAGCAGCGTCACGCCGATCTGTTTGCCGGCCGCGGGCGTGACCTTCTCGCCGCGCAGGGCGATGGCGGCCGGTTCGAGGCCAACTGGCTCGCGCCCGGTGAGCGCGGTCTGGACGATCTGCGGGTGGAACGGGAAGCGGATGAATCACTCCTCGCCTTCCTGCATCTGTCGGAGAACGCCGCCGCAGGGCGATTCGCCGTCTATGCGGAGGTGCTGGATGCCGATCCGCAGACCCGCGCCGTGTTCACGCGCATCCTCGAAGACGAGGTATTCCACATGACGTACACGCGCAGGCAGCTCGCCCGGCTCTCTCCGCGCAAGCAGGGGCTGCGCCTCTGGCAAGCGCGCGCCGGCCGGGTCTGGAGCGCCTACCTCCGCGCCGCGGCAGCCCTCGCCGCCGTCTTGGGACATGCCTTCCTGGCGCTCCAATACTTCTTCTTGCTGCCGGCGTTCGCGCTCCTGGCGAAGCGTGCAGCGAGGAAAGAATCTGAGGGATTTTCCGGCGCTCGCCGCCCCACTCCCATGACGAGCCAGTACTGATGCGCGTCCTCGGCATCTCCGCGCACTACCACGATTCCGCCGCCGCGCTCCTGGTCGACGGAGAGCCGGTGTGCGCAGTGCAGGAGGAGCGGCTCTCGCGCCGGAAGAACGACGCCGCATTCCCGCTCTCCGCGATCGAGTGGTGTCTGGAGCAGGCGCGCCTCGAGCCCGACCAGCTCGACGCGGTGGTGTTCTACGAAAAGCCGATGCTGAAGTTCGAGCGCATCCTGACCATGGCGCTGCGCGGGTTTCCCCGGACCTGGGGAAGCTTTCCCCGGGCGATGCAGAACGCGCTGGGAAGCAAGCTGTGGGTGAAGGGAATCATCCGCTCCCAGCTCGGGGTCCAGACCGATCGCATCCTCTTCTGCGAGCACCACCAGTCGCACGCGGCCGCCGCGTTCCTCACCGCGCCCACCAAGAGCGCGGCGATTCTCACCGCCGACGGCGTCGGCGAGTGGGCCACGCTCACGATGGGGCGCGGGGAGGTGGACGAGGACGGCAGCACCCGGATCCAGCTCTCGCGCGAGATGCGCTTCCCGCATTCGCTCGGCATGCTCTACTCCAGCTTCACCGCCTATCTCGGCTTTCCCGTGAACGATGGCGAGTACAAGGTGATGGGCCTCGCCGCGTACGGGAAACCCACCTACGAAGAGCTCCTCAAGCGGATCGCGCGGCGGACGCCGGACGGCGGGGTCGCGCTCGATCTCTCCTGGTTCGACTTTCATCAAAGCGCGCGTCACAGCTATTCGCGGAAGCTGGTGGCGGAGCTGGGGCCGCCGCGCGAGCCGTGGGACCCCATCGACCTCCAAAGCGCGGACGGGCGCCGGTACGCGGACGTCGCTGCCAGCGTGCAGCGCGTCCTGGAGGAGATCCTGGTCGACCTGGCGCGCCGGCTGCAGCGAGAGACCGGGCTCCAGGATCTCTGCCTCGGCGGCGGCGTAGCGCTGAACGGCGTGGCGAACGCGCGGATCCTGCGCGAGTCCGGCTTCCGCAACGTTTACGTCCCTTCCGCGCCCGGAGACGCGGGTTGCGCTCTGGGCGCGGCCCTCTACGCCGATCGGATCCACTTCGCCCGGCCGCACCGCCCGGTCGCCGACCATCCGTACTGGGGCCCGGGTACCGACGCCGGCGAGCTTTCGCGCGTGGCCGGCGAGGATGGCTTCCAGCCGACGCGCTTGCCGGAGGCGGAGCTCATCGGGCGGGTCGCGGACGAGCTTGCCCGGGGGCGCATCGTGGGTTGGATGCAGGGCGCCTGCGAGCTGGGACCGCGCGCGCTGGGCAACCGGAGCATCCTCGCCGCGCCGCACCGGCGCGCGATGCGCGATCGGCTCAACCGCAGCATCAAGTACCGCGAGGAGTTCCGCCCCTTCGCCCCCGCGGCTCCGCTGGAGCATGCGGATCGGTATTTCGAGCTGCCCCCCGGCGGCGCGCGACTTGCGCGGTTCATGTCGGGCGTCTTCCCGGTCCGTCCCGAATGGCGCGACAAGCTGGCCGCCGTTACCCACGTCGACGGCACGGCCCGGCTGCAAACCGTCGACCAGGCGATGGCGCCCGCGTTCCACGCGCTGCTCGAAGCGTATGGAGCGCGCACCGGGATCCCCGTCCTGCTCAACACCAGCTTCAACCTGGCGGGCGAGCCCATCGTCAACCGGGCCATCGAGGGGTATTCCACGTTCCGCCGGAGCGGAATCGATCTGCTGGTGGCGGGAGACTCGCTGGTGGTGAAGGACCACTCCGCGCAGGCGCTGCCGGAGGTGGCATGATCCGCCGGCGTGGGAGGGTCGCCCGGGCGCTGGTCATGCTCGCGAGCGCGGTGCCGACCATCGCCGATGGCGCGCGCGGCGTGTGGCGGAGCGAGTCCGGACGCAAGTGGCTCGTGCCGCTGCTCGTCTTCCTCTGCCTGACGGGACTGGTCCTGATCGTGAGCGCCACTGTGGAAGCATTGGCGCCGTTTCTCTATGCATTCTTCTGACGCGCTTCTCGCTTGCCCGCGCTGCACCGGCCCTCTCGTGGAGCTGAGCTGCGGCGCGTGCCCGGCGCAATACGCCGCGCCGGGTGGAATTCCCGCCTTGCGCCTTCCAGGAGACGAGCGCACCGATCGCGTCCGCGACTTCTATGCCCAGGCGCCTTTCCCCGGGTACCCGGCCCGGGACAGCCTGTCCTCCCTGCGGGAGCGCGCCTCGCGCAGCGCCTTCGCGCGCAGCCTCGACGCCGGCCTCCCCGGCGACGCTTCGGTGCTGGAGATGGGCTGCGGCACCGGCCAGCTCAGCCTCTTCCTCGCCAGCGCGGACCGCATCGTGGTGGGCGCGGACCTGACGCGCCCGTCTCTGGAGCTGGCGCAAGATGCGGCGGAGCGTCTGGGGGTGGAGGGCGTCCGCTTCGTGGAGACGGATCTTCACGCTCCCGGGCTGCGGCGCGCGGCGTTCGACGCCGTGATCTGCACCGGCGTCCTCCACCACACTCCCGACCCGCGCGCGTCGTTCGCCGCGGTTGCCGATCTGGTTCGACCCGGTGGCGTGCTGGTGGTCGGCGTCTACAACGCGGTCGCCCGGCTGCCCCTGCGCGCGCGCCGCCAGATCGCGCGACTCACCGGCTACCGCTGGGTCCCCGGCGATCCGGTGCTCACCGAGCGCCAGGGAGAGCCTGCGCGGCGCCGTGCCTGGCTGCGCGACCAGTACCAACACGTGGAGGAGCACCGGCACACGCTGGGCGAGGTGCGCTCCTGGTTCCGCGCCAGCGGGTTCACCTACCTGCGTGCGTTCCCCAGCACGCTCCTGGGCGGAGAGACGAACGAGCTCTTCGCGCAGGAGGACGATTGGGCGGTCGAGCGCGCCGTGGCGCAGCTCGGGTGGATGCGCAGCCTGGGGGGCGAAGGAGGCCTCTTCGTGGCCGTGGGAGCAAAGCCATGTTGACGGTGCGCTATCGGCTCGACGAATCGCCGATCGTCCGCTGAGCCCACCCGGCGAAGGTCCGCGACAGCTCGTCCAGAACCTCGGAATCGCTCCGCCCGCTCTTCTTGCGCACATGGAAGGAGTGGTCGGCGTCCTCCACGACGTGCAGCGTCGCTTGCGGCAGCGCCTCGACGGCGGGCCGCAGCAGCGCGAGATCGGCCAGCTCGTCGCGGGTGCCCTGGAGGAAGAGCATCGGCAGGCGCACGTCGCTCAGGTGTGCAGCCCGCTCCGTCCCAGGCTGGCCGGCGGGATGAAGCGGAAATCCGACGAACGCCAGCCCGCGAACTCCGGCGAGCGCCTCGAGCGCCTGCGCCTGCGACGTCATCCGTCCACCCATCGACTTGCCGCCCGCGAAGAGCGGAAGCCCTTCCAGCGCGGCAGCCTGCGCCGCCTCGCGGACGCGCGCGTGCAAGACGGGCGGAGGATCGATGCGCCGTTTCCCCTGCTCCATGTATGGAAATTCATACCGCAGCGTCGCCACGCCCTGGGCGGCCAGGGCATCCGCCAGCGCCTGGAGAAACGGATGCCGCATGCCGGCGCCTGCGCCGTGCGCGAGGACGTAAAGGCAGAAGGCGTCCGGCGCCCGGCGAAGCATCACTTCAGCTTCCCGGCCAGGCGAGCCAGCGCGCCTTGCAGATCGGGACTCAGCTCGAGCACCGGAGCGAGCGGATCGTCGCGCAGCTTCTTCATTCGCGCCGGAGCCGTCCCGAGCGTGAACTTGCGCGGGTCCAGCTTGCGGTTCACCTCGTTCCAGCGCACCGGCATCGAGACCGTGCCTCCCGCCACCGGGCGCGCGCTGAAGGGGCCGGCGATGGTCTTCCCGTGTCCGTTCTGCAGATAGTCGAGATAGACCCGCCCCTTCCGCGAGGGGATGTGCCGCACGGTGGTCGCGATCTCCGGATGCCGCGATTCCACCGCCCGCGCGATCAGCTCCGCCAGGGTCGTGGACTGTCCGTGTGTGAGCTGTCCGCCGACCGGCAGCAGCACGTGCAGGCCCTTCTGCCCGCTGGTCTTGCAGAAGCTGGGCAGGCCGATCTCATCGCACAGCTCGTGGACCGCGTTCGCCAGCGTGACCACGTCGGCGAAGGGCGCCGTCTTCGGGTCGAGGTCGATGATGCACCAGTCCGGGTGCTGGGGCCTGGACAGCCGCGAGGACCAGAGGTGCAGCGGAATGGTCCCGAGGTTGATCACGTAGAGCAGCGTATCGACGTCCTCGCAGACGAAGAAGTCGATGTCGCGCCCGCCCTCCTCGCTCCACACCCGCGCCGTGCGGATCCAGGGCGGCACGTAATCGGGAGCATCCTTCTGGAAGAAGCTCTTGCCGGCGATGCCGTCTGGATACCGCGTCAGCACGACGGGTCGATCGAGCAGATACGGGAGCAGCCAAGGGGCGATCGCGCGGTAGTACGCGATCAGATCGCCCTTGGTGTAGCCCTCCTCGGGCCAGAAGACCTTCTCCAGGTTGCTGAAGGGCACCTCGCGCGGCGCGAGCGACACCGGCGGCGCGTCCGGGGACACGCACTCTCCGGGGGCCTTGTCGGTGCGGAAGCGGAGGAACGTCGGCTGGCGCAGCAGACCCTCCTCGGTGATCTCCTTGTACCGGACCTCGACCACCAGTTTGGGCTCCACCCAGGTGTGCCCGGATCCGGGCGGAAGCGGTCCGATGCAGGGAGGCTTCGCCAGGCGCAGCGCTTCCATCTCCGCGCGCGCCGAGGTGAGCTCCTTCTCGCTGAACCCGCCCCCCACTTTCCCGACGTAGACGAGGCCTTCTTCCTTCTGCACGGCGACGTGCACGGACCCGAAGGCGGTCCGCGATCCTTCCGCCTTGGTGAACCCGACCACCGCAAAATCGCCCACCCGATCGGCTCGGACCTTCTGCCAGTCCCGGAAGCGGCCGCCGCGGTACGGGGACTGCGCCCGCTTCGCCACCATCCCCTCGAGCCCCAGCTCACGCACGCTGGCGTACAGCGCACGGCCTTTACCTTCCACGTGGTCGACCGCGCGGATCGGCCCTACCGCGGGAACCAGGCGCGAGAGCAGCCTCTTGCGCTCCACCAGGGGCAGCGGCCGGAGATCGAACTCGTCGAACGCGAGCAGATCGAAGAGGAACAGCGTGGCCGGCAGCTCCGCGGCGGCGCGCTCGACGTCGCGGGGCGCCGTGAGCAGGGCCCGCTTCTGCAGCCGTTGGAAGACGGGCCGGCCGGACTCGTCCAGCACGACGATCTCGCCGTCCGCCACGAATCGCTCGGCCGGGAGCGAGAGCAGCGCACGCGCCAGATCGGGAAAGACCGCGGTCGAGTCGGCGCCCCGCCGGTAGAAGATGCGGGGCCTGGCCCCATCGCGAGAGGCGATGGCGCGAAAGCCGTCGTACTTGAGCTCGAAGACCCAGTCGGGATCGTCGAAGGGATCGCTGCGCGGTTCCGCCAGCATCGGCTGGACGTCTTCACCGGCGACCTTGCGCTTGGGTGCCTTCAGCCGCTCGCACTGCTCGCGAAGCGCCGCTGCCCGCTTGCCGCGCTCGCGCAGGTCCTCCACGGGAAGGCCCGAAAGGATGGAGGAGTCGTCGTAGGGCTCCCGGACGCCGCGGCGCACGTGCCCGTCGCCGGTTTCCTTGATCAGCAGCCATTCCTTGCCCGTCTCGCCCTTGATCCGCACCAACGTCCACATTCCCTTCAGCTTGAAGCCCTTGAGCTCGAAGAGGAGCTTGCCCGCCTTCACGCCCTCGCCCGGGTCGCCTAGCGGGCGCCACAGCCCGCGGTCCCAGACGATCATCGGCCCGGCCCCGTACTCGCCCTCCGGGATCACGCCTTCGAAGTCCGCGTACTCGACCGGGTGGTCCTCGGTCTGCATCGCCAGCCGCTTTTCAGCCGGATCCGGATGCGGACCCCTGGGAACCGCCCACGACTTCAGGACGCCGTCCCACTCCAGCCGCAGGTCGTAGTGCATGCGGGTAGCGCTATGTTTTTGCACGACAAAAACGCCAGGACGCGCCGCGCCCGCCCCCATCGGCTCAGGAGTCCGATCGGCCGACCGCTTGCGGCGGTATTCGTCCAGCAATTTGGACATTTCCGCGCGGAGGTTATCATCCACGGCCCATGAGGCCACTCGCGTCGGGGACCATTTCCTTCGGGCTGGTTTCCATCCCGGTGAAGCTGTTCTCCGCCACGGAGTCGTCCGCGGCCATCTCCTTCAACATGCTGCACGCCAAGTGCGGCGGGCGCGTGAAGCAGCAGTACATCTGCCCGCGCGACGACAACGCGGTGGTCCCGCGCGAGGAGATGGTGAAGGGCTATGAGTTCGCCAAGGACCGCTACGTCACCTTCACGCCCGAGGAGCTGAAGGCGCTGGAGGAGAAGGCGTCGCAGCAGATCGAGATCGCGGAGTTCGTTCCCAGCGACAAGATCGACCCGGTCTACTTCGACAAGGCGTACTACCTCGGCCCCGAGAAGGGCGCCGACCGCGCCTACCGGCTCCTGGCCGAAGCGATGCGCCGCAGCGGGAAGACCGCGCTGGCCCGCTACGCCGCGCGCGGCAAGCAGTACCTGGTGCAGATCCGGCCGCTGCCCGAAGGCGGCCTGGTGATGCAGAACCTCATGTACGCCGACGAAGTGCGCCCGTTCTCCGAAGTCGGAGTGGAGCCGGCCGAGGTCAAGGACCAGGAGCTGGCGCTGGCGCAGCAGATCATCCAGCAGATCTCCACCGACGAGTTCAAGCCGGAGAAGTACGAAGACGACGTGCGCAAGCGCATCCAGGAGCAGATCCAGCGCAAGGTCGAAGGGCAGGAGATCCAGGTCGACGAGCCGGCGAAGCCGCAGACCCAGATCATCGATCTGATGGAGGCGCTCAAGGCGTCGCTGGCCGCCAAGGGACTGGCTGCGGCCAAGGACACCGGCGGGGACGGCGCGGACGAGCGCAAGCCGGCGAAGCGGGCCGCGCGCGAGCCCAAGGCAGAGAAAAAGGCGTCTTCCCGGAAGTAGCCCGTCGTGCGATCTTTGGCCGCGATGGGCGGCTACGGCGCGCGCGAGGTGGCGAAGATGCTCGGCCTCTCGGTGGGCCAGGTGCGCGCATACGTGCGGGCCGGTTTTCTCGAGCCGACGCGGGGGGCGCGCGGGCAGCTGCGCTTCTCCTTCCAGGACCTGGTGCTGCTCCGCACCGCGCAGGGGCTGGTGTCGGCGCGGATCGCTCCGCGGCGGGTGCGCAGCGCGCTGCGCAAGCTGAAGGAGCAGCTTCCGGAAGGAAGGCCGCTGCGCGGAGTGCACATTCGCGCGGAAGGCGATCGGATCGTGGTGGGCGATGGGCACGCTTCCTGGAGTCCGGAATCGGGACAGGTCCTCTTCGACTTCGAGACCAAGGAGCTGGCGCGCAAGGTGGCTCCCCTCCAGCTTCGCGCTCGCGATGGTGATGCCTCGGACTGGTATGAGCGCGCCTGCGACCTCGAGGAAAGCGCCCCCTACCAGGCGCGAGCTGCGTACAGGCGGGCGCTGGAGCTGGACCCTTCGCATGCCGACGCCTGGGTGAACCTTGGCCGGCTGCTGCACGAAGCAGGGGATCCGCGGGGCGCGGCCCAGCATTACCGAAAGGCGGTCGAGCTGCGCCCCGACAGCGTGGTGGCGCTCTTCAACCTGGGCGTGGCGCTCGAGGACCTTCGCATGCCCGAGGAAGCGATCCTCGCCTACCGGACCGCGCTGGCCGCCGACGAAGATTGTGCCGATGCCCACTACAACCTGGCCCAGCTCTACCAGGCTCGGGGCGAGGGACCGGCCGCGCTCCGGCACCTGCGCACCTACCGCAAGCTGGTGCAGGCGTGACCGTGCATGTCGGAACCAGCGGATACAACTACGAGGCCTGGCGCGGGAGCTTCTATCCGGAGGACCTGTCCGCGAAGAAGATGCTCGGGTACTACGCGGAGCACTTCGACACCGTCGAGATCAACTATTCCTTCTACCGGAAGCCCACGCCGAAGATCCTCGAGGGCTGGGCGGCGCAGGTGCCGGACCGGTTCCGGTTCGCGCTCAAGGCGTGGCAGCGGATCACGCACCAGAAGCGGCTGCGCGACTGCGCCGACCTGGTGACGTCCTTCGCCGACGCGGCGCGCTCCCTGGGCCCACGGCTTGCTCCGGTGCTCTACCAGCTGCCGCCAAACCTCAAGGCGGACATCCCGCTCCTGCGCGACTTCCTCAACCAGCTCCCGCGCGACCTGCGCGCCGCCTTCGAGTTCCGTCACGCCAGCTGGTTCGCGGACGAGACGTATGCCGCGCTGCGCGACGCCGGAGCAGCGCTCTGCATCGCGGAGAGCGATGAGCTGGCGACGCCACCAGTGCGCACCGCGGAATTCGGCTACCTGCGGTTGCGCCGTCTCGACTACGACGCGCCGGCGCTGGCGAAATGGGCGGACTTCGCGAGGACGCATCCGGGCGACGTTTTCGCCTATTTCAAGCACGAGGATGAAGCGCGCGGTCCAGCGTTCGCACGGGAATTCTTGCCGCTGGTGAATTCGCAATCCTCAGCGCAGGATCAGACGTAGGATGGACCTACACGCTGTTCGTCCAGGGACGCCCCGCCTACTTCTGCGCCTTCTCGATCGCCGCTTTCACGGTTTTCTTGGGCAGCTTCAAATGTTCTTCGCAGAGGTATCTGAAGCGCGGCCCCTTCGACCGGTTCTTGCAGCCGGGATAGCGGCAGCGCATGTCGCGTTTCCGACCGCGCTTGGCACCGCGACGAGAACCAGACCCGTCGCGCGGCGTCCCTCGCGGTATCGAGGCGCTGATACGATCAACGAGCGTTTGCGCGAAGCGCTCAACCAAGGCGTCTAATTGCGAGGAGCGTCTGGCCATCGCTCTCACCTTTTTGTGACGGGGTTGCAGAGCAAGAGGTGCGGATGCCATGGTGGGCCGAGGTCGCTCCGGTCCGGTGAGTCTGCATGCGCTATGGACTCTCGCGGATCTTGGCGTCCTCGACGACGAGCGATTCCTTTTTCACGTCGACGCGATATTGAAAACGCCACCGGGGGAGGACCAGCCCTCCGACAGAGATCGACTTCCACGTGACGCCGGTCCTGGGCATGGTGTCCAGGCTTTGCGCAATCCTGGCCAGCAACGATTGAAGTCGTTCGCGGACGTCGCTCGGCACTTCGTCGAACGGCTTCGCGAACGTCATGGTGAACAAGGTTGGAAACCGATCGACCGAGGAGAACGGCGGCGGACATCGTGTCCGCCGCCGGCGCGGCACCCTTTTTGGGGGGGAGTGAAGGTGCCTCAGCGTCGGGAGGACTGCAGGTGAGCAGATCGCAAGTCAAGGGGGGCCTGTATACGGTTTCGTAATCTGACCGACGACGCGCTGGTGGACAGCCGCACTCCGGTAGGCGCGGCGTCGCTGTCGTACGCAGCGACCTCCAGGGCATCGGTAATGCTGTCCCTGCGTCTACTGGGCAGCCGTCTTCGCCAACGCGACACGGTCCGGCACCGACCCACCGCACAGCGCCACCAACTGCTCGCGGAAGGCCTTCGCTTCTTGCTTCTTTCCGGCGCGTTCGGCCACCTTCGCGGCGCCATCATAGCTGTTGAGGCGCGCCGGCGCCGATCGAAGCGACGTCTCGTACTCGGCGAGCGCCGCGGCCGGCTGGCCCAGCTCGGCCAGCATGTCGGCGAGCTGCTCGCGTGCCGGCAGGATCGATCCGGGCGTGACCGGATGCTTGTCGGTCGAGTCCTCGAGGTCGGCCGCCGATCGCATGAGCGCCAGCGCTTCGGCGTCCTTCTTCTCGGCGCGCGCCAGCCAGCCCGCCGCGGCGCGCCTCTGGATTTCGACCTGGGTCGCCCAGTCGAATCCCTTCTGTCCCTGGAGCGCCGCTTGGATCTCGGCCAGCGTGGCCACCGCCTGGCGCGCCGTTTCCAGGTCGCCGGCGCGCGCCCCGCCCACGCCCCGCGCGAAGTAAACGATCGCCTTGGCGTAGGGATATTTCGCCCAAGGGAACGTCGCCGGTTGCGCCGTCAGCGCCGCCGCCTCCTTCCAGGCGCGGCGCTCGAGCGCGTGACGGGCCGGAACGGCGGCCAGCGCGAAGCCCGCGGCGAACTGCGGGACGTCGAAGCTCGTCACCTTGGCGACGTTCTCCACCAGCTCGCGCGCCTTGGCGTCCTGTCCCGTCTGCAGATACGCGTACTCCAGGTAGTCCGTCGCGTGCAGGGCGTCGAAGGCGGTCGCTCCGGCGTGGGTCTTGGCGACCCAAGCCTGCGCCGTTTGCGCCGAGGCGAGGTTCGAGTCGATCGACTCCTTCCACATTCCCAGGCGGGTGAAGATGTGCGACGGCATGTGCAGCGCATGCGCAGCTGAAGGAGCGATCTTGGCGTAGGCGCGGGCTGCCGGCAGCGCCAGCTCGGCGAGCCCGGGATAGTCGAAGGAGTGGATCATGTAGTGGGCGATCCCCGGATGATTGGGCTCGAGAGCCAGCAGTTGATTGAGGATCTTTGCCGCCTCCTTCTGCCGCGTGTAGGTCTTGTCGGGCGGAGAGTTGTAAGCCACGCCGAGAATCGCCAGGGCATGGAAGATCTGCGCCTCGTGGTCGTCGGGGTTGCGCTCGGCCACGCCGGCCATCGCCTTTTCGTAGGCCACGACGCGCGTCGGATGGGCCACCCCCTCGCCCTGGTAGTAAGCGCCGATCGCAGCGATGTAGTCGCCCTCACGGGCGCTCGGCGCGCCCACGGCCGCCGCCTTCTGCGCCGCCGTTCGCCCGGCGGCGAATTCGTCCTCCGTGGGCGGCCCCCAGATCGTGTGGAAGTAGGTCATCGCGACCCCCCACTGCGCCAAGCCGCAACCGGGATCCTTCGCCGAAACCTCCTGGAAGACCGTCGCGGACTGGGCGTAAGCGAACGAATGCAACAGCGCCAGTCCACGCTCGAACGCCGGTTTAGACTCCGGCTTGCATGAGGTCGGGAAGTGGACCTGGCCGAGCTTCTCTGGCGCGAGGTGCGCGTGATCGTGCTCGTGCTCGGCGAGCGCCCACCCGGGCACGAGCGCGAGGGCTGCTGCCAGGACGAGAGTGCCAGGGAAGGACAGCATGGCTTCCTCCTCGGTTGGGGAAGGAGCCGATTCTGCCACATCAGGACCCACCGTGCCGGCGACGACTTCGTGGGTGGCTGAGAAGCGCGGCTAACCGATCAGTCTCCGACGCGCTATAGCTGCGAGCCATGATCACGGTCATCACCGGCCCGAATGCTCCCGCCAGCGGCGCGGCGCGCGATTTTCTCGTCCGCAACCGCGTTCCACATCAATGGCTGGATCTGATGACCGATCCGCTCGCGAAGTTTTGTGATCTCGGTCGTCGACTCGCCGGCTGCCGCCTGCCCGCTGTGCTCTTCGAGGATGGAACCATGTTGGAGGCCCCTGAGACCTTTCGACAGCTGGGGCCAGGAATCGCCGATGAGTCCCACCTGCTCGCTGCGATCAAGACGATGTATTGGCGGACGGAGCTGGCAACGCGCGCTGGTCTCCCGACGCGGCCCTCGCGTGACCAGTACGACCTTCTCGTCCTGGGCGGCGGCCCGGCGGGTTTGACCGCCGCGGTCTACGCCGCGTCCGAGGGTTTGCAGACATTGCTCGTCGAACGCGAAGCGCCCGGCGGACAGGCAGGCACCAGCTCGCTCATCGAAAACTACCTCGGATTTCCTGAGGGACTGTCCGGTGCGGAGCTTGCGGAGCGGGCTCACGCCCAGGCGAAGCGCTTCGGCGTCGAAATCCTGACAGGAGTCTTCGCTCTGGGTCGTCCCGGCACCAAGGGCGAGCGGCCGCAAATCACCCTGTCGAGCAACGCCGACGTGCACGCCACATCGACGGTGCTCGCGATGGGCATTGCCTGGCGGATATTGACGGGTCCAGGCCTCGACACGTTCGTCGGACGCGGCATCACCTACGGCTCGTCTCCGGGCGAGGCGGCGGCGCTAGCGGGCAAGACGGTCATGGTGGTCGGTGCCGGAAACTCGGCGGGCCAAGCTGCGCTGCATCTCGCGAAGGTTGCGGCGCGTGTCACGGTTGTCGCTCGAGGGGACAGCCTCGCGAAGAGCATGTCGCACTACCTCATCGAGCGCATCAAGGCCGCGAGCAACGTCGACGTGATCACCAACGCCAACGTGATCGCGGCGGACGGCGACGCGCGCCTCGCTGCGGTTGTCGTTCGCACCCGCGACGAGGAACGTCGCATGCCGATGGACGCGCTCTTCATCCTCATCGGTGGCGATCCCCTGACCCAAGGCGTCGAAGGCTGGCTGCGCCGCGACGAGCACGGCTATCTCATGACCGGCGCCGACCTCCTGGCCGGCACCGACCGCCGCCGCTGGTGGCCCCTCGAACGTGATCCCATGCCCCTTGAATCAAGCGAGCCCGGCGGATTCGTCGCCGGTGACCTACGCCACGGCTCAGTCAAGCGCGTAGCCTCAGCGGTAGGCGAGGGCGCGATGGCAATTCAGCTCGTGCATCGCTACCTCGCTACGCGCGCCGGATAGGACCGATGCAAACGGCCGTGGCCGCTCCTGGTCCACTTACTGCGCTTTTGCGCCCACCTTCGCGCGCGCCTTCAGCTCGCGGATGGACTGGCGGATCTCGGCGGCGTCGGTAGCGCCCGGCGCGAGCCGCAGATACCTGTCATAGGACTGCAGCGCCTGCGCGTCGTGGCCCTGCATGGCGTACGCCATCCCCATGCCTCGGAAAGCGGCTGCCAGGGTGGGCTCGTT
>WNFS01004846.1_pt1 | contig 14690 bp, 12 predicted proteins | sample 5400141 | NCBI WGS metagenome assembly WNFS01 (sample SAMN13153358, study PRJNA577476) | soil metagenome | isolation source: 60 cm saprolite under Madrone tree | place: USA:California | collected 2016-06-14
TGGGACTGTACCGGCAGCAGTCATAAGCGCTTGCAGGGCTGTCGCATTCGCTGTCGACCAGTTCGCGACGGGCAACGCCAGATCCGCCAGGTTAAATGGCGGGCCTCCGCTGACGCAGTCCAAACCAGTGATATCAGCCGCATTGTCCGAAAGCAGGACCCTCAAGCTAGCCTGTGAAAAATAACGCGCACCGAGGACACCGGGATTCGCGGCCTTTTCGCCAGCCACGGGGCGGCGGATCATGTCAATGGGCTTGGAATTGCCGTTGCCGAGGAGCACGATGGTGAGGTTCAGTGGTCTCACGCCGCTGCGGAGATTGCCGTTATAAGAAGCGCTAATCGACGGCCAATTGGGATTGTTTCCAGAACCCAAGCATGACCGCAGGCTCCCTTGGCCGAATCCCAGCGCCTGCAAGGAACCACCGGTAGTGATCTCGACGCTGCCGGGATGCCTGCCGTTGACGGATTCGGGGTTTGAATTCGAGAGACAATCGCGAAGGATGTCTTTAGTGGCCGTAACAGGGCTTCTTAGCCAGAGTTGGGCTGATCCTGTTTGCGCGGGCGTCGCGCCTGCGGGTCCGCCACTGTCGAGAAAGAGATTCCCGTTGGTGTGAACACGGCCGCCAAAGTCAAAATTGGGGCCCGGGAAGAAACTCAGGTCGGTATCAGAGTAAATGCCGAACTGGAAGAGCGGGATGCCGACCGTCTGGGTGGTCCGCAACAGTTTGGCTTCTCCACCTGTGTTGGTGCGAGCAGCAACAGTCAGCGTATAAGAGGTTTCCAACGCGCTCATTCCTTGAAACGCACTGGAGCCCGACCTGATCTGAGCGAACTGCGCCAGGGGATTGCCGTTGTTGTCCTTGGAGTAGGAAATAGAATAGGTGCTGTTCCCTAACACGTCCAGGTAGGAAACGCCGGTGCTTGAGGGAAGGACCGGAGGATTCAGGGCAATGCCATCCACCTGCACCCCAGTGGGAGCGTAAGTGGTGCCGAAGAGCGTGCCGAGGTCGGCAGTGAGCTTTTCCATGCCCGACTCCGCGCCATAGAAGGCGCGCAGTTGATCGCGGTCCATGCCGGACAGCCGTTGACCTTCAGTGACCAGGAGCATGAAACCGACCACCATGGCGGACATCAGCAGCAACAGTAGGAGCGTGGTGATGAGCGCAATGCCCGATTGTTTTCGCATGGTTGTTTCCCCCGATCTCATCGTTCAAGCCCTCGCTATTTATAAGTATTGAAATACGCCATGCTGCGGAGAGCGACTTGGGTGGCCAAGTTGCTGCGTATATATTGGCCGGTGGTTGCCGCGGTAGTGGAGGAACGCGCACCCAGGTAAATATTGACGGAGCGAATTTGGTTTTCGTTGTCCCCGGTGGGGGCTGGAACAGCGGGCACTGAGGATTGGTTCACCGGATTCTTGCTGCCATCGTTAAAGTTGTAGGCAAACTGGAGGTTTTCGAAGGTCTCCGCGACCGTTTGCGGGGTGTTGAAGTTGACGACACGCATGAGGCGCGGGTGCTTGGGATCGGTGGTGCTATCCAGATAATAGGTGATCATCCAGATGCGCGTGCAATTCGTAGGAGGGTAGGTTCCGGTGAAAGGCGCATTCTGAAGTTGTTTAATGGTTCCGGAGGCTTCGGAAGCGGTGCGGCCGTTCAAGTTGAAAGGATCGCCTGCGGCGAAATTCAAAGTCTGGCCAGAAACGCTGGTGACGGTTTGCAAAACGCCATTGGAATTGTTGGCGTTGTAAATCATGAGCAGGTCGCCCGGATTGACAGGGATTCCGGCCGCGCCGATGGTGACGCATGTGGAATCAAAAGTGATGGAAGATCCATCGGCGGCAATGGATCCACCAGGACAACCGCTGCCGTTGATCTGCTTGGAGTCCATGGCGAGGGTGTTGTCGGCATACATCATGGTGACGATGTCCGTTTTAGGACCAGAAGTCCCATCCGGGCTGGTGACCGTGGGACCCAAATTCTCGCCAGGTTCGATGGCCGGCAGAATGACGTTGCAGCCCGGGTTTGCGGAATTGGGACCGTTGAAAGTCAAATTCAGTATCGTGGGGGGACGATTGACCTTAGCGCCGATGTTGCAACCGGCCGCGTTCGTGGTGTTGGGGATGGAAATGCCGCCAGTCGGTATTCCCGTGCCCGTCTGGATGAGATCCTGAACGATCAGGTTGAGCCCGGCGCGCATGTTGTCGCTCATGTCCGAAGTCTGCGTGACGTTGGTGTTGGCCTTGGTGGAATCGCGGAACAACAGCACCGCGGCAGCCAGCGCAACCATGGTTATGGCCATTCCTATGATTAATTCCACCATCGTGAAACCGGACTTTCTGTTCATAAGCTCCTCAATCCACGATCACGAGAATTGCGCCACATAGCTGACCAGCGTGTACTGCCGCGTCATCGACCCCGCCGTATACGTTAGGGTGATGGTGATCTGCCGTAGGCCCGATTCGCCCGCAACGTCCGCGATGTCGATCGTGCGCGACATGTTCCTCAGTGACATCACGATGTCATCGGCAGTCCCCAGAATCTTGTCGGGACCCGGCCCCAGGATCACCGTGTCGGGGTTGGCCGTGTCGTCATCGGCAGTGCCATAGAGGCCGTCGGGACCCGCGGCGAGGAGCGGTTGCGGTCCAACCACAAAGACACCGTCATTCACTCCGCCAGGGACAAAATACCGAAAGATAGAATCACGATGGCGATCATCGCTTCCAGTAGCGTGAAGCCCGACTGTACATTGCTGTTGCGCTTGTTTCGCGGCATGCCGACCCTCCCTATTCCTGCCATTGGGTGCCGTCCCAATGGTATTCACGCACGCGGCCCGTGGAGCCGAGTACGGTGATGGCGCGAGCCGTCGAAGCTCGGCCGGGGATTCCCATGAATACCGTCCCATTGACCAGAGTATTTCCGCCATCGATCAAAGCCCCGTTCGTGGTGAACTTCATGAGCGGTGGCCCACCGGAAAGCCCTTCAAAGTAGATGGGCGCGCCATTTCCGAAAGCCATTGGTGTATCGGGAATTCCGGGGAAGGTGACGTATTGCGCGCCACCTTCAAAGGTGAAGGTAGTGGAGGGCGGCGGAGTGCCTGTAAGCCAAAGTTCGGTGATCCTGATTTGGTTGTTCCCTACGAATTCCACTTGGACCTGCCGGCGATGCGCAATGGCCTGCTCGCGCGCGGAGCGTAACCGATAAAGCAGCTGGTCCATGGCCGAATTGGCCTTATAGTTTGGCAAAATGCTGCCGTAGTTCAGGATCGCCATCGCCAAGATGATTGAAATGATGCCGAGCGCGGTGAGGATCTCCAGCAAGGAGAATCCCTTTTGAGAGCGGTACAAGTACTGTTTCATCGTGCACCCCAAGTAGCAGCCCAGCGAGAGGCCCACCCCGGGCAGTACTAGAGCAGCACGTTCGCACCCAACGGTTTATTGGACGTAAGTTGATCAAATTAAACAGGTTAATAAAACTGCCAGTGGGGAAGGCCTGAGGACCAACTGTAACAAAAAGTTACAAACCACGTCCTAAAATGGCTCTGAGGCTTGCGTCAGACGCAGAAGCCTACGAGTGTAAGGGAGCGCCGTCGGAACACAGTCCCGACAATTCTGTTATGCAGTCCGCCGGCCCCTGCACGACAAACCGGCGATGGTAAAGCAGCAGGGCTCGCAAGCCCGCGAGTTCCTCTCCGCCTCCCGCTCTTCCTGGCCCGCCATGTAAACAACTCGGCACCACATTGCCGTGGCCGGTGTGCTGGGCCCCCACTGCGGAATTAACTGCCAGCACTCTTCCATGGAGATCGCCTATTCCGAGAATTGTTTCGCGCAGGAAGCTTGCGTCATTGGAAAAGACCGAGGCTACCAGTGAACCTAATCCCCGGCGCGTGACTGCGATTAGTTCCTCCAGCCCGTCGTAAGCTACTAGCGTCGCCACGGGACCAAAGACCTCGACGTCATTCACGTATTTTGCATCGAGTCCATTCTCGCAGCTGAGAAGTGTCGGCTGAACGAAGGTAGATTTTTGCGAATCGGCATCGAGCGGCTGAAAATTCTTGTCACCGCCGAACAGCACCTCGCAGTCTTCCTTTAGCTTAGCCAACCCTGCAAGACAGGAGGACTGCTGGGCTTTGTTAACGACCGGCCCCATCTTTGAATCGGGGTTCCTGGGATTCCCGACTTTAACGGCGCTCAAGCGCTCCATGACCGCATCACCAAAAACTTTCAGCTGTTGGCGAGGAACCAGCACACGCCGGATGGCCGTGCACTTCTGTCCGGCTTTGAGGGTCATTTCACGCACTACTTCTCTTACGAGGAGGTCAAACAGATCCGTCCCGGGAGCGCAATCAGGGCCTAGAATTGCGGAATTTATGCTGTCGGCTTCGATGTTTACTCGAACCGAGCGTTGCAAAACGTTCGAATTAGAGCGAATGCGCGCGGCGGTTTCTGCCGATCCCGTGAATGAAACGATGTCCTCCTCTTGGACGTGGTTTAGCAATTCGCGAGCCGAGCCGCAGATGATCGAAATCGCGCCAGGCGGCAAGAGATTCGCCTTTATGACATCTTCCACCATTCGATGTGTCAGCCAAGCTGTGGGAGAAGCAGGCTTAACCACCACCGGGACACCCGAGAGCAGCGCCGGCGCAGCTTTTTCGCAGAAACCCCAAGCGGGGAAATTGAAAGCATTGATGAACACAGCGGCGCCTTTCGACGGCATCAGAAAATGCTGCCCCAGAAACACGCCGGTCTTTGAGAGCGGAATCTGGGCGCCTTCCTTCAACATTTTCCCTTCCGCCAGCGTCTTTCCAATTTTGGCGTAGTACTTCATGGTGTATATCGCGCCGTCCACATCGAAAGAAGCATCGGCTTGGTTTGCTCCTAAGTTCAGGAGTGAAATTCGAAAATACTCATCGCGATTGGCAGCCAGCACATCTGCAATCTTGGCCAAAAGTTCCGCGCGCTGGGCATAGCTGAGTTGCCGGAGCGCGGGCCCTCCCTGAATGCGTGCAAAGCTAAGGGCGCCTTGGAGGTCAACACCTTGTGAAGAGATGTTTGCCAGTTCATCTCCGGTGACTGGATCGATGAGCATTTCACCTGACCCGGCACCTTCGCGCCACTGACCTCGCACGTAGTTCGGCAATTTCATGGGTGAGCCTCCATTGATATCCACAATATTAGACTGAAACCAACTTTAGAGAGCGAAAGTTGAGCGATGATAAACCCCTTGGGGTTGAGAATAATACTGCATATCCCGCGAGATTGAAACCGCGCCCGTCAACTTCACAAGCCCAGGAAGCTCCGTTGTAACACACAGAATAGAAGCAAGTTAATTGAAATACTTCCGCGGCAATACGATTTCAGGGATGCCGAAAGCCACGAGCCGTCATCCACCCTTGACCATAAAGGGCCAAAATGTATTATAATGCATGCTCGTTCTGGGGACGCATGAGCACACCCGCCGGCACCAATTCCAAGATCGCATCTCTACCGCGCTCCGCGTCAATTCCGGACGGGGATTTCCTGCTTTTTCTCGGCAAACGCGTTCGGCACATTCGCAACCTCCGGGGTATGACTCGCAAGGCCGTGGCACGCGAATCGGACGTGTCGGAACGTCACCTTGCACAGCTTGAAGCCGGCGAAGGAAACGTCTCGATCGTTCTGCTCCGCAGGATTGCTGCCGCACTTCACGTTTCGCTCGTCGAATTATTTGCCCCCGAAGTCGATGAGCCCTCCGAAAGGCAGATGATCCAGCGATTCCTCGAGCGTCTCCCCAACCACCGCCTCGAAGATGTGGTCTTCCGTTTGATGCGAGACTTCAGCCCGGGAGAGAAGGTCCGACGCAAGCGCATTGCGCTCATTGGGCTGCGCGGAGCCGGCAAATCTACCCTGGGATCCAGGCTGGCGTCGGAGCTGCGCGTGCCCTTCATCGAACTGGACGGAGAAATCGAGAAGGATACGGGAATGCCGCTCGGAGAAATTTTCTCGCTGTACGGTCAATCCGGCTATCGAGCGATTGAGCGCCGCACTCTCACCAGAGTGCTCTCGGAGCAGGAGTGCGCGGTGGTGTCCGTCGGCGGTGGCGTGGTATCTGAAAAGGACACTTTTGATTACCTGCTGTCCCACTGCTACACCATCTGGATCAAGGCGCAGCCGGAAGAGCACATGTCCCGCGTGCTGGAGCAAGGAGACTTTCGCGCCATGGCCGGGAATGACCAGGCAATGGAAGATCTGCGCCGCATCCTCGAGGCTCGCGAACCGCTATACCGGCAAGCAGATCTGGAGTTAGATACGTCGGGCAGTTCGGTGGAAGAGAGCTTTTCCAGATTAAAAACTGTATTAGAGGCGAATCTGCAGTAGGAGGAACTCGTGGACGTAGTCGCAACTCAAGAATCCAAACCGCAATTGGACGCGGTCGATTTCCAGACCCATCCTTCGCGATACAAGCATTGGCGTCTCACGTTTGAGGGCCGGGTAGCGACATTGACCATGGATGTTGCAGAAGACGGTGGCCTCCGCCCAGGCTATAAACTCAAATTGAATTCCTACGACCTCGGCGTGGATATCGAACTGCACGATGCCCTGCAACGCATTCGATTCGAACACCCGGAAATTCGTTCCGTGATTATCACCAGCGCGAAGAATCGCATCTTTTGTTCCGGCGCCAATATTTACATGCTCGGCCTCTCTTCGCACGCGTGGAAAGTTAATTTCTGCAAATTCACGAATGAAACCCGCAATGGCATTGAGGACGCGAGCGCGCATTCCGGATTGAAGTTTCTTGCCGCCTGCAATGGAACGACAGCCGGAGGCGGTTACGAACTTGCACTCGCCTGCGATGAAATCATACTCGTCGACGATCGTTCCTCCGCGGTCAGCCTGCCGGAGCTGCCGTTATTGGGCGTTTTGCCGGGAACCGGCGGACTCACTCGCGTGACGGATAAACGTAAAGTGCGCCGCGATCATGCCGACATGTTCTGCACGAATCCAGATGGGGTTCGCGGCCAAAGAGCAAAGGAGTGGCGCCTGGTCGATGACGTCGTCAAGACCCAGCAGTTTGCGGAGCACATCAAACAACGCGCGCTGAAACTTGCGGAGGGCAGCGATCGCCCGGCCGGGGCACAAGGCGTCAATTTGACTAGTCTAAATAAGACTAGTGATGAAGCTGGCTTGCACTACGGGTTTGTCGATGTGCAATGCGATCGCGAGGCTCGTACGGCAACTATCACCGTCCGTGCGCCAGAGTCCGTTTCCCAGGACAACTTGGAAAAGGCCTTGGCTTCAGGCGCGAATTGGTGGCCGCTGCAAATGGCGCGGGAGCTGGATGATGCCATCCTGAGTTTGCGCGCCAGCGAACTGGAATTGGGCTTGTGGATTTTCAAAACCGCTGGAAACCCCGAGGCCGTCCTCAACACCGACAAGTTTATTCTGGAGAATCAGGGCAATTGGTTTGTTCGCGAAGTGCTGGGAATGATGCGGCGGACATTTGCTCGCATTGATGTCACCTCCCGTTCGATCTATGCAATTGTCGAGCCGGGGTCCTGCTTTGTCGGCACGTTTCTCGAGTTGGCGCTTGCCGCCGACCGCATCTACATGCGCGATACGCAAGAAGCGGGGAGTATCGCGAGCATGACACTTTCGAAAATGAACTTTGGCCCGCTGCCGATGGTGAACAAACTTTCTCGGCTGGCGGCACGCTTTTACGACGATGAGACGCAAATAAACCGTGTGCGCGAGGCAATTGGAAAAGGGCTTTCGGCGCGCGAGGCGCTTGCCGCCGGGCTGGTTACCGCCGCGCCCGATGATCTCGATTGGGAAGACGAAATCCGCCAGGCCATCGAGTCGCGTGCGGCGCAATCGCCGGATGCCCTGACAGGGCTTGAAGCAAACTTGCGATTTGGTCCGGGGGAAACTCTGGAGACGCGCATCTTCGGTCGCCTGTCCGCCTGGCAAAACTGGATCTTCGTCCGCCCCAACGCCGTCGGCACAAGCGGAGCGCTGAAAGTTTACGGAACTGGCGCGCCCGTGAAATTCAACTGGGAAAGAGTTTAGTGGGCGGAATCGAGCCCGGAGTTCTGAGGAGATTGCCATGATTAACTACACGGAAAAAATCCCCAACAACGTCGATTTGGGTAGAGACCGGGTTTTGCAGCGCGCCCTGGAACATTGGCAGCCCGCCTACATGGGCTGGTGGTATGACATGGGGCCGAACGAGAGCCACAACTATGAAGTTTATCTGCGCACGGCTATCAGCGTGGAGGCCGACGGCTGGGCGCAGTTCGGCTACGTGAAGATGCCGGATTACCGCTGGGGCATTTTCCTGCAGCCGCGCGACGAGAAACGCGAAGTGAATTTTGGCATTCACAAAGGACAACCGGCTTGGCAAGAAGTTCCCGGCGAGTACCGCTCCACTTTGCGCCGTGTGATCGTCACCCAGGGCGATACCGAACCCGCATCAGTAGAGCAACAACGGATGCTGGGAGTCTCCTGTCCTTCGATGTACGATCTGCGAAACATTTTTCAGGTCAATGTCGAAGAAGGGCGCCATCTCTGGGCCATGGTTTATTTGTTGCATCGCTACTTCGGTCGCGATGGCCGCGAGGAAGCTGAATCGCTTCTGGCGAGGCGCTCGGGTGACGCGGATAATCCACGCATCCTTGGCGCTTTCAATGAGCCGACGCCCGACTGGCTGGCTTTTTATATGTTTACGTTTTTCACCGATCGTGATGGCAAATTCCAGCTCTGCGCTCTCGCGGAATCCGGTTTTGATCCGCTCGCGCGCACTTGCCGCTTCATGCTCACCGAAGAGGCTCATCACATGTTTGTGGGCGAGACCGGAGTTGGCCGCATCATTCAGCGGACTTGCGAAGTGATGAAGGAACACAAAGTCGAAGATCCATCGCACGTGCGCGCGCTCGGAGTGATCGATCTCCAAACGATTCAGAGATACTTGAATTTTCACTACAGCGTGACCCTCGACCTGTACGGCTCGGATGTTTCTTCGAACGCCGCGAATTATTACACCAGCGGACTGAAAGGACGCTTCCGCGAAACCAAGTTGGAGGACGATCACGTGCTGGCGGAAGCGGAATACCCGGTTTCCGAAGTCGTGAGTGACAAAATCCTCAAGAAGAATGTGCCGGCATTGACGGCGTTGAACGAACGTCTGCGTGATGACTACATCGAGGAGATCGCCGATGGAGTTGGCCGCTGGCAGCGGGTGATTGATAACGCGGGCATCCCCTTCCGGCTGACCTTGCCGCACAAGGGCTTTCATCGCGCGATCGGGAATTTCGCCGGCCACCTGATAAGTCCTGACGGAGAAGTCTTAAGCGAAGAGGCTTGGAAGAACCACGAATTCGAATGGCTCCCGAGTTCCAAGGATTATGTTTATGTTCAATCGCTGATGAGTGGACGAGTCGTGGAGCCGGGCAAGTTTGCGAATTGGATTGCACCGCCGGCGCGCGGCATCAACAATAATCCATTGAACTTTGAATACGTACGCTTCAACTAATGCGCCAGAGACAAGATGCGAACCCCTGCGAAGGGTGGTGAATTCTGCAGCCCATTATAGATATCCATGTGCACATCATGCCGTACCACATGGTGAAGCCGTCAGCGCTGGAATTGATCAAGCATGGCCGCAAAGATTACGCAGAGGTGGAAAGATATTGCAGTGATCCGAAGGCGTTTCTGGCATTTCTGGACTCCCTCGGAGTGGAGCGTGCGGGGCTGATTAACTACGTCGCTCCAAAGATTATTGGTTTCACTCCGGAAGTGAATGATTGGAGTGCAAAGTACTGCAGTGCGGCACCGGATCGCCTCATCGCATTTGGCGGAGTGCTCCCCGGGACGGTTCCCGATCCGGGCGCGGAAGTCGATCGCCTTGCGAAGCTTGGAATTCGCGCCATCAAAATGCACCCCTCTCATCAAGTGCTTTCGCCAAATGATTACATGGACGGCAACCGCGGCCTGGCGGCGGTCTACGAACGAGCGCAAGCGAATGGCATGCCCATCATGATTCACACCGGGACTTCGATTTTTCCCGGGGCGCGCAATCTGCATGCGCAACCGATGCTCTGCGACGATGTGAGCATCGACTATCCGAATCTGGTGGTCATTCTTGCGCATGGCGGCAGGCCGTTGTGGATGAACGAAGCTTTTTTCCTGGTCCGTCGCCACAAAAACATGTACATGGATATTTCCGGCATCCCGCCGCAGAAATTGATGGAATATTTTCCCCGAATCGAAGACGTGGCAGACAAAGTTTTGTGGGGCACGGACTGGCCCGGCCCCGGGGTACCGGAGATCCAAGGGAACATTGAAAAGTTCAACGCCCTGCCGATTGGGCCTGTGGCGAAGCGCAAGATTTTGTACGACAATGCGGCACGGCTGTTCCCGCGTTGAGCGATCGTTTCGGCTGGCAATTCAGCATGGAAAACATGATTTCCTGTGGTGAAATCCTAACGATCTTCGGTGACTGAAAACCGATGCCCTTTTTTGACCAGAGCAATGAAACTGCGCCACGCGAGCGATTGCGAACGCTGCAGGCCGAAAAGCTGCAAAAACTTCTGAATGAAATCTCCGGCCGCAATCGCTTGTACACAAGGAAATGGAACGACGCGGGGATCGTTCCTGGCGATATTCAGTCGCTCAACGATCTCCAGAAACTCCCTTTTACCTGTAAATCCGAACTCGTGCGCGCGCAAGAAGAAGAGCCGCCGTTCGGCACCAACGCGACTTTCTCCTTGGACGCTTACACACGCATACACCAAACCTCGGGCACCACCGGCACTCCGCTGCGCGTGCTGGACACTCCCGAGAGTTGGGATTGGTGGGGCTATTGCTGGGGACACGTCTTGAAAGGTGCGGAGGTAACTGCCGCAGACCGCGTGTTCTTGCCATTCTCTTTTGGCCCTTTCATCGGGTTCTGGGCTGCGGTCGAAGGCGCAAATCGAGTCGGCGCGATGATGATCCCCGGCGGCGGATGGGATTCCATCCAACGCCTGCACATGATGCGCGATCTCGGAGCGACCGTGGTGTGCTGCACGCCCACCTATGCCCTGCGGTTGGCGGAAGTTGCGCGCGAGGAACATTTTGACATGCGATCGCTTTCGGTGCGTGCTCTCATACACGCAGGCGAGCCCGGCGCGAACGTGGCCCAGACAAAAGCGCGCATTGAAGCGGCGTGGAGCGCCAAATGCTTCGATCACGCTGGCGCTTCCGAAGTGGGCGCGCACAGTTTTGAATGCGAACTCCAGCCCGGCGGAATTCATCTCATCGAAAGTGAGTTCATTGGCGAGGTGATCGATCCGCAAACCGGCCAGGAAGCGGCCGCGGGGGAAACGGGCGAACTGGTGATTACCAATCTGGGCCGGGCGGGATTTCCTGTTATTCGTTATCGCACCGGTGATCTTATAAGGCTGAATCTAACTCCGTGCGGCTGCGGTCGCACTTTCGCGCGTTTTGACGGTGGGCTGCTCGGCCGCAGCGACGACATGGTGACCATTCGCGGGGTAAATGTGTATCCGACAGCGATCGAGAATGTGATCCGCCAGTTCGGAAGCGTGGACGAATTTCAGGTGACGGTGACAACTGTCCACGAAATGCACCAGCTCGAAATCGAGATCGAAGTGCTATCCGGCAATGATAGCGAACATGTGCGCACGCATGTCGAGCAAGCCATTTACCACGCGCTTTCGCTGCGCCCGACAGTCAAAGTGGCAAAACCAGGCACGCTCGCCCATTTTGAGATGAAAGCCAGGCGCTTCCGCCGGCTCGACACCATTCCATAGAGCTAGCCAAGTTAGCCCCTCAGCCCGGCCTCACGGCTCTCTGCCCGCGAGAATTCGGGTGCTTTCCGGCAAAGCCCTGAACGAGTGTTCTCTTCCTGAACAACCGTTCAGAAATCATTGACAGTGGCTGTCTGTAGGCGGACACTAGGAGGCGAACCAATCCTGCAGCTTTACTGTTCTTTGGATGCTGGAGAAACGGGTTGTCAAACTGCAAGTGAACAATCGACGCAATGGCTGTGTCCGGCGGCGCTACCTTGCGCGGCGCTTGGAGATTTTGCGCGCCGCGGGAAGAGAGTTCCGTGTTCGCGGGTTCGCGGAGACCGGCATGCGCGACATTGCCGCCGCCGCAGCGCTTTCCCCGGCAAATCTCTACAACTATTTTCAAGGCAAGTACGACCTTCTCTTCTTTTGCCAGAATAACTCCCTAGACCGCATGCTCGCCGCGCTTGACAAGGCTCGTCGCATGAGGGCGAGCGCCGCGATTAGGCTGCGCACGGTCATCGTGTCGCACTTGCGATGCGTCCTCGACGAAGTCGAAGGTTCCGCCGCGCATCTGTTGACCACGGCGCTGCCGCCACGCCAGCAACGCTACCTGGTCACGAAGCGCGACAGGTATGAAGAAGGCGTGCGCCATCTAATTGCTGCAGGCGTACGTTCCGGAGAATTCGCACCCTGCGAACCGGCGCTCGCTGTCCGCGCCATCCTCGGCAGCCTGAACTGGAGCGTTCAATGGTTCAGCCCGGATGGCCCGCTGACCTCGGCGGAAATCGCGGAGAAATTTGCAGACTATCTGATCCGAGGATTGTTAGCCGTGCCGGAGGCTCTTCAGCAACTCGGGTTGGAACGCGAACCGCGTCGCGCCGTCCGTGTTCCCATTAAGCAGATCAAGAAAGTGCGCGCGTCGTCCCGATAATTTTTCAGCGAGGTGATCGATCGTGACCACACTTCCCATCGAATGCCAAAAAACAGCGAAGATTCGATTCACGCTGAACGGCCACACCGGCACAAAGCACGGCTGTGAACTCGGCGAGTGCGGGGCCTGCGCCGTACTTCTGGACGGCAAGCCTGTCCTTTCCTGCTTAGTCCTGGGACTCGAATGCGGTGGGAAACAAGTTCTAACTGTAGAAGGCATGGGAGAAGATGGAAAACTTCACCCCTTGCAGGACGCTTTTGCCGATCTCGGCGCGGCGCAGTGTGGCTATTGCACGCCGGCAATTCTGGTTACTGCGAAGGCGCTGCTCGATCAAAATCCTCACCCTACTCGCGATCAAATTCGGGAATCGATCTCTGGAAACTTGTGCCGCTGCACTGGCTATCTTCAGATTTTCGAAGCCGTCGAGGCCGCCATGCTGAAGATCGCGGACCAAAAGAGTTCCACAACGTAATTGGCTCGGCGGATCCACGGAAGACTACTCACGAGGAGGATGCATGCCGGTCGAAAAGGATTCGCGAAAGGCGCCAATAGACGCACCCAAAAACATCGGTGACGATCTTCGCGTCATTGGTGTCCCTCGGCGCAGAGTCGATGCCCGCGCGAAGGTAACCGGACAAACGCGCTTCGCTGACGACATTTTTCTGCCGCGGATGGCGTACTGCAAGCTTCTTCGTTCTCCTCATCCCCATGCTCGCATAAAAGCAATCGACACTTCGCGCGCCGCCGCTCATCCCGGCGTCTACCTCGTGCTCACGGGAAAAGACGTCCCCATTCAGTACGGAATTCTTCCCGTGAGCCAGGACGAGCAAGCTCTTTGTTTCGATCGCGTGCGCCATGTCGGGGATCCCGTCGCCGCCGTCATCGCGCGCGAGGAACTCACGGCCTTCGAGGCGCTGGATTTGATTGATGTCGACTACGAAATCCTTGCGACAATTTCAGATCCCTGGCGACCTCCGAGCCAAGGATTCACGAATACGGTGAAGAAGGCAATATTCATAAGTTCGTGGCGCTGGAGTTCGGCAACGTCGAAGACGGGTTTGCTCAAGCCGATGAAATCTTCGAAGACACTTTTTTCTTCCAAGGAAACACCCATCTTCCCATCGAGCAGCATGCCGCGGTGGCCATCAAGGATCCCGATGGGAAGCTGACCATCTGGTCCAGCACGCAAACTCCGCATTATCTCCATCGCGCGCTCGCCAAGGTATTGGAAATGCCTGCCGCACATATTCGCGTGATCGCCACGCCCAACGGCGGCGGTTTCGGTGGTAAAAGCGATCCGTTCCATCACGAAATCGTCGTCGCCAAGGCCGCTCTCATGCTCGACCGGCCCATCAAGATCTGCCTGACGCGCGAGGAAGTCTTTTACTGTCACCGTGGCCGTCATCCAGTTCTGATGAAATTCAAAACCGGTGTGAAGAAAGACGGCGCCATCACCGGAATGCATCTCCAGACGTTGATCGATGGCGGTGCTTACGGATCGTATGGAGTGGCCAGCACTTTTTACGCCGGTGCTTTGCAGACCACCACTTATCACATTCCACGCTATCGCTACCAAGGCTGCCGCACTTTCACGAACAAGCCACCCTGCGGCCCCAAGCGCGGACATGGCACTCCCCAGCCGCGCTTCGGTCAGGAAGTTCAACTCGACAAAATCGCAGAGAAACTAAAGATCGACCCTGCTGAATTGCGTCTCCGCATCGTCGAATCATCAAATGCCGTCACGGCAAATTTCTTTCGCCTTGGCACCGTCAATCTCTCCGAGTGCATTCGCCGCCTCGTCAAAGTCTCCGGCTGGAACGAGAAATTCCGCAAACTTCCCCAGGGTCGTGGCGTGGGCCTCGCTTGCTCGGCCTATCTCACCGGCGCCGGCCTTCCTATCTACTGGAACAAGATGCCGCACTCCGGAGTTCAACTGAAATTCGACCGCAGCGGTGGGGTCAGCGTTTTCTGCGGTGCGACAGAGATCG
>WNFS01002228.1_pt1 | contig 14688 bp, 14 predicted proteins | sample 5400141 | NCBI WGS metagenome assembly WNFS01 (sample SAMN13153358, study PRJNA577476) | soil metagenome | isolation source: 60 cm saprolite under Madrone tree | place: USA:California | collected 2016-06-14
CGCTGCGCACCGAGTACAGCACTTGCAGCAACAACGCTCGCAGCAACCGCTCGGGCGCGATCGACGGGCGCCCTACTCGCGAATACAACTTGTCAAAGCGCGGCGACAGTTGCTTGAAAATTTCATCGGTCATCTTGCGTATCGGGCGCAAGGGATGATCCCCCGGCACTCGTTGCTCTGGCGAAATGTAGCTGTACATGCCCGCTTGTTGTTCGTGGTCTCCCCGCATTGTGTCCCTCCGTCTTTGAGCGTTGGACCAGATTATAGTTGACTGCCATCTGCTCGCGGGAAGAATGTTTAGTTTTTCAGCAGCCTGCTAGGCGTGCCTTAACTCATCAACCAACTCATTGTTGTTTCTGAATAAAAGCCTCGCCATAACCCAAATCGTTCACACACTGAAACCGAACATCGCCCACAGGTTAGAACGTCTTGCCGATGGGCGGCTTTGTAGATAACATCGGTGAGCAATTCTGAGTTACAAGGCTTAAGTAAAAACGAAAGAGAAAAGTAGGATGCAAAAATCGAGATCGATGCTTGTAGTCACTGCGGGGCTATTAGTGGTTCTGGCGCTGGCCTGTAAATTCAGCGACAGCCAACATCAGCAGCTTGAAGATAGGAAAGGACAAAGGCGTCAATACGGAAATCAGTACCTTCGGACTCAACGACACCGTCTACGCGGTCGCGACGATTAGTAACTCGCCGGGCAAAGTTAAGGTGAAGGGGCGGCTGGTTCCGGAAGATTCCCCGGGCGAAAAAGGGCCTGAAGATACGGTCGAATTGCCGAGCAGTGGCACCGCTACGTTTACCTTCACGCCGCCGGCGGCGGGGTTTCCTCCCGGAAAGTACAAGATAGAGGTGATCATGATGGACGAAAATGGCGACCAGAAGGACACGAAGTCCGGAACCTTCAGCGTTTCGTAACTTCGATCTTACTTCAATGCAACTTCGCCCCGTGCCGGTGGTCTGCGCCACCGGCGCAGGCTTTTTTATGTAGATTGTGGCTAAGCGATCAGATGTCGATCATAGCCGAATCGAACCAACTCCTCGAAAGCTGACCAAACCTCTGACGGGATCTCCTGTTGGATCTGAAAATCTCTCTCCGCATAGACTTTGATGCGCTGGAGGTCACCGACCATGATGCTGATGACATCATCGACCGAGAGCTTCTGGTTAGCATACGAATCGAGGTACTCGACGAATGCGACTTGCGGTGAAGTGACGATTACGTCTTTCTCCGGCCACATTTTCCTGAATGTGGCAGAGCTGCGGCGCTCCATGTAAGGTTTCTGCACCACGATAAACGTTTTGGGATCGATTCCTTTCTCAACCAGTAGCTTCCTGGTGAACCGAAAATTTTCGCCGGTGTTGGTCGAGCGATTCTCGATCAGGACTTTTTCCTGCGGCACGCCCATTCCAATCGCGATGGAGGCAAACTGATCTGCTTCAGGCTCAGTCCAGAACGTTCTGGTGATTGATCCCAACCCGCCCGAGAAAATCAGCAGCGGCGCCCAATCATCCAGGAATAACTGAGCTGCTCTTTCGGCCACTCTCTTATCGTGACTACAGAGAACGAGAATCGCATCGCTCTTCTCGATCTGTTGGTTCAGCTGCAGGTAGTCCCAGAGCTTTTCTGCTAAAGATTTTATCCGTTGGTCCAATTTGGTTTTCGCACCTTCCTCCGCTGGGATAAGAACGATCCACGAATCACACGAAATAAGGCTGATTCCGCTTGGTGTGATTGGTTGGATCGAGTTTACTTGGCAAGTTCAGCGGCACTGAGTGGTTGAGTAACGGTGAACCAGTTGGCGAAGCCAACGGAATATCAGTAGCCCACAGCGCGAGCTGTGGGTAAGGTTCGACCGTCGGAGCCAAAGCCCCAGAGGGGCGACATAAGACTTAGTTGCGATGATCGAGGCTTTCGAATTATGTCGCTCGCTTCGCCAGCTTACTTTCACTCACCGACGTGGACCCACAGCTTGCGCTGTGGGCTACCGATATACCGCCGCGATGCGGGCTGGTGCAAGTGTTCTAAGCTATACCCGACTTGTTATGCGCGCGATTAGGACTTAGGTTCAATTGCACAATCACATCAAGACCGTCATGGAGCTTCGACAAATCAGTCTCGATACCGATTGGATTCGCGATCCTTCCCTCGGGGTCGTAAACAAAACAGAAGAGAGTCTTGCAATCCGGATGGGCCTGATAACTTTGAATATCGATGATTAATTGATCCCCTAATTCTTTGGCGCCGAGCCCCTTTCGTGTTTTTTTTGTTTCGATTACGAGTTGTTCAGTTTTGAGCAGAAAGTCCATCGTTGTGGACTTGCCTGCATAGCTAGGCGTGCGTTCCTCCGGTCGAATATCGTCAAAGGTAAAGCGCAAGAGCGCATGCAGCAAGTCCTGCACATCGTATTCATCTTCGACCTCGATGGTTGTACGCTGATCGTGTCGATTCCTGAGTTGTCGTGCGATCTGATGAAACCGTTGGGCTAACAAACGCAAAGCCGCGAGGGTATCCGGTCTGCAAAATTGCTTTGCTGAGGATTGTTCAAGTATTTCCAAGTATTAGCAAGCTTTTAGTACATCGTTGTAGAGCGGATGAACATCGTCCCTATCAGCGACCTGATAGTCACCGAATCCCATGTTTTTCTCGGTTGTAGGTTCGCAGAATTCGCGGAGGTCGCCAAAGAGAGAAGAGTCCAAATCGATTAGAGTCCTCCGCACCTCCGCATATAGCCCCCACAGGCGCATGAATTCTTCACCCGCTTTGATCTTGCCGAACGCATCAACGGTCAGCTTTTCAATTCACGAGCGAAGAAAGTTGATATCCTCGCGAATTTTGGAAAGTTGTGGAGGACTGGCTGTCATAGAGGGCTCAAGTCATCACGTGTCTGGTATGACTACTAATCAGACATCATAACGCCCTATAATACTCCCAGCCACGATATTATGCGCGTGATATCTGACAGAAATCACTACCCGATATCGCCACGCCCTCAGCCTCGCCCCAACTGGAACATCTGAGGTAACATAGGCATCTAACAAAGTCATGCCGGCTGAACACAGTATTCCGCAAGAACAACCTCGGCGTACGCTGATTATTATCGTAGCCGTGGTGGCCGCCATTCTGATTGGCGGATTCTTCTACCTGCTGCTGCGAACCACTGCGACTAGTAATCAAGCTCCGCGCCTAGCAAACGCTATCCGCGCCGGTGCGCCTGACTTTGAAAAGTACAAGAAATTAATCGCGCTCGACGAGCCCGAGGCTGACGAATCGCCACGCGCGCTGGGTGATATTGTGATGACTCTGAGTACGACGATGCGCAACTTCACCGGACGCACGATCACGGGACTGGAAATCAAGGGTAGTGTGGTGGATCATGATGGCAAGCCGGTGAAAGAGAATACAGTGATAGTGATTCCCATCAAACAGGTCCCTGAACTCGAGCCGAATAAGACCATGCACGCGTCAGTGTTGCTGGAAGGATTTACGGACAGCGACGACCGCGCCAATATCAAGATGGAAGTGACGGGATTTACTTTGCGTTAGTGTCAGTCCCGGCCGCTACTGATTAATCCAGAAATAATTCCTCCAGGGCCTGGCTCACCGGCTGAACTGAGACCAACTTTCCGCTAGCCAGTCGCAGGGCAGCGATCACTGCATCGACCTCTGCTTCATTCGCCACTTCAATGCGGAAACCGCTCGCTGTTGTCGTTACGGTCGCGCCGCCACCAAGCTGCTTTTTCAAAACCTCAGGATCTGCCCCGGTCGCGATCACTTCAAACGTATTCGTTGCACCTGCGCGCAGTTCTGCCAATGAACCGGCGTGCGCCAGACGGCCGTGCTTCAGTATCGCCACGTTATCGCAGAGCACCTCAATATCCGAAAGGATGTGCGAACACATGAAGACAGTCTTGGCCTCAGTGCGCAGGGAAGCGATCAGGTCGCGCACTTCTCGGCGCCCGGCGGGATCCAATCCGCTCATCGGCTCGTCGAGGAAAACAATTTCGGGATCGTTGATTAAAGCCTGCGCCAGGCCGACGCGTTGCAGCATGCCCTTGGAAAACTTGCGCAGTTGTCGGTCCCAGCCTTTTGTTTCCAGATTGACACGCGTCAGGAGTTCCTTTGTGCGCTGCTCGCGGGTGGTGCGCTCCAGGCCGAACAACTCGCCGCAATAATTCAGAAATTCCCGCGCGGTTAGATAATCGTAGAAGTATGGATTCTCAGGCAGATAACCGATGCGCGCGTGCATGCCGATGTCGTCGATGTCGCGACCGAGGATGCGCGCGGTGCCGGCGGTCGGGAAAATTAGACGCATCAGGAGCTTCAGCGTCGTAGTTTTGCCCGCGCCGTTTGCACCAAGGAAGCCAAAGATCTGTCCGCTCTCAACCGTAAGCGACAATCCATCGAGCGCGCGCACCTTGCGCTTCCGCCAGAAGCCGGTTTCGTAGTCCTTCGTCAGGTTTTCAATCTCGATTACTGTGGTCATCACTTTTGGAGTGCGGGCTTGTCACCGCTTTGTTAGTCGCTTGCTACTGACTGAGTGCTCCCTGACGATCGGGTTAGTGCCCCGCCCCGCTTATCGCCCGATACGGGTAGTACTGATCTCATTACTGCCGTGGCACTCCTGATCGTTCACCCAGATCAACATCACAACCATTTTTGATTAGACGATAGGGTACGTTCGTCGGATCCAGAGGCGCGCCGGAAGCGTCGATTCGGAAGGCGGCTGCAGGCAAAAACGCGCTGATTTCTTTCCAGGAGGCGACGCAACGTCCGGTCCTGGTCGCAAAGTCTGCGAGAACCCGGCGAATCTTGTCGCGATCCTCCAACGAATCAAGTCGCATCAATTGCTTTTCGACCATTTCCTTGACTTTGGGATCATCGGAAGACTCGGAGAGATGCGTGTACATTTCGCGGGCGGCCTGGGGGGCGCCGCCTTCGGCCTTCATGCGCGCACTCATCGCCATCATCCAGGGCGGCACACCCGGAATCTTTGCTCCGGCTGCGTACACATCGCTCGCTTTGTTATACTCGCCACGCTGCCAGTAGATGTAACCGAGGTGTTGATGAAGTCGCCACTTTCCGGGGTTGGCGGCGATACCATCATTAAGAAGCGAGATAGCTTCCTCCGGATTAAGATCGGGAAGTATTAAAGCGCCATAATAGTAAGGCTCAAGGAACTGAGGATCGAGAGTAGTGGTCATGCGCAGCAGCGACGGCAACAATCGCAGATCCAGAGACGAGAGACTATTCAAATCAAAATTACCGGAGTGGCTGTCTTCATAATCAACGATTCTGCGCCCTACGTATTGTAACGACCTCATCCAATACCAGTCGGCCGCGAGGCCGTTGAAAGCAAGAGTGAGCCGCTTCATCGCAGGTTCGTTCAGATACAACTGCTCGTCGGGAAGCTGACGCGTTAGGTCGCGGTGACGCACATCGTTCCAATGCGTCAGGATCGCCGCCGCTGTTAAGCCAACCGCAATCGTCAAGACTAAAAAGTAGTCGCGTTTCATTTCAGATTTCGCCGACTGAAAACCAGCGCAGTTGCGGCCAGTAACACCCCGATGTAGATCACGCCATAAGCAGCACCAGCCGCAAGGACTGGACCTTCCGGAGTCTGGCCGTGGCCGGCGGCAGTAATCTCGTTGTAGGTCGCGAAATTGGGCAACAGATAGTAGAGTCCGGTCAAAACCCAACGACTGGGTGCACTGCCCAATGAGTTCCCAAGCGCTTTCAAATCAGCGCTGAAGTGTCCAATCACGAAAACAAAAAACGTTAGCAGGGCGGACAGCGCCGGGGTTGAAAAAGCTGAGAACAGCATGGCCACGCCGGTGACTATTATTAACTCGATGTAAATAAGGAAAATCGCCGGCCAAATCTTCAGAGCGACGGGGTCCCAACCGCGTCGCACATAGATCAGCGCCAGTGATACCCCCAACCCCATGATCGCGACGTTTACCAGCAGCGTGAGGCAGAGGCCAATGTACTTACCTACGAGAAACTGACCGCGGCCGACCGGCTTCGGCAGAATCGCGTACAGCGTGCGACGTTCGATTTCCTTATAAACAAGTCCGACACCAACAAAAATAGCGATGAATACTCCGAAGAGCAGCATCGCACTCAACCCCAGATCGACAATAATCTTCGCGTCCTGGCCCGCGGAAAGCTCGCCCAGAAAGATAGCTCCGGCAATCAGCAGCAGGACAAACAGAACCAGGTTGTAGAGAATGCGATCCCGAACGGCTTCGCGGAAAGCATTCCGAGCGATCGCGGTGATTGGGCTCGACATCCGTGCTGCAATATACACGGCTGGTGAGGTGGGTTGAAAGAAAAAATTACGGAGACGAGGCTTTCGCCTTCGCCGCCGCTTGGAGTTCGGGTTGAGGGCGGGCTTAATTGCCCAGAGGAGGCATGCCGCCGGTTAGCGGTCTACCACTTCCAATGACTGCGGCATGGCCGGCGGGAACAGTTAAGGTGGGATCGCCGCGTAAGACGCCGTCTTCAGCAATTGCATATCGACGGACGCCGGCGCTATGCCCGAGGTGACATGCGGAAGGGCATACGCCCAGAACTGGGCTGGCGTGACGGCAACCGGTGTCGCCACGAATCGATAACCGCTCTTGTTACCCGAAGAAAGCACGGGTTCGGTCAGTACACGAGAGCTCAGGGCGGCCAAATCGCCATAGGTGCCGGCGCCATCAGTGGCTTGGTAGGACGCTTCACAAGAGCTGATTGTGCGTAGTGAGGACTGGGCAGAGGCTTCGTTGGCTGCGCGGCGTGAGGCCAGCAGATTTGGGATTGCGATCGACGCGATGATGCCAATGATTGTTACAACGATGAGTAGCTCTATCAGTGAAAACCCGGCATGAGTCCTGGTACCTGACATGAACTTCGTGTCCTCAATTTGTCCTGAGCGAAACGCTGGATCTGTTTTCGATCAGGATGACATCTCCGCGCAAGATTCATTTCAAAAAAATGGGGGCGGGGTTTGAGCCCCACCCCCGCAATAGGATCTGCTGGCAATACTGAGTTAGTTGCCCATCACATTGGTTGTCAGTGCAAGTTCGGCCGCGGTCAGAGGAGTGCCGAGCGCGTCCGTTTGGCCGTGCATAACACCATCCTGCGTCATACCAAATTTGCGCGTTCCAGTTTGCGAAACGCCGCTGATGACGACCGGATTACAGGTCGACGTGAAGGATGCGGGCGAGACATTCACTACCAGGTCAACTTTGGTGACCGTGAACGTATAGCCGCTCTTAGTGCTGGTATCGGCCGAGCCAAGCACCGCGTCAACGAGGTTCGCACCCTGGAGGGCCGTCAGGAGCCCAAAGTTTCCGTTGCCACTGGTTGACTGATAAGTGGCTTCCGAACTGTGGATCGTGCGCAGCGACTGCTGTGCTGAGCCTTCGTTCGCCGCGCGCCGCGACGCGAGCAGATTGGGGATAGCGATGGCGGCAATAATGCCGATGATCGCCACAACGATAAGCAGCTCGATGAGCGAAAAGCCCTTTTGTAGTTTGTTTGTATGCATTGTTTTGCTCCTTTAGAAAGGTTGGGGGCGGGCTGCCAGCGCGACTTCCGTTCATCGCGCCGGCAGGAGCCATCCAAATCTTAGTTACCCATTACGTTAGTAGTTAAGATGAGTTCAGCAGCTGTCAGACGCGTACCGAGAGCGTCGGTCTGGCCATGCATCACGCCATCCTCGGTCAAACCAAATTTGCGGGTGCCAGTTTGCGAAACACCGCTGATGACCACGGGAATGGTGGTCGCTGCAAAAGACGCGGCCGAAGTATTGGCCACAAAGTCAACCTTGGTCACGTTGAAGCTGTAGCCGCTCTTGGTAGAGGTGTTGGCAGAGCCAAGAACCGCATCGATCAGGTTCGCGCCCTGCAGGGCTGGCAGAAGACCAAAGTTGCCGTTGCCGGAGGTTGCCTGATAAGTGGCTTCGGAACTGTGGATGGTGCGCAGCGACTGCTGTGCTGAGCCTTCGTTCGCCGCGCGCCGCGACGCGAGAAGATTGGGGATAGCGATGGCGGCAATAATGCCGATGATCGCGACAACGATGAGCAGCTCGATAAGCGAGAAGCCCTTCTGATTCTTGTTCATCATGTCTTTCTTTGCTCCTTAGAGAGATAAGCGGGTTATTTGGTTCTTCGCGCCACCGGCTTGTCTCGTCGATCGAACCGCAGCGCGCGATTTGTCAATGCCTGCTCATCAAGCCCCGTGCCACGACGATTTTTAAGGAGTGAAGTTGAGAATACTCAGAAACTCTAAAGATTTTCTCTACAACGCGGATTGCGCCCAACAGGTAATCAGACAAGGAAATGATTTCTGACAATTTATGTCAGAGCCATGGTGACGGTTTTCGTCAAGAGGGAAGAAGGATCAGGGCCCACGAGCGTGAGTGTGGCCTATTCATTCGAGCTCTTCTGGGGGAATATCACAACGACGCTAAGAAACGTACGCCATCGCGGGCCGGCTTCGAATCGAAATCAGCTTTCGCGTGCGCCGGCTGCGTGTCCGGAACTGTTGGGCCGTTCTTCGGAGTCTTCGTCTCGGAGCCGTGGGTAGGAATCAGTGGCACGGCGACGTGGAATCGTGTCCGCCCCGCGACGTTCATCACGCATCTGTGCAGTGTGTTTACGAATGCCGTGCTTGTCCAGCAGATGCCGCAGCGAACGCACCGACATTTTTAAAAGTTCCGCTGCGTTGGTTTGGTTGCCGTCGGTGCGACGGAGAGCTTCCAGCACATAAGTCTTTTCCAGCTGGTCTAAATGCGCGGTAAGGTTGATTCCGTCCTTTGGTAGTTCCAATTCGGAAGCGACGCGGGTGGCATTGTAGTTTGTAACTTGCTCTGGCAAACGTTCAGGTTGAATCGTATCCGTCTTTTCCAATGCCACGGCGCGTTCGATAGCGTGCTCCAGCTCGCGCACGTTACCGGGCCAGAAATAATTCTCGAGCAGGCGCAATGCCTGGGGACTGATGGAAACCTGTCGGCCAGTCTGCCGACAATATTTTTGCACGAAGTGCTCGGTAAGGTCGACTATGTCGGCGCCGCGGTCACGCAATGGTGGCAGGATCATAGGAATGACGGAGACCCGATAGAAAAGATCCTCGCGGAACGTGCCCTCCTTGACCAGTGCGGAAAGGTCGCGATTGGTGGCCGCGATAACGCGCGTGTTGACTTCGGCTTCTTCGTGAGCGCCCACCGGCCGGACTTTGCGTTCCTGTAAAACACGCAAGAGCTTGACCTGCATTGCCGGCGACGTTTCCCCAATCTCATCCAGAAAAATCGTGCCTTGCTCGGCGGCTTCAAAGAGTCCTTTGCGGTTGGAAGTCGCGCCGGTGAACGAGCCTTTGGTATATCCAAACAGCTCTGATTCCAACAGCGTTTCCGTGAACGCGCCGCAGTTAACTGAAACAAACGGTTTCTGGGCCCGCGGACTAAGATCGTGAATTGCGCGCGCCACCAGTTCCTTGCCAGTGCCTGATTCACCCGTGATGAGGACGGTCGATTGCACCTCGGCCACCGTTTCGATCATTTGATACACGGCCTGCATCTGATCAGATTGGCCGATGATGTTGCGTAATTGTCCGCGCGCGCGCTGGCCTTTTATCAGGACCTCGTTTTCGCGCTTGAGCGAGATCTGTTTCAGGGCGCGAGAAACCTTTTCTTTCAGGAAGTCGTTATCAAACGGCTTGTGAACAAAATCGAACGCGCCCAGCAGGAAGGCTTCGTGCGCCGCGCCTTCATTTGAGAAGGCAGTCATCATGATGATTTCAATACTCGGTTGCAGTTCGCGTGCTGCGCGCAAGAGTTCGATGCCGCCCATGTCCGGCATCTTCACATCAGAGATCACCACGTCGGCAGCCTGTTGCCGCAGCAGCTCCATCGCCTGACGACCGTTCTCAGCCGTGCGGATTGTGTGTCCGTCACGCTGGAACAGATGCGTCAGAAATTGACGCATGCTAAGTTCGTCATCAACTATAAGAATATTGGGCATGGCTTATAACAACGAGATGACAAATGGAAACAGGTTGCTCCCGCTACTGCGTAACCGGCAACTCAATCGTAATCGTCGTTCCTTCCCCTAAAAGACTGCGCACGTTGATTGTACCACTATGATCGCGAATAATTTGATACACGATTGATAGCCCCAGTCCGGTGCCGCCCGTGGTTGACGTGAACGGCTCAAACAACCGTTCTACCTGTTCTGGCGACATGCCGCACCCGGTATCGGTAAACGACAATCTCAGCCGGTTGCCGTCCACGGCATCCAGGGAAACGCTGAACTTTCCACCATTCGGCATCGATTTCAGCGCGTTTCGCGCGATGTTCCAACAGACCTGCTTCAGTTGCTCTGGATCCCCGGAGACGATCGCGGGGCGATCCGGCAAGTCCTCCTCCAGCAAATGGCTCGAGCTCAATTCAGCGCTGTTCCTCAACAACTTGAAAGTGTCGGCGACCAGCGCACTAATGTCGACGTTCTTGAGTTCAGCAGGCCGCGGGCGCGCGTAATTAAGGTAATCGGCGACGATCTTATTTAGCCGATCAGACTCGCGCATGATGATCTCCATCAACTGCGCCTGTTCGGTATCGCCGTCCATCTCTGAGCGCAGCATTTGAATCGAGCCGCGCATCGCGGCCAGCGGATTTCTGATCTCATGCGCGATCGACGCCGCCAGGCGTCCGACCGCGGCCATTCGATCCTGACGGCGTGAGGTTTCTTCGAGCGCGCGAATATCGGTCAAGTCCTGAAACGTGATCACCATGCCGCTGATTTCGCCAGACTCTCCGGAAAGGGGCGCGATGCTGAAACCAAGCCGCAGCGCCAGTCCATTCGGCGTGAGACAGTCGGCCTGAAACCTTGGGCTGACCTTACCCGTAGCGGCGGCATTCATCGAATCATGGATCTGTCGCGTCATGTCACCGAAAAAGATAGACGCATCCTGGCTGCGAACATCTGACACTTTGTAGCCCGTAATCTCTTCCGCCGCCGCATTGAAGGTGTAGATGCGGCCTTGAAGGTCAGTGGTAATCACTCCTGAGCGAATGGATTCGACGATCCGCTCGTGCAGCGCCCGCAGATCTGCCAGAGATCTGGTTGCGGCCGCCAGTTGTACATCCGACCGGGTTTGCCGATCGGCGAGTTTGGCCGCCAGCAGCCCGACAACCAGGAATGACACGTCTGAGAGACCCATCGCTTGAATCGCATTTGCAAGCGATTCTCCCGTGACGCGCGCTGCAAACGGATCGTGCCTATAAAGCGCGACCAGCACACATGCATTGAACGACGCCGCGCTGCCGATCGAGGTAACCATCGCTCCGCGCGGCCCGAGAAACAGACTGGCAATCGCGATGATGACGACATAGAGAGCAGCATAAGGCGAACTGACATCGCCCGTCGTCCAGACCAACCATGTCACCAGCAGCACGTCGGCGAAAAACTGAATGCGGGCTTGCGCCAGATAGTTCTTCCAGAGCAGACGCGCGGCGCAATAGACAAGCGTCAATCCGGCGGCCGTCAGGATTATTGGAGTAACAACGCTAAGCGAAGTCACGACCGCTCGACCGAATGCGCTCGACCTCCAGGCCACGCCAACCAGCAAAAGCACGATCACAGCCGCCGCACGACCGGAGATGAGCCACCACAGTCTGGCGCCCAGTGGCCGTGGGGAATTCTCTGACGTCCTGATCTCCATGCCTCGAAAGCCTATCACAAATTGCTGAGAGTTAATCGACCTCTGGTCATCCGACGAGAATGCCGGATTCGCGAGACTTGTAGACCTGCCGTCCTACCTCAAACCACGGATTTTAGATCATTTCGGAAGATTTCGGGCCGGTTTTAAAGACATTTCGGGATGCCATCGTCCAGGATGCGACCCGTTGCGAGCAAAGCCTGCTCAAGCGACGCTCAGAAGCAAAGGACAGAGGGTAACTCGAATGACAACCAGAACCAGAACCCAAATCACGATTCAAACACGACAGACCATTGTCGTGCGCCCTCTGGGCGACTCCTTTCAGGCATGGTGCGAGCAATGCCTCGACGTCGTCCCAGCTCTAACCCAGGAAACCGTCACCGATCTTCTGCAAATACCAAGCGGCACTCTTAATGATTTGCTGAGCTGTGGAAAGTTGCACGCGGTCGAAGTGGGCGGGCGATCGCCCCTGATCTGCTGCAACTCTCTGTCAGCCAACCCAACCGAAACCCAGATTCAAATAGAAGGAGAAAGACAATGAAGTTACGAGCATCGGAAACAATTTCTGAAAATGGAAAATTGTTTATTAGAATAGTTGTTTCAGCACTTATCCGGATGCGTACGAGCGACAGGCTCGCAAGAGTTGCAATGAGTGTGATTGTGGCAGTGGCGATTTCGAGCCTCGGCTCTTTGATTGTCAAAGCGGGCGCTTGCCCCGGAGCGAACTTCACTCAGGCAGCAGGTTCACCGATCGGTGTAGGGGATTTTCCGCTCGAGATCGTGAGCGCAGATTTCAACCTCGACGGCAAGCCGGACCTCGCCGTAACGAACGACAGCTCAGCCAACGTGACGATCCTTTTGGGCAATGGCAATGGTGCTTTTAGCCAGGCTGCCGGTTCACCTGTCTCGGTTGGATCGAGTCCGTTTGGATTGGTGGTCGGCGATTTTAACATGGACGGCAAGCCGGACCTCGCTGTGGCGAACTTTGGCGCCGCCACAATATCGATCTTGTTGGGTAATGGCAGTGGTGGCTTCAGCACTTCCACTATAGGTGCCGGCAGCAGTCCGAATACGCTCGTGGTTGGTGACTTCAATCTGGACAATAAGCCCGACATTGCGGTCGTAAATAATGTATCAAGCGGCACAGTGACTATCCTGTTGGGAAATGGCAGTGGTGGATTCAGTCCGGCGGGCGGCTCACCGGTAAGCGTGGGAACCAGTCCGTATTCCGTGGCCGCAGGCGACTTCAATCTGGATGGTAAGCCCGATCTGGCAGTGACGAACTTCGGAGGAGCGAACCTTTCAATACTGCTGGGTAATGGTGCCGGCGGATTCAGTCCTGCTTCCGGTTCACCCATCAGCGTGGGTGCCTCTCCTGCTTGGGTGGCGGTGGGGGACCTAAATCTGGACGGCAAACCAGACCTCGTGGTGGCGAATGACAAGTCCGGTTCCAACCTTAACATCCTCTTGGGCAATGGTAGTGGCGGCTTTGTGCAGGCCGCGGGATCGCCCATCACTGCTGCTGGCACTCCGATATTTGTGACAATCAGCGATCTTAATTTGGATGGCAAACCCGATCTTGTTGTCACCAACTTCAGTAAGGTCATATTGCTGTTCGGTGATGGAACTGGCGGTTTCGCGCAACCTGCTGGTTCGCCCGTCACAGCACCAGATCCGCGAACGGCCGCGGTCGCTGATTTCAACCTGGATGGCCAGCCTGATTTCGCAGTGACAAATGGCGACTTTGACAACATCACAATCGAACTGAATACATGCCCACCGACACCTGGTACTCTGCAACTTAGCACTGGGGCATCATTAGTCAACGAAAACGCGGGAGTAGCGACGGTCAGTGTAACCCGAACTGTTGGAAGCAGTGGCGCAGTCTCAGTGCAATACGCAACCAGCAATAATACGGCAGTCGCGGGTTTGGACTACACCGGAGTGTCCGGAACTCTCAATTGGGCTGATGGTGACTCGTCGGCGAAGACCTTCAATGTTCCGATCATAAACGACACTCTGGACGAAGCGGACGAGATTATTAACCTAACCTTGAGCAATCCCAGTGGCGGAGCCACTCTGGGCACGCTTTCAACTGCGACCCTGACGATCGTCGACGACGATCCAGCGCCGAACATTTCAATTGACGACGTCAGCCAGGCGGAAGGCAATAGCGGGACGACCGCCTTCAACTTTACAGTCTCGCTTTCCGCGGCCAGCGGTAAGACGGTTTCAGCGAATTACACCACGGTGGATAACACCGCCCTGGCAGGCAGCGATTACCAGCCCGTCAGCGGCGTGGTGACTTTCTCCCCGGGACAAACTTCCAAGCAAGTCACCGTCCTGGTTAACGGCGACACGCAGGTCGAGCCAAATGAAACCTTCCAGGTCACCTTGTACAACCTGTTCAACGCCAGCGTCGGAAAAGCAATTGGCGTGGGCACAGTTTTGAATGACGATAGCCCAACGCCCACTGTCCAATTCAGCGCGGCGGGTTACAACGTGCAAGAAGACCTGACCGCGTTGACCATCACCGTGACGCGCTCAGGCGACAGCAGCGGCTCAGCCTCGGTTAATTACGCCAGTGTCGATGGCACGGCGACTCAGAAAGGTGATTTCGAGTTAGCGCTCGGCACCCTCAACTTCGCTCCCGGTGACACCTCCAGGACTTTCCAGGTGCTCATCAACGAAGATATGTATGTCGAAGGCAACGAGAGCTTCACTCTGTCGCTCAGCAATCCGAGTGGCGCTTCATTAGGTCAGCAGAGCACCGCTACGGTTACCATCGTCGACGACGCGCTGGAATCGCTGACCAATCCAATCGACGATCCGCAGAGCTTTGCCTATATGCAGTATCACGACTTCCTGGGACGCGAGCCGGACTCCATCGGCCTGCAGAACTGGGTCAACACTCTGGCGGGCTGTCCCAACGGTGGTTATGGGGAATTCGATAACCCCAGTTGCGATCGGGTGCATGTCTC
>WNFS01003552.1_pt1 | contig 14680 bp, 13 predicted proteins | sample 5400141 | NCBI WGS metagenome assembly WNFS01 (sample SAMN13153358, study PRJNA577476) | soil metagenome | isolation source: 60 cm saprolite under Madrone tree | place: USA:California | collected 2016-06-14
ACTTCCTTTGTCGGAGCCCATACCCGGCGTAATGAAGACTCGCTTCGATTCCGGTTGGTAGACGCTGACATGGCCAAAGACTCCGATCATACCCTGCATGGCAAAAATACGCGTGCAAGTGGCCAGTTCCTCGCGTAATTCTTTTTCCGAGGTCATCGGCTGGTTCTCCTTTGTGTATTTTTCAGGTCTTTTTTTACTTCTTCCACGAGCTGCAAGCTCAGCAAGCGGTCCTGCGGAATGTCTTCTTTGATTTGCAGCGGGATCTTGATGTCGTACTCCAGGAAATTTTTTATGCCTTCGGATGTTGGCAGCCCAGGCACTCCCGGAGCCAAAGCCCGCAGGTAGTTTTTCGTCGCCTCCACAAGCATGGCTTTGGTGGCGTTGCCGAGCTGAAGTTTTTTGATGCCGAGATCCACCGCCTCCTCCGGTCTTTCCCGCACGAACATCAGGCCGCGGATCGCTCCTTTGAGCCATCTTTTTATTTGCCCTGGATTTTCCCGGATTTTTCTCTCCGTGGTGACGAAGCCCTGAAAGGGCATGGGAAAGAGATCGCCGAGAAAGCCCAGGGAAACGAGCCCCTCTTTTTGAGCGAACACGAGCCCGCCTGGATCTACGGTCGTTGCCTGAGCCGCGCCGGTTTTTACTGCCATGACCCTCGTGTTTGTATCCGCGCCCATGGAAATGCGGATGATATCTCTCGACGAAACGCCGCCGCGCTCCGAAAGGTCACCTTATCCGCCTGAAACATAATTCCCTTGATGGGCGCACCCTTTAGCGCGGCACGCATGCCACTCCCGCCGGCTCCGCTGAAGTCTATGTCGCCGCTTAAGAGCGCCGCTATAGAGAGGGGACCCGAAATGACCACCGTCTCGTTGTCGAGCCCCTCGTCGCGGAAGAATCCTCTAGCGTCGGCGACGAAAATGGAAAGGTAGTTCAGGTTGGCCTGGGGAATCGCGGTTCTAATTTTTTCGGCGCCACTATTGGAGGGGAACAGCGCCAACAGAAGAGCGGAGAGAATAAAGCGACGGAGCATCGGTTGCCTGTTTAGCATACTTCGACCCTTCGGCTTCGCTCAGGACAGGCGAGCTCAGCAGGAACGGGAAATAGTTGCAGTCGGTCTCGTTGCCACCGGTCGCCCTGAGCCCGTCGAGGGGTGGAGAGAAGAAACTTCGCCACAGTAGCGTAGATAGCTTTCAACAACGGCATCGCCGACTTTCAAGAAAAATACCGGTAAATGAGGCGCTTCGGGTGGATGATCGCCAGATAGAGCGCGCGCAGCTTGCCCGGAATGCCGCAGCGCGGAGTAAAGAGATCCTTGAGCATCAGGCCGAGCGGAATTTTGTGTTTGGGAAACTTTTCCTGGCCGACATTGCGCACGCCGTAGGCTTCTTTCTTTTCTTTCAACACATAGACTACACCGCCGCCGCCGGCTTCCTTATCACCGTAGAGATAGCCACCTATGGCTGCGGCTTGTTTCGTGGCTTTGTCCACAATTTCTTCTCTCAGACCGAAGTCGAGAGCGTCCACGGGGCAAGCCTGAACACAAAAGGGTTGTTTGTCTTCGCTGATTCGGTCACTGCACATGGTGCACTTGCTGGCTTTGCTCGTAATGTCGTTCTTGGTGATGACTTCCCAGGGACAGGCATGAATGCAGTATTCGCAACCGATACAGACCTCTTGGTTGATGACGACCGGTCCTTCTTCATACTTGGTGATGGCTTCAACCGGACAGACGGCGGCGCAGGCTGGAAAGTCACAATGCATGCAGCTATTGCGCGCCCAGAGGGGCGACAGTCCTTCGAGCATCGGCGGCTCCATGGTAATCCAGTTGGTGCTCGATAATTCGTAGAGTGTCGTGCGTGGATGATCGTTCCAATCCTTACAGGCCTGCACGCAGTGGCGGCAGCCGATGCACTTGGTTGCATCGAATAAGATGCTTCGCGGCTTGCCGTCTCTGAGCCGACCTGTGGGAACAAGGTTGCCGTATTGTCGAGCCAAAGATTCGGTTGGACTCTTGGCCATTAAATGTCCTCCGGAATTACGCTCGTTGACGATTTATCACTTCCGTTTCCCGCCCGTCAACAAGCTGACTGAGGAAAAACATGCCCGGCCCGTCCAATCCATACACCCTATTGACGCCGGCTCAGAAAAAAAGTAAAAGACGCCCACTCGGTGTGTCCCAGGCAACGTGGGATAAACACAACTTTGGAGGGATGCTATGAGACCGATTAGAATCAGATCATTGTGCTGCGTGGTTGCAGCTTTTTTGCTCGCGGCTTGCGGAGTCCAGATGGGCGACGAATCCGCCAGAACGCCCGTGACTGGGTCCGCCGGAGGCGCGACTTCGCAAAATGCCAATGCGAAACTTGAACACTGCGATCAATCGCTGGGGACTTTGGCGGTCATCGAAGACCAGACGGCGCCCTGGTACTACCGGCTAACCCGCGAGTACAAGCTGACGTCGACGGTTCCGCTTATTCGGCTGCTGGTCCAACAGTCTAACTGTTTTGTAGTCGTCGAGCGCGGCCGCGCGTTTGGCCAGATGCAAACCGAGCGTGCCTTGAATCAGGCGGGTGAATTGCGTCAGGGAAGTAACTTCGGGCAGGGACAGATCGTTGCCGCCGACTATTCGCTGAATCCAATGATTACGTTCAGCCAAAAGGACACTCGCGGTGTTGGGGGCGTACTGGGCGGGATTCCGTACGCCGGCGCATTCGGAGCGCTGGCGGGAAGCCTTCGGACAAGCGAAGCCTCGACGACGCTCACGCTGGTCGACAACCGGTCGGGTGTGCAGTTGGCCGCCGCCGAAGGGGCTGCGTCGAATACCGATTTTGCCGCTTGGAATGGCTTCTTCGGATCCGGCGGTGGGGGAAGCCTCGGGGGATATACCAACACGCCGGAAGGCAAAGTGCTGGCTGGAGCCTTTGCAGACGCATACAACCGGCTTGTCGGTTCCGTTAGAAACTACAAGGCCCAGGAGGTTAAGGGCGGACTAGGGACGGGCGGAACGTTGGGAGTTCAGGGGGGGTGCGACTCCCGCGTCGCAGGCCCTTGAAAGCCCGGCACCTGCAACCAAACCCGCAGCAAAGCCTGCGCCTAAAACGGCGACCCAAACTGCGCCTAAGAAGTAGATTCTATCGATTTGATTGTGAGTTTATGCGTGTCTGCCGGATAGTCGGTAGTATTCGAAAATAAGATCCGGTAGCCACTTGGCGATGGTGAAGCCTTTGTATTTGCCGTCCGGGATTGGCTCTAAGAATCTCGGTCCGACGTCTTGCCAATCAAAATCGGCGATCCAGCCGCGCTGGGTGCCGAAGAGGCTTTGCAGAATCATACTGCGTTGGCCGGCTTCGAGGGCTTGATCCATAGTGAAGTTCCACCCAGTGATCGCGTTAAATGCATCGACGATGCTGTTCAGTCCATCTGGTTTTTGGTTCATCTGCGCAAACCAACAGCCGCCGAAGATGCCGGTGAACTGGCGGTATTGTTCAGATAGGACATGGGACCAGGCCCAGCCATCGGGGCTGTCCGCTGCCAGGGGACCCCAGTGTTCTCTGTAACGCAAATCGGGGGGCGGTTTAGTCGAGCCGCCGCCCTGCGGTTTCATGCCACCGCTGGCGACCAGTTCGCGGAGCATTTGGCCAAGCATGGGACGCCACTCATGCATGGCTGGCGTTCCGCCTTTCGTATGCACCGCCCAATTCGGCGCGTCGCCGCCAATAGCTTCGGCGAGCTGTTTGGGACCTTCGGCAAGCAAATTGCCGAGCCAACCTTCACGCCGCGCCGCCATGTCTAAAAGTTTTTCGACCGCTTCGACGTTGCCCCATTCGAGCTTCAAACCGTTGGTTTTATCCGGCCCGAGGAGTCCTTTCTCCCACGCTTCGAACGCAACGCCGGCGCCGCAGGAAAAGTGGCTGCACTCGATGCCGAGATTGTTGATCTTCTCGGCGAGGTACAACACTGCGTTGCCTTTGATCCCGAGATTGAAAAAAGTATCGAGCCACTCGCCGCCGGCGTTAAAGTGGACGACGGTTCCTTTGAATTCACCTTCGCCGAGCTTTGCGTCCCAAGGGCACAAACGAGCGCATTGAAAGCAAGGGCGGAGAACCACATCGTTCTCGCTGAAGCCGTGGATGTGCGCGGGAGAGAGTTCGGTGCTGCGCCAGTTTAGATTATTCAACGCTCCCCAGGCTTCTCCATGTCCGTACTTGGTTTTCTTTTTCTTGACGTCGTGTTGCTGCAGCGTTTTACGCCAGCGCCATCCCGCATCGACGAGCTTTGCCTTGTCACGAAAACTCGGCCGCTTTGTGCCTTGCACGACGATGGCTTTGAGCTTCTTCGATCCCAAAACCGCGCCGCCGCTGTGAGCAGCGAAGTGATTATAGTCGTTCGCCAGCATGGCTGCGCGATTCAGATTCTCGCCGGCGGGCCCTATGCAGAGCACCTTGGCGTCGCGGCTACCGACCAATTCCCGCAAACGATCTTCCGTATCACGAGTACCTAAGCCCCAGACCTTGCTGGCGTCGCGAAGTTCTGGCTCCCCTTCGCGGATATACAGATAAACCGGTTTCGGCGAGGCGCCGCTCAGGATGATGCCATCATACCCGGCTGCTTTGAGATAAGTCGCCCAGTAGCCGCTGGTCGCGCCTCGACCTAACGTGACGTTCGTGAGCGGGCTTAAATACACGGCAGTCATTTTCGTCCCGCCGGGGGTGAAGCCGTTGCCCGTGAGCGGGCCCGTCATCATAACGACGATGTTTTCCGGTCCGAAGGGCTTCGCGTCGAACGGCAATTCCCTCAATAGAATGTACGAGGCCAGGGCTTGCCCGCCGATGAATTTTTTTAGTACCGGCTCTTCGGGCAAATTCTCGTCCCGTATCGACCCGGTCGTGAGATCGACCCGCAGAATCTTGCCCATGTAACCCCCGGCGAGGGGGGTGGTGCGTTGAGCCGGGAATAGGCTCAAGTTTATCTCCTTCTCCTTTTCTCGAAAAGGATGAAAGATAAAGACGGAAGGATAAAAGCTAAAGGATCAGAGGAAATACCACAAACGTCGTGTTTCATCCTTTATCCTTCCTAATTTATCCTTTCATTTCACGCCGAAGATTGCCCGCATTTCTTGCCCGGCAGCCGCATATTCTTTCGCTAAGGCCGGATCGCTGGCGAAGAGCTTGACTTGCCGCAGCGAGAATACTTTTGGATCGACTTCGCGGAGTCCGGGAATTCTCCCCTGGTCGCGCAGCATCTTCTGACCGTCGACGGAGAGAATGAAACTCATCAGCAATTTACCCGCATTGGGGTGAGGCGCGGATTTGGCCAACGCGACGGGATGGATGTAAGTAATCACCGGCTCATCAAAAACATATTGTACGGGTACGCCCTGACCTTTGATGCGCGCCAGAATGTGCGCGTAGGTATTTGTCACGACTTGAAACTCGCCGGCAGCGAGGAGCTGTGCTGTGATGTTATGTCCGTCACGGACCGCGGGTTGTTGGGCAGCCAGAGCCTTGAGAAACCCTCTGGCCTTTTCTTTACCCCACCGCCGCTGAAGATTCACGTACCATTCCGGATCTTGGAGGTTGACGCCGATTTTTGTTTTCCATTTTGGCGCGAGCAGGTCTTCGTATCTTTTCGGTGCTTCGTTCGGCCGGACTAGTTGCGTGTTGTAGCCCACGGTGTTGAGCAGGGAGTGTACGTTGACCCAGTGGCCGTCCGAGTCTTTGAATCCCTCGTCGTAAGCGGATGCTTCAGGAGGAACAAACTTCTGAGTGAGGCCGGCCTCCTTCATGAGCTGTAGCTGGAATCCGGCGGAAGTGAGAACGTCAACCGCGAAGCGACCGGCCTTTGCTTCCGTTATCGCGCGCTGCAGAACCCGCTCGCTGGTAGCGCGGTAGAAGGACGGCTTAATGGACGGGTATTTTTTTTTGAAGGCATCAATCAGGGTGACGATTTGCTCGTTGTTCAGCGAGCTGTAAAGAACGACTTCGCCCTCGGCCCTGGCGGATTCGTCGACCGTTGCGGTTTTTGCAACCGACGTCGATAGAATACACACGACAAAAATTAAAAATGACGGGATGTCAAATCGTCGAAGTTTCATCAATATCCGCTAGGCAATCAAACATGGCCGACAAAGAGATCGTCCATGGGCAACGTGCTTTTCATGAGACCTTGCTCGATCTGATAGCGATTCAGTGCCGCCAACGAGCGTTTTTCGTTCTCGCCCATGACGTAGGCGTATGGATCTTCGCCGAGCACCTCGCGCTCTTTCGCGTAGCCGGCGATTTCTCCGGCGTCCATGTACGGCGCGGCGGCATCTCGCGCTTCCATGAAAGCGCGGGTCAGTTTCGCAGGGAAGTCGGGATAGCGCTTAACGATTTCACGGCGGATCGAAAGTACGTGCATGATCGGGTTGATCCCGGTTTGTTTGGTGTAGCGAATGATTTCCTCATCGTCTTCGAAGAGCGGCTTTACGCCCGGGTAGGCAGCCATCATGGTCGGGGTCTCACCGCCGCCGAATAATCCCAGGTAGCCTGAGTCGCCCGGCACGACGGCGCCGTGAAGGACGCCTTCACTCAGCATTTTGGAAAGCTGAAGCTTCTCTTTCCCGAAAGGCGGCGGCGGATCGATGCGCTCGACTTTCACGGGAAGTTCGTGACCGATGAAAACTTCTCGGCCGGAGACGAACCATTGCATGTCTGTGGTCTTGATTTCGTGCGCGTCGAGCAGGTAGCCGCGCGCCCAAACGACGGCCGTGGCCCCATAGCGAAAACAGCCGAATTTCTTGCCTTTGAGCTCCGACGGATTTTTCAATCTGCCTTCACAGTGGTAGATGTTTCGCTGGCGCGGCCCGCGTTCAAAGAAAACGGGGATGGCCAAAAGCTCCTGCCCCTTTTCGATGGCGCGCAGCAGGCTCGCCGCGGAACATTCGCCGACGTCCCACTCGCCGTGAAGAAATTTGTAATGACGCTCTCCGGAAGAGACGAAGTTGGGATCAATGTCGAGGTTATAACCCTCGATGCCGACCTTGCCGTCGATCATTGCGCGGCAACGCGGATGATCGGGGAGACCCAAAGTAATGCGAGGGTTGCTTGTCATAGATGACTCCTTTCGGTTAGTCCTTCAAGGATATTGTTCCTAATCGTTCAAACCGTTCCAGTCTTTCCAAAGGTTCGAACGGATCGAAAAAACATTGGAACGTTTTGAACTGCTTGAACGATTGGAACCATGAGTTTAACCCGCTCCGGCAAAAATTTCGCGGTAGCGGTTGCCGATGGCTTGGTATCTTTTGCCTATATCTAAAATGTCGGGCATGCGCACGTCCTGACCTTCGAGGAGCTGGCTCTCGGGTGATTTAACTTTGGTATGGGCGGGCATGCGATTGGTCGTCACGATAACTTTTTGCCCTTCCTCCGACAGCAGATAATCAATAAATAGTGCGCCGGTATAAGGCCGCGGGGCGTTGGCGCTCATGAATACGAGACTTGGACTCAGGAAGTAGGGCTGAATGGGAGCGAAGGACAGCGGGGCGCCTTGTTTACCAAGACTCAGCACGGAGTTGAGGTTCGTTTCCACGGCCATATCGAATTCGCCCGCCGCCACCAGTTGTGTCATGAGTCGCCGGCCTCGCTGGTGCGAGATATTCTGCTCATTCAGGCGCTTCATAAAACGCAATCCCGATTCCTCTCCAAGATACTGAAGGATGGTGCCGAACCATACATAGGACTGGCTGTCCATCGTCAGCTTGCCCTTCCAGCGCGGCTTCAAGAGATCTTCGACCGTGCGCGGCGCCTCGTCTTTCTTGACCTGGCGCGTATTATAGGCGCTCACCATGACATTGGTCATATAAGCGGTCCACAGACCCTCTTTGTCTTTAAAACCTTCGCGGTAGAATTCCCGCTCGGGCGAGCGGTAGCGCGCCGCAACTTTCTTGTCGATCAGAGCCAGGACTCCTAACTGGCCGCTCAGGACGACATCTGACAATGGTTTTCCTGCTCGGGCTTCGGAGTCAATACGCGTGATGATCGCGGCGCCGGAAAAATGAACGCTGGCGGCCTTTGCCCCAGGATAGCGTTTCATAAATCCTTCGGTGAGCGGCCTCATGGCCGCGACATCCATATTAGCGTAGATGACTGCTTCGCCTTCACTTTTGGCGGCTTCCAGCAGACGTTGTTGTCGCTCTTGAGCGGGCAGCTTTTCGAGAGCCGCCAATTTGGACTCGGTTTGCGCCAAAAGCTGCGACGCGAAAAGAAAACCGACGGCGGCCAGCAATGCGATCGAGCGATTTTTCATCCGTTCTACTCCTTTGTAGTCAGCGGACTCATCCTATTTCAGCTAAGTTTAGAGATAGCCGCGCTCGCGGAAATACTTTTTCGCGCCCGGATGAAGCGGAATGTTCAGTTGTCCGGCTTCGCCGCCGCGGCAGAACTCGCGTATGGTCATGGGCCGTTTGTCGAAATGATCCACCGGGATTTGCTTGTAGCAGAGATCAACCGCTTTGGCCATGTTGTAGGCGATCTCGGAAGGCAAATCCGCGTGACAAAAAAAGGTCCAGCCGCTAAAGTCCACGGTGCGAATGTCCCGGTCCATCTTCGGATAGTGTTTTCTTGTCAGGATGGCGCTGGGGAACCCAATCTTTTTGATTTGACGTAACACTCCTTCGTCAACGGGCAAGAATCGCATGCCCGCGTCGAGAGCAGTGGCCCCCCAGCTTTTCACCCCTTCGTCAAAGACAGCATCGGCCGTTCCGGAGCGGATCGCAATGTTGCGTTCCGGGCTGCTGGGGCTTGCCGCCGGCATGATTTTACCGCCCCAGCGTTCGATGTCGGAAAGGCGAATGTCGTAGGCTTTAAGGACTTCCTCGATGACGTAAAGCGTCGTTTGTAGCTTTCCCTTGCGGCGGGTCGAGATGCGCAACGGATATTTTTGTTTTTTGATGTCTTCGAGGGATTGAATGCCGCTGTCCTTGCGCACGGCAAAAATCAACCGGTCCCAGGTCGGAAATACACCAATGGCGCGGAGCGGGATTTTTTTCTTGTAAAAGCCACAGCCCAAATAGGCCATGCGCGATAGTCCCACCGGGTTGCCGAAGCCGAAGTCATATCTTTTTTTGTCCACCAAGATGGCCGGCCCGGTGCCGCCCAGTTCCGAATCCCGCCAACCCATGGCCACGTCTAACTGTGACTGGGCCGGCAGCTGAACGTTGTTGAAGAAAGCCAAACTGACGACGTTCGCGATATCGACACGCTTGGAGGTCGCTGCGATGGAGAGTTTTAGCGGTCCGTTCATGAGTTGCCTTACCCTTCTGAATTTTTTGTCGCTACGCCGAGCTAACCGGTCGGGGCAAGCGAAGTTCGTCTCTCGACGGGACATATCAATGTCTTGTCGATGGAAAGATGGACGCCCCGCTGTTTAAAGGGTCTTTCGATTCCTTGTAATCTTGTCGGCGAGCGTGCGGGCGTGATTCTCTGACTTAGATTTTACCCTGTCAAGAGATTTTGCTCAAAATCACCGATTTGCTTCCTATGGGTTGTTCTGCTTATGATTTCTGGGTCGGTAATTCAAGATGGCGCAGACCTTTTTTAAAGTCGTTTCGCCTCAAGAGGCATTGCAGACGCTGTTGCAAATATCCCCTGTGGAAACAGAGCGGATTCCAACTGTGCGGGCGCGGGCACGCGTTTTGGCGGAGGATCTCTATTCCAGCGTCGATTTGCCTCACTTCCACCGAGCCGCCATGGACGGCTACGCCGTTAGGGCTAAGGAGACTTTTGGCGCGAGTCAGAGCTTGCCAGCGTATTTAAAGCTTTGCGGTGTTGTAGAGATGGGCAAAGCAGCGACCCAGCCGCTCGGAACCGGACAGGCGATACGCATTTCTACCGGCGGTATGATGCCGCCGGAGAGTGATGCGGTGGTGATGGTCGAGTATACGGATGAAACCGAGATGGGGCTGGTGGAAATTCATCGCGGCGTCTCACCCTGGCAGAACGTCATTCAAATCGGCGACGATATCAAAAAGGGCGAACTGGTTTTCCAACGCGGGCGGCGGCTCAGGGCACACGACTTGGGTGCGCTCACGGGTATCGGGATTTCATCCGTTCCGGTGCATAAGCGACCGCGGGTGGCGCTTATTTCCACCGGCGATGAGATAGTCGACGCCGACACAACGCCCCTCCCTGGTCAGGTGCGGAATATCAATCAGCACTCGATTGCGGGTCTGATTGAAGAATGCGGCGGCGAATTACGAGATTGGGGCGTCATCCGCGACGACAAAGATCAGCTCTGCCGCGCCATTGGCGAAGCCCTCCAATGGAGCGATCTCGTGCTTCTTTCCGGTGGCAGCTCCATGGGTGCGAAGGACATTGCGCTGGAAACGATTTTATCATTTCCGGATGCGAAATTTATTTTTCATGGTATCTCGGTTAGCCCCGGCAAGCCGACGATTTTTGCCCAGGCTTGCGGCAAGCCGATTATGGGTTTGCCTGGCTACCCGGTTTCGGCGTTGGTCATCTTCGATCTTTTTGCCGCGCCTTTGATCCGCAAAATCGGCGGCGAGGCGGCGGCGCACATAAATCAGTTCGCGAGAACCCAACGGGCGACTTTGAAAACCAATATTGCCTCGCAAGTCGGGCGCGAAGACTATGTGCGAGTCACTCTTCAGCAGGATTCCCAAGGGTTGTGGGCTACGCCTCTCCCTAGTAAGTCGGGGGCGATTTTTACTTTGGTCAAAGCGGATGGCATGGTCCGAATCGATCTCAACCAAGATGGACTGGAACAGGGAGAAGAAGTGGAAGTCATACTATTTTAGTGTCGGGTGTCGAGTTTTCTAACCCACGCGGGATTCGAGACTCGGAACTCGAAACCGTCGAAGACATGGCGCGTAAGAGATATTTAAAGAAAACGCCTTTAGAAGAGGCGAGAAAGCTTTTTTTGGCGAGTGTCGATCCGTCAAAATTGGCCAGCGAGACGATAGCCATCGACGACGCGCTCAATCGCATCACTGCCGAGCCGGTCTTCGCAAAAATTTCATCCCCCCACTATCATGCCGCTGCCATGGACGGCATCTGCGTTCGCGCTGAGGATACGTTCCGCGCCACTGAGTTCGTCGCAACGACGCTGACGCGTGTTTCGGGAGATTCGGCGGGACCAGGCGTGTTTGCTTATGTGGACACTGGCAATTCTCTGCCTGCTTGGGCCAATGCAGTGATCATGATCGAGAAAGTCCGACAGCTCGACGACGGCGCCATCGAAATTTTTGAGTCAGTGGCACCATGGAATCATGTCCGATTGATGGGGGAGGATGTCGTCGCCACGGAATTACTTTTGCCGCGCGCCCATCGGCTTCGACCCTACGATCTGGGCGCGTTGCTTGCCTCTGGGCATACCTCAGTACGAGTGAAAGCTTATCCAAAGGTGGGAATCATTCCTACGGGGGACGAGCTGATCCAGCCGGGGGAAGAGGCAAAACCGGGAGCGGTCATCGATTTCAACTCCACGATGTTGGCGGCCTTTGTCCGGGAGTGGGGTGGCGTGCCGGTTAAATATCCCAAGGTGAGAGACGATGCTCGGTTGCTCGAACAAGCGTTGCGTAGAGCGGCCGCGGAATGTGATGTGGCCACGATCATCGCCGGCTCGTCGGCAGGCGAGCACGATTTGACGGCGGATGTAGTGGCGGCGGCTGGCGAGCTGTGGGTGCACGGTATCGATGTGATGCCTGGAAAGCCCGCGGTGTTAGGCGGCGCGGACGGCAAGCCGGTCATCGGTTTCCCCGGTTATCCGGTGTCCGCCATCGTCATCGCGCGGGAGATCTTAAAGCCGGCGTTGGAGAAGTTTCTGGGTTGCGCCGCGCCATCGGATGCCAACGTTCGAGCTGTGATCCCGAAAAAGCTCGCGTCCCATCTCGGCCTCGAAGAGTTCATCCGAGTAACACTCGGACGGGTTGGAGAAAAATTAGTTGCGGTGCCGCTGGCGCGGGGAGCCGGAGTGATCACCACCATGGTGCACGCGGATGGGCTGCTGCGCATCCCGAGTTCCATGGAAGGAATCAATGCCGGCGAGGAAGTTGACGTGAGTTTATTGCGGCCCGAACATGAAATTGAGAATACGATTCTCTGCACGGGCAGTCACGACCTCGCCATCGGAGTCGTCGAAGACCAACTCAAGCGGCGACACCCTGAACTCAAGATCGCAGCGACCAATGTCGGCAGCTTAGGAGGCTTGCTAGCATTGCAGCGGGGTGAGACCCACATCGCCGGGACTCATTTGCTGGATGCGGAAACGGGTGCCTACAACGTGCCTGATATCAAGAAAACGATTCCCAAAACTCCGGTCGTCCTGGTTCAGCTGGCTCAACGCGAACAAGGTCTTCTAGTCCAACGCGGCAATCCGAAATCGATTGGCGGTCTGAACGATCTCGTTCGAAAAGATTGTTGCTTTGTCAATCGGCAACCAGGGTCCGGCACTCGTGTCTTGCTCGATTACGAACTAAAAAGATTGAGAATTGATCCCGGTTCGATTCATGGCTACGAGCGAGAAGAATTTACCCATATGGCGGTCGGCGTAGCCGTGGCCAGCGGTCTAGCGGATGTCGGACTCGGAGTCCGCGCCGCAGCTCATGCCCTCGGTCTCGATTTCATTCCAGTGGCCAATGAGCAATTCGACTTGTTGTGTCTGCGCGCCTTTTTTGAATCCGAAAGGGGCGTGCAGCTGATGGAAATTGTCCGCTCCGATGCCCTAAAAGCAGCCGTTGCCGCGCTCGGCGGCTACGATACGATCAAGGCCGGCGAAGTTCTTTACCAACAATAATTTCGCTGCTCACGTTGCCGCGTTCTCTAGGCAATCTTTTCCGCAATGGTCCTCCGCTGCACTGGTCAGTCGTGGTTTGTCCCGGCTTGTCCATTTTTGTACCCGAGAAGCTCCAGTCATTGTTGGCCTTCTCTTTCTAAAACAACGAGTTAGATGGAGGTTTTTGCTGGCATCGGCATTGCGTTTCGCCCGTCTGAGGAATTTTTCTATGGATAAGAAGTTCGAGAACATTTGTTTACTGACTCTCTCCGAGGCCGCAAATCTTCTGCAAGTCTCAACGCGGACACTGCAGAGAATGATCCGCAATGGAGAACTTCCGGCATTCAAAGTCGGAGGGCAGTGGCGCCTGCGCGAAGCGCAGTTGAGGCAATGGGTGGAAAGTCGGGAAAGCTCGCTTGATAAGGCGGAAAAAGAGAACCTTGATCTATGAGTATCTGCGTGTTCCCGAAGCTTCGTTCGCGATTGTTTTGCCTCATTGGCGGAAATCGAACGGCTCAAAGGGATGGTTTCTGCGATGACGATGAATTGCAGTTGGTTACGCCCTTCCAGAGCGAAGACCGACAGATCAAAAATCCCCAACGAAGAAAAACTGCAGAAGGTTTGCATCGCCATCTTGCGTGGATGCATGCACTTTGCGAAGTGGACCAGAAATTCCTCGCCAGCCTAGACCTCCAGCGGATGACGGCCGCGTTGTTGGAGACTGTTGTACGGGGCGGCGAGTTTCGTGTCTGCACTGAACTAGGCAAAGGCTCTACATTCACGATTATCTTGCCGGCGGGCTAGTCTTGCTAAGCCCCTTCACTAGGCGGTCAGCGGAGTCAAAGAGTGGAGAAAGAAAAATCCCCTCCGAGTTGGTCTACCCGGTACGGACTTCGCGGACGCCTCCTACTTATCGTTTTTATTGGTATCGTTCCAGCGCTGGTACTTATCCTCCACAACGCGAAGCGCGATCGCGATGTGAGCGCCGCTAGGATCCAAGAAGATGCTCAGCGAATCGTCGAGATTGCCGCCGCAAGACAAGCACGGTTCATCGATTCGGCGCGACAACTGCTAACTGTGCTCTCTGAAGTGCCTGACATTCGCGGCGGCGAGGCAGCGGCCTGTAGTCGGTTTATGAAAAGTCTCGCGGATCGCTACAGCCTCTTTGCCAATCTCGGACTGATCGATGTCGAAGGCAATCTAGTGTGCAGCGCCGTCGGATTCTCGGGAATAGTTAACGCCTCTGATCGATCCTATTTTCGCAGGGCCAAGGACTCGAAGAGCTTCGCCATCGGGGATTACCAAGTCGGGAGAGTGACCGGCAGGGGAAGCGTCAATTTTGGCTATCCCATACTGAACCGCTTCCGGCAAGTGGAGGCGGTAGTTTTCGCAGCGCTGGACTTGACTTGGCTGACCCAGTTGGCTGCGGAGCCCCGACTGCCCCAGGGGGCATCGCTCTCCATTTTGGACAGTCAGGCGACCATTCTGGCCAGATTCCCTGATCCAGAGAAATGGGCCGGGAAGCCTGTGCCGGACGCACCCCTGTTTCAGATTTTCCAACTGCGGGACCAAGCAACAAAGGAACTCACCGGCGTAGACGGTGTGAAGCGTTTGTACGCGTTCAGGACTCTAAGCGGGAAACCGCAGGCCGGACAGATGTATGTGGTCGTCGGTATCCCGAAGGAGATTGCTTTTGCTGAGGTCGATCGCAGACTGCAACGCAATCTCGCCTGGCTCGGAGTGGCCTGTCTGTTGGCACTCGCGACGTCATGGTTCATCGGTAATCGGTACGTTGTTGATTACGTTAACGAGCACGCGAGGGCGGAAGAGGCGCGTCTCAGGTTAGCTTCGATTGTCGAGTCTTCCGAAGATGCGATCATTGGGAAATCCATAGACGGCACCA
>WNFS01002237.1_pt1 | contig 14669 bp, 14 predicted proteins | sample 5400141 | NCBI WGS metagenome assembly WNFS01 (sample SAMN13153358, study PRJNA577476) | soil metagenome | isolation source: 60 cm saprolite under Madrone tree | place: USA:California | collected 2016-06-14
GTTGCCATCGAACATTTGGCCGCCTTTACCTGGCGTCACGCCCGCGACGACATTGGTTCCGTATTCGATGCACTGGCGCGTGTGAAACGCGCCCGCGCTTCCGGTGATTCCCTGCACTACAAGCCGCGTGTTCTTATCGACAAGAACAGACATGGCAGGGATGACGAATGACAAATGTCAAATATCGAATGAATGACGAAATCGCGATGATTGCTGACTGCTTCGCTTGCGCGTTCGTCATTTGAGCATTGGGATTTCCTTGGTCATTCATCATTCCGAGCTTCGTCATTTCTTTCGTTTGTGAATAACGAGTTTATTCCCGTCCGGATCGCGGAATTGCGCCATCCAACAGACCGGTGTCTCGGTCTTTTCCATGTCGAAGCTGACGCCGCGTTCTTTCAGCTTTGCGATGGTCCCGCCAATGTCGTCCACTTCGAACGCGACAGTCGTCCCGTCACGTGATGGTTTCCACGCCGGATGACAACCGACTCCAATCGTAGTTGGGCCCAGATCGTACTCCACCCAGGCACCTTCCATTGCCGTGTGCGTGGGTTTCAGCTCGAGAGTTTCCTGGTAAAATTTTCGCGCACGCCCCGCATCAGAAACGGCGATGGCGACGAAGGCTACTTCGTTTGTGATCATTTGCAGATTCCTTTCTCGTTTTCAGGTTTTAATTTGTGGATGATTAATTTGTTTCCGTCCGGATCTTGCACGACAGCCATGTAACAACACGGCGTTTCAAACGGCTCCGTGGCAAAGCGAACATGCTGATCTTTTAATCGGTCGATCGCATCATCGAAATCTTCTACTTCAAATGCCGCGCCTGTCCCCTGGTCGGACGGCGTCCAGGTGTCGCTCACGTTTGCGATTGCCAGCGTATCTTCGCCGACGGCGTATTCGATCCACTTTCCGCCCATCATTTCATCCGAAGTTCTTAAGCCGAGCACCTCTTCATAAAACGAACGCGCCTGTCCGATGTTTGTGACCGGGACTGCGACGAATCCAATGGCTTTGATTTTCATGCTCGCGTTTTTGCTTGCTGTTGCTTAAACCAATCAGTCAGCAGCCGCAGCACTTTTGGATCGAAAGGAGCACTCTTTCCGCTGAATGCGTCTTGAATGCTCAGGTAATGTTGAAACGTGTGCCCCGTTTCTGGGACCTCAACGAAGCGCGCTGCTCCCGGGCGATTCGCATTCACATAAGCCGCGATCAATTCGTGATCTTCGCGGCTCATGATCCAATCGTATTGGCCATGCAGCACCAAAGTTGGCACTTTCACTTGCAACCACGCCGCTGCGAGGTTGAGATTTTGCAGTTGCTGATAAAACGCGAGTGGTCGGCCGTAAAGATGAGCGTGATCTTTTCCTTCGGGCCACAGCGACGCGAGCTTCGGGTGCTCGCGCAAGATTTCATCGATCGGTTTGTTCTTGATCAGCCAATCATGATAAAGCGTCGACGCGTCTTTCATGCGAGCGTTTACTTCGGCGGGAGACTTACCCATCAGGGCGAATCGGCGCCGCTCGATTTCGAGCATGTGCTCGAACCACGTCTTCACCCAACCGCCGACTGCGACGTAACCCTGCACTTGTGCTTGCTCGGAGGGAGATTCCGCAACCAGAGGCGCGAATCCGCCGCCATTGCTGATACCGAGGATGTAAATTTGATTGGTGTCGATGAAGTCGTAATTCTTTAACGCGTGAAACGCCGCGCGATAACCTGCAAGCTCTGATTCAAAATCGGTGTCAGAACAAACCCCTTCGCTGTCGCCAACGCCTTGCTTGTCGACTCGAAATAGAGAGAAGCCTGGCATTTGCGCCAAACCACGGAATACCATCCCACTTGCATCTTTCGTGTCTTCGGGCGCTTCGACCGAATCGCAACTAAGCCAACCGGCCACAAAAATCACAGGGATCTTTCCCTTGGCGTCGCGTGGCTTTGTGATGATCGTCCGCAACCGCTCGCCATGTGCTGGCTTAACGAAATCGTAAATTACGTCGACATTCGGATACGACTCGCGCGGCGTTTTTGTTTTTCGCGGAAGTTCATCGCCCGCAACTGTTGCCACGAGCATCAATGCAAAGGCGATAGTTGATCCAATTTTCATTTAGCTTTTGCGGCTGCAACTACTTTCTTAGCGGCATCCGCGAGATCGTCGGCCGCGATCAACGTGAGACCGCTTTCTTTGAGCAACTGTTTCCCTTTCTCGACATTTGTTCCTTCCAGTCTCACCACTAGTGGCACCGACAGCTTCACCGTTTTCGCCGCGTTGATAATACCCTGCGCGATCACATCGCATCTCATGATTCCGCCGAATATGTTGACCAGGATTGCCTTTACCTTTTTGTCGGAGATCAGAATTTTAAACGCTTCTGTCACTTGTTCCTCCGTCGCGCCGCCGCCGACATCGAGAAAGTTGGCCGGCTCGCCGCCATAAAATTTGATGATGTCCATTGTGGCCATGGCCAGACCGGCGCCGTTCACGAGGCAGGCGATATTTCCGTCGAGCCCGATGTAACTGAGTCCATGCTTCGAGGCTTCCACCTCGCGTGGATCTTCCTCCGCAATGTCACGCATCGCCACAATCTCCGGATGCCGATAGAGGGCGTTATCGTCGAAATTAAATTTCGCGTCGAGCGCCAGTACTTCGCCCTTGGTTGTAACTACCAATGGATTCACTTCAACCATCGAGCAATCGAAGGCGATGAATGTGCGATAGAGCCCCTCGAATAATTTCGATGCGCTTTTCAGCTGGGACGATTCAAACCCGAGTTGCTTCGCCAGTTTCCGCGTCTGAAATGATTGCAGACCGGCAAGCGGATCTATTTGTTCCCGAATAATTTTCTCAGGAGACTTCGTCGCGACGGTTTCAATTTCAACGCCGCCTTCCGTGCTCGCGACAATCACTGGCGCGGCTGGGGCTCGATCGAGCAGAATCGCAAAATAAATTTCGCGCGCAATTTCCGCCGACTCAGCTACGAGCACTTTGTTCACGACACGACCAGCAGGTCCGGTTTGGTGCGTGACGAGAGTCTCTCCGAGCATTTTCGACGCGATCTCGGCCGCGTGCGCCGGCGATTTGGAAAGATGAACGCCGCCCTTGAATCCATTCTGGAATGTCCCCTTCCCTCGCCCACCGGCGTGAATCTGCGCTTTTACCACAAGATCGACATGTCCCAACTCGTTCGCGATTTGCTCTACTTCACTCGCCGTCGAGGCGACCTTGCCTCGTGTCGTCGCCACATCGAATTTTTGCAACAACTCCCTGGCTTGATACTCGTGAATGTTCATCTGTTTTGCCCGCGCGACAGACCGTGCAATTAGCTCGCGTTATGCATCACAGCAACGGTTTTTCTGTAATGGCAGGTCTCGCCTAAAGGGATCTTGTCCGTCCGATCCCGAGACGATCTGCGCTATGAGTCTCGTTCCTGCCCGAGAAGAGTTCCGACGGTGCGTTGCTTAGCCGGAGGTTCGAGGCCGTCAACGAATTTTCGAAACCGCTCGGAAAAAACTTCAGGCCGAAGCTTCCAATAATGGGCCATTCCGGGCGCAGCGACGTAATGCCGTAGAAGCCCGCGCCAGCCCTCCCACAGCTGACGATCCATTAGTCCATAGACATAGTGAAAATGGATCGTTTCGAATGCCTTCAAAAATTGGTAGGCGGCGTGAAAGAAGCGGGCCTGATCTTGGGCCGAGAGCGCGTTGAGATCTTCCAGGCCTACGCGCCAGAGTCGTTCCAGCTCCGCGTTCTCCATCAAAGGCTTGGTCACATCGCGCAGGGCCGTGGCCGCGGCATCTTGCGTGGCGAGCTTGGCCACGCGGGTGCTGCGGTGCACTTGAATGCCGAGATACAGCACCGAGAAAACGACTGCGATCGAACTAACCAATTGCGAGACCGCGTTGATCGCTTCCCAATTCATTCCTGCGTTATAGCACAGGCGACCCGCTAGTTACTACTTCGGTTCCTCAGCAATTTTGAGCACAATTTTGCCGCGGGTATGATGTGTCGCCGCTTGTTCCTGAGCCTTCACTGCTTCGGTAAGCGACAATACTTGTGAAACAACCGGTTTGATCTTCTTCTCTTCGATCAACTTCGTGATCTCAAAGAGCTCGTCTGAATTCGGTTTTACCGAGATCGGCGCCCCGCGGATTCCGTGTTTGTCGAGTTCCGCCTGATCAGGCTCGGCGACCAACGTCGCGATGAAGCCGCCCTTCTTCACCACGCCATAGGAACGCGCGAGCGTGTCTTTGCCGACCGAATCGAGCACAACATCGACATCTTTCGCAACATCCTCGAATTTCGTCTTCGTGTAATCGATTGCCACATCCGAACCAAGTTGTTTGAGCAGATCCTGGTTTGGCGTCGAGGCCGTCGCGATCACTTTCGCGCCGCGCGCTTTCGCGATTTGAATGGCGAAGCTGCCAACGCCGCCAGATCCGCCGTGAATAAGGACGGTCTGACCCGCACTCAACTTCGCCGTGTCGATCAGCGCTTGCCACGCCGTCAAAGCCGCGAGTGGCACGCCCGCCGCTTCTACAAACGTGATCGACTTCGGCTTTGCTGCCGCCTCTCCTTCGGTTGCGACCGCATAGGCTGCGTAACCGCCTCCCCACATGACATAGGCATATATTGGATCTCCGGCTTTCAGCTTGGTGATTTTCGTTCCTGTTTTCTCGACGATGCCCGCGATGTCATACCCGGGAACCAGCGGCAGCGTCGTGCCGAAAAATTTCGCGTACTTTCCTGAGCGAATCAGCGCATCGACCGGATTCACACCTGTAGCAATCATTCGCACGAGAACCTCGTTATCTTTCGGCTCAGGCCGCGGAACTTCTTCGTACTTCAGGACCTCCGGACCGCCATACTCATGCATCACGATCGCCTTCATCGTCGGCTTGGCTGATTGCGCAGCCGAAATGCTTGGTAGAATTGCCGCTATCGTTATTGTCGCGAATAAAAACTGTCGTCTAAACCTTGGCATAATGCTCAGTGTGCGTCGCGCAGCGATCTTACGCGCGGAAAACTGAACGTGAGCGAGTTTGTGGGCAACCACTAAGCCTTCGAAAATTTCTCCGTGCAATTGTCCTCGCATGTTTAACGCACAGTGATCATGGTGCGCGTATGATGAACACGAAAATCTTTGTTACCGCGCTGTTATCTCTCGGAATCGCTGGTCTTTGCTCCGCGCAAACCAGCCCGCCGACCACGAATACGAGTAGAACAGTGGGTGGCAGCAATGCGCCGTACACGGAAGGTCCGGTCTGGGTTCTCACAATGGTGAAAACCAAATCCGGATTGGGAGATGATTACCTCAAGTCCATTAGTCAGACCGTGAAGCCAGTTTACGACGAAGAGAAAAAGCAAAAAATCATTCTGGATTACAAAATTCTAGAGGGCGACGCGATCGGCGCGCAAGACTTCAACATTCTCATCATGGTGCAATATCCCAACATGGCTGCGCTCGACGGATTACGCGACAAAATGGATCCGATCGTCGAGAAGGTCATGGGTTCGGAAGACCAACGCCGCTCCACCGCCGTGAAGCGACTCGACATTCGCGAAATCCTCGGCACAAAAACTATGCGCGAGATCACTCTTAAATAAGAGTGGCATGCTGGCGTGACCAAATCTAATTACCGGGATAACCCGAATGCCGAGCATGATCGCCTCAATATGAAACGCACAGTCAAACGGATCGCACCGCTGCAAGCAGGCAAGATGCTGGGCGTACTTTATGCCTGCATGGGCTTGATCTTCCTGCCAATTTTTATGCTGGCCGCGGCGGCAGGCGCGTTCGCGCAACATACGCAGGGAGCCCAAGCCTCTTCGACTGCGCCGGGCGCAGTTGTAGCGGGAATCATGTTCGGGATGGGTCTTTTCATGCCGGTGATCTACGGCGTGATGGGGTTCATCTTCGGTGTTATCGGCGCCGCCGTTTATAATCTTGTCGCACGCTGGATCGGCGGCATCGAAGTCGAAGTGGAGTAGCCGTCAAGAGATCAACGTCGCGACACTGCAGTGAAACGCCGATCTTGCGGGGCACGTCAGCGCTTCGAACAAGGCTCCTTAGACTGTACTCGGACTGCGGAAATGCTCGGGGCGTGGGCCGAGACCGATGAAACGGGCGGGCAATTGTCGTAGAATCGGAAACCATTTCAGCAAACGAACGACAAACGGCAACGCGTTCCTTCCGCCAGACGCTCGACCGCTGACAGCCCGATGATGAATGAAGACTTGCACGCGCTGAATCAAACGCGTTGGCCATTCGCGTCGCGCTTGGACTTTTCGCAGATCGTCCACGGTAACCGGACCGCTCCGCAATTTTTTAGCGAGTAAGTTCGCCGTCGCGACCGCATCCTGAATAGCGAGATTGATACCAACACCACCTGCCGGCGACATCGCGTGCGCAGAATCGCCGATACAAAGCAATCCTTCGCGACACCAATCACCCAGGCGATTGATCTGTACCGTAAGCAGTTTGATCTTCGACCAGTCATCCAGCTCACGCACACGGTCGCGCAGAAATGCGGCGAAGGTGGCGATGTCATTTTGAAATTCCGGCAGCCCACGCGCCTTGATCTCGTCGAAACCGCCTTTCGGGATGACGAAGCCGCATTGCCAGTAATCAGTGCGATCAAGCAACACGAGAAGTTTGCCGTGCTGGAAAAAACCGAGCGATTGTTCCGGATCATCCGGCTTTTTCGAGATGCGCATCCACAGCGCGTCGACCGGCACGCCAAACTCGTGCAGCTTAAAATCGGCACGCGTGTGCGTGGTCGAGTGCCGCCCATCGGCCCCAATGACGAGGTCTGCGCGCATTTCCATTTCGCCGCGCGGGGTTTTTGCGCGCACGCCGACCACGCGCTCATTCTCAATCAACAAATCGACGACCTCGGTTTCCATGTGCAGTTGAAAGGTCGGGAACCGTTTGGCGTGACCGGAGAGGAAATTAAGAAAATCCCACTGCGGCATGAAGGCGATAAATTTACAGCGCGTCGGGAGCTGCGTGAAATCGGCGATCGGTACGGTCTGACCGTTAATCACACCGCGTAATTCGCGCACTTCCTGGTGCGGCTGCTTCAAGAACTCATCGAGCAAACCGAGTTCATACATTAGTTCGAGCGTGGAGGGATGAATCGTATCGCCGCGGAAATCGCGGTTGAAATCGGCATGTTTTTCCAGTACCGTTATAGGCACCCCCGCACGTGCGAGCAAATAACCAGCCATCATCCCGGCTGGTCCGCCACCGATGATCACACAGCGAGTTCGCAATTTTTCGGGCGTGCTCATCGTCGCATAGCTACGATTTCAACATCTATCGTGTGCCATTGATCAAGTCGTAAATCCGAATGTCGAAGTTCTGTAGAGGCAGGCGTGTCGCCTGCACGGGATTGAGAGCACGCAGCCGACACGGTTGCCACTACGGTTGCCACGGCAACGCGTCGAGATCGACGTTCCCGCCGGTGAGAATGATCCCGACGCGCTTGTCGCTAATGTCGATCTTGTTTGCCGAGCCATAGGTTGCCGCGGCGACCGAAGGCTGGCGCTCGACAATCGCGGCATATGGAACAGCCGCTGAGGGTTCGATGATGATCTTCATTGTCTCCCAAATTGTGCGCATCGCCGTGATAATCGCTTCTTCGCTCACCGTCACGATGTCGTCCACGTGACGCTGGATGATCTCGAAATTCGGCGCGCCGACGTTTGTCCGTAGCCCATCAGCGATCGTGAATTTTTTCTCGGTACGAATCAATCGTCCGGCGCGAAACGATTGCGCTGCGTCATCCGCGTTTGTCGGCTCGGCAGCGATCACTTTTATTTTGGGCTGCATGGTTTTCACCGCAACGGCCGTGCCAGAGAGCAAACCGCCACCGCCGACCGGGCAGATCACAAGATCGATATCGGAAACATCTTCGAGCAATTCCACGACTGCCGTCCCCTGCCCCGCCATTACATCTTCGTTTTCAAATGAGTGAATCAGCGTCGCGCCCGTTTTCGCAATCACGTCCGCGCACGCGACTTCGCGCGCTTCTTGTGTCGGTTCGCAAAAGACAATGCGGGCACCGTAACTCTCGACCGCGCGCACCTTCACCTTTGCCGAGTTTGACGGCATGACGATGTGAGCAGGGATTCCGCGCAATTTTGCCGCGCGCGCAAGCGCAGTCCCATGATTGCCCGACGAATGCGCGGCTACACCGCGGCGTGCCGTTGTCTCGTCGAGCGAAAATACGGCGTTAGTCGCGCCCCGTGCCTTGAACGCGCCGACCTTTTGAAAATTCTCGCACTTAAAAAATAGCGACCCGCCGCTCGCCGCATCCAGCCGCGTGCTCGTCAGCACCGGGGTTCGTCTGATGTGCGGACGAATCCGCTCGTGCGCAGCGCGAATACTATCAAAGTTGAGAGACATAATTTCGAAATCTATAAGCCTAGCAGGCTTGCTGCTTATGCTTTGTTTTGCAATTCGAGCTTCGGCTTTCGAGTTTAAGCCGCCATCATAAAGATCCAATGAAAAGCGATAGACCGTTGCATCTCGACGAGGAGCAGGTCCGTCAGCATCTGCGGATGGAGGAGTTGATTCCGGCGATGGAGAAAGCGCTGATCGATTTTTCGGCCGGCAAGGTAACGCAACCGGTGCGGTCGGTTATCACGATCGATCCGCCGGGCGGATTTTTTGGAATGATGCCGGCGCTAACTCCTGATGGACTTGGCATAAAGATCGTCACCTTCTACGCGACGAATGCGGAGCGCGGAATTCCGACCCACATGGCGACAATTTTTCTGGTCGATCCACAAACGGGCGCACCGCTTGCGGTGATGGACGGACGATTGATCACCGAGATGCGCACCGCAGCAGTTTCTGCGGCGGCGACAAAGCTTCTTGCGTCGCCAAACGCGAAAGTTCTCGCGGTTCTCGGCAGTGGGGTGCAAGCCAGCAGTCATGTCGAGGCGCTGCGGTTCGTTAGGCGTTTCGAGGAAATTCGTGTGTGGAGTCACACGCCGGCGCATGCAGAGCGATTCGCGGAAGAGATTGGCGCAAAGGCGATGTCGGCTGAAGCAGCCGTGCGCGACGCGGATGTCGTGGTGACCGTGACAAACTCGAAAACACCCGTGTTAAAGGGATCGTGGCTAAGGCCAGGTTGTCACGTCAACGCGGTCGGCGCCTGTCGGCCTGAGTGGCGCGAGCTGGATGATGAGGCGATAGCGAATGTCGTATTCGTCGATTCACGTGAAGCTGCGCTGAAAGAATCCGGGGATGTGATTCTTTCCGGCGCGAAAATTTACTCTGAGCTTGGACAAGCGCTCGCCGGCAAAGTTTCCTCGCGCGCAACCGAAACGACCATCTTCAAATCTCTCGGCATGGCCGTGGAAGACATCACGGCGGCAAGGCTCGTGTACCGCTCGGTAATGACAAGCTGAACGGAAATCTGCGGCACTACCCGCGGCTACAGAAGAGCGCTTGCAAAGCGTGTTCACGGCGGAACAGTTGGCAGCGATGCCGGGCGACGTTGAAAAACTGCATTCGAAAATCGAGCGTGCGGTTGCTGACAGCCAATTGATGGAATCGGCGGCGACGAACATTCGAACCCTGATTGCCGGAGCGCCATCGGATCTTTACATGCGAGTCGTTCATGAACTTGTTACAGCCGATGCATGGCCGGAATTAAACGACCGGTTTTATCAGACGCTTGCCTTCGGCACCGGTGGTCTTCGTGGCCGCACGATCGGGAAAATTGTCACGGCTGTGGAGCGCGGTAGCTCGCGCGAAGACGAATGGCCGCAATTCCCGTGCGTCGGAACGAACGCGATGAATTTCTTCAACGTCAGCCGCGTGACGCAAGGACTCGTCGCTTATCTGCACGATTGGAACCAACGCGAGAAAATTTCGGCGAATCCAAAAATTGTGATCGCGCATGACCCCCGTTTTTTTTCAAATGAATTCACTGATCTCGCGGCAAGAGTCGCAGCTGAAAATGGTTGCGATGCGTTCGTATTCGACGGACCGCGTTCGACGCCGGAACTTTCCTTCGCTGTTCGCCAGATCAAAGCGAACGCGGGGATTGTCATCACGGCGAGTCATAATCCGCCGCACGATAACGGCTACAAAGTTTACTTTAACGATGGCGCGCAGGTAATCGAGCCCCACGCGAGCGGAATCATTGCGAAAGTGAACGCAATCACGAGTGAAACCTTCGCGCCGCTGCCAAAAGATCGACAAGGGAAAATCACGACGCTCGGAAAAGAAATCGACGAAGCGTACATGCAGCGCCTTGAGACATTGATTTTAGATCCGCAGATTATTCGCGAGACAAAATCGCTGCGTGTCGTTTATTCGCCGCTTCACGGAACCGGACGGGTGATCATTGAGCCGATGCTTAAACGGCTCGGATTCAATTTTGACGTCGTAGCAGAACAGGACCGTTTCGACGGACGATTCTCCACGATAAAGTCACCAAACCCGGAAAACGCCGAGGCGCTGACGATGGCCATCGATCTCGCGCAAAAGGAAGATGCCGATCTGGTTGTGGCGACCGATCCGGATTGCGACCGGATGGGCGCGGCGGTGCGGACAAAAACCGGAAAAATGAAATTGCTGACCGGTAATCAAATCGGTTCGCTCATTGCTTATTACCGGACGAAGACGTTGTTCGATCGGGGCATTCTGAACAAAGAAAACGCGTCGCGCGCCGTGATCATCAAGACATTTGTCACGACGGATCTGCAGAAGGCGATTGCCGAAGACTACGGTTTGCGATGCGTGGAAACGCTCACCGGCTTCAAATACATCGGAGCGAAGCTGAGCAAATATGAGCGAGCGCTTCCGGAAAACGTGCGACAAAACTATGTCGATCTTGGCGAAGAAGAAACACGGCGACTTCGTCTCGCCCACTCTTCATTTTATGTTTTCGGTGGTGAAGAAAGTTACGGCTACAGCGGAGCTGATTTTGCTCGCGACAAGGACGGCAATGGCGCGGTGATCATGTTTTGCGAAGTGGCTGCATACGCGAAGTCCCGCAGCCAAACAGTTGATGAATTGCTCGACGAGATCTTCGCAATCTTCGGCTATTTTGCGGAGAAAAATGGCTCGCTTGTTTTCGAAGGCGCGGAGGGCGCGAGCAAAATCAAGCAATTGGTTGACTCCTACGCAAGGCATCCGTTTTCAGAAGTACTTGGGTCGAAAGTGACGAGTGTCCGAAATTTCGAAACAGAAACAATTCGCGACGTCGAAGGCGACGAAATTCCCAAGGAGAAGATGTCGATCTTTGAACTCGAAAATCGGACACGCATTGCCGTGCGTGGGTCAGGGACCGAGCCGAAAATCAAATATTATCTTTTTGCGCAGCGGCGGCCCGAGAACGGAAGGTTTGATTCAGCGGAGCTCAACCAAATCAAATCGGAAGTGGAAGAGAAACTCAAGCAGCTCTGGGATTGGCTGCAAGAGGATGCTCAGTCTCGTCTGAGCAGATCGCAGGAGTGAACACGTTACGAAAATTGCTACAGTTCTGGCCATGGCTGGCAGCGATTTTAAGTGGAGTGCTTTGCACGCTTTGCTTCCCGCCGTTTAACCAAAATTGGCTTTGCTGGATCGCGCTCACGCCATTGATCGCCGCCGTTTGGTTTTCAGGAAGAAATTCAACACGGCGATGGTTGCGCAATCTCCTGCTCGGGTACGTCGCTGGAATCGTTTTTTTCACGGGGACGTTTAGCTGGCTTGGTTCGCTCGGAAGCTTATTTGACAGTTTTTGGCTGAAAGGGCTCCCCCTTCTGCTTTCGCTCTATCTCGGACTTCACCTCGCATTCTGGAGTTGGTTTATCGGACTAATTGCGCCCACAGATTTTCTTAGTTCGCAACGAAATCTGCAGACGGCATTCTGCGGCGCGAGCGCCTGGGTCGCGCATGAGTGGATAAGAGGTTGGTTGTTTGGCGGATTCGGTTGGAACGGACTTGGTGTCGCGTTGCATGCCAATTGGCCACTTATCCAAATCGCGGAATTCACCGGTGTAACCGGATTGTCGTTCGCGATTGCATTCGTCAATGTCATTGCGGTAACGGCCCCGATCCGTTTCTTTGTCGAAGCACAAACACGTCGAATGCGGCCGCATTTTGATCTGACACTCACGATGGTTGGAATTGTTGGCCTCTTCACATTTGGCATTCAGAGCGTCCGGAATCCTCCGGTAACAAATCCTCTTCGCGTCGCCGCAGTGCAGGCAAATATTCCCCAGAGAGAAAAGTTCGACCCAAAGTATTTCGACGTCGTTAAACAGAAATTGGACTACTTGAGCAGTCTCGCGCACCAAGCGAATTTCACGCCAGAATTGATCGTATATCCCGAAAGTTCGATACCAGGGAAATTCGAAAGTTACGACACTGTTCAGTTACTTGGAGCTATGGCGGAAGATCCTGGCGTCGATATTATCGCAGGCATCATCGATGAAAAAGACGACCACGCTTACAATGCAGCGGTGTCTGTCTCACGGAATGGCGAGATGCAAATTTATCGCAAGATCCATCTCGTTCCGTTCGGCGAATACATTCCGCTACGACATTCATTTCCGCTGTTTGCGGCTGTGGCGAGCAAATGGGTGCCGGGCGATTTTGAGGCTGGCCAAGATTACACGGTGTTTCGCCTAACGAATCAGGACGTGCACGTCGCGCCCTTGGTCTGCTTCGAAGATACCATTGGCGAGTTGACAAGAAAATTCGTGCTCGGCGGCGCGAGCCTCCTCGTTGACGTGACGAACGACGGATGGTTCTTGCATTCTGCCGGTTCGCAGCAACACCTGGCGAACGCGATTTTTCGCTGCGTCGAGACGCGCCGTCCGATGATCCGAGCGGCCAACACCGGCGTGACCTGTTTTGTGAATGATTTTGGTCGCGTCACGCAGCTGTTACAGGATGAAACTGGCAGCACGTTCCCCGAGGGCGTGCTTACTGGCGAGATCGACGTTCCAACTAGACCCGAGCTCACCTTTTACACGCGTCACGGCGAATTGTTCGCGAAAGTGTGCACATGCGTAGCACTCGTCACACTTGTGATCTTCGTCGTATCGGGCCTCGTTAGGCGGCGAAGGTTGTAGAGGCGCTCGCCGCGGCGAGCGCCTAGTTTACAATCCGGGCCGCTGACACGGCCGCCGCTACCCTCAATCCACCTCGCAGGAATTTCTGTGTTGTGCTAAACCACAGCCGTGGGCGTCGAACTGCCAATCGATTATTTGTGCGAGCTTTGGCCGGAGAAGTTTCGCCGCGCGCGTGTCGGCGCATTACTTCATCCAGCATCAGTTTCAGCAAAGCTCGATCACACGTCGCATGTTCTTGAGCAGCACAATGGCAATCTATTTCACCTTGCTGCGTTCTTCGGTCCGCAACACGGTTTCCGTGGCGAGACGCCAGACAACATGGTGGAATGGAAAAGCTACGAGCACTCACGGCTCGGCATTCCGATCTACAGTCTCTACGGCGAACACCGCGAGCCAACCGCGGAGATGCTGGAAGATATCGATCTTCTTCTTGTTGACCTTCAAGATATCGGCACACGCTATTACACTTTTATTTGGACGATGTATCTCTGCATGCGCGCCTGCGAGAAAGCAGGCGTTCATGTTCTGGTCCTTGATCGACCAAACCCGATCAACGGCGTTACAACCGAAGGACCAGTTCTCGATCCGGAATACCGGTCGTTTGTCGGTTTACATTCGATTCCGGTGCGGCATGGCCGCACGATAAGCGAATTGGCCCAGCAATTCCGAGACGAAGCATTCCCCAATTGTGGATTGTCGATCTTGCCGATGAAAAATTGGGAGCGCGCGATGTGGTTCGATCAAACCGGCCTTCGTTGGGTCATGCCGTCGCCGAACATGCCGACGCTCGACACCGCGACGGTTTATCCGGGGATGTGCTTGGTCGAGGGCACAAATATCTCCGAAGGTCGAGGCACGACGCGGCCATTTGAAATTTTCGGCGCACCATTCATCAATGCGACCGTGCTTTGTCACGAGCTAAACGATTTGAAGCTGCCGGGCGTTTATTTTCGCGAAACTTACTTTCAGCCGACTTTTCACAAGTTCGTCGGCGAACTATGTGGTGGCGCCCAACTGCATGTAATTGACCGTAAAACTTTTTGTCCGTTTATGACAGGAGTGGAAATCATCAAGCGCATTCGCAAGATTTACCCCAAACAATTTCAATGGAAGCAGCCCCCTTACGAATACGAATGGAAACATCTCCCCATCGAAGTTTTGGTCGGCGGCCCAATCGACTCTATTTTCGGCGATTAATTGCCGACGCGATTGTTGTCGCCGCGTCATTGTCGATCTTGCCCGAAATTCGTGCGGATATTCCGTGGCCCGAGGTGGTGCAACGTCTTGCCTATGAAAATGAGAAACTGGCGCAGCGCCCGCAGGGTCACAGTGGCGAGTACTTCGTCGTCTGCACTGTCTATTACACTCCGATGGAATCGGGTTTCTCTTTCGAGCGCGGATTTGACGCGACTCAGATAACGCGCCCCGGATTGCATGGACACAAGTATCCGCGCGATTTTCTTCGCTCAGTCAAGAAGGAAGGCTTTGGCCGTCTGCGTGAGCCGGTCAACGGCCACCACTACATTCGTTACAACGGCGGAGATTCATTTGCTTTTGGGTCGAAACCGAGTGGTGGTGGCGGCACTCTTGT
>WNFS01004836.1_pt1 | contig 14660 bp, 15 predicted proteins | sample 5400141 | NCBI WGS metagenome assembly WNFS01 (sample SAMN13153358, study PRJNA577476) | soil metagenome | isolation source: 60 cm saprolite under Madrone tree | place: USA:California | collected 2016-06-14
TCGAAGAACATCCAGGTCGGCATCCCGATCGTCGGGGACTGCAAGCGCGTGCTGGCCAAGCTCGTCGGGGCGGTGCGCGACGAATTGAAAACCTACCCGCAGGGCGCCGTCAAGGAAGCCCGCCGCCAGTGGGCCGACCAGATCGCGGAGTGGAAGAGCGCGGAGCCGCTCCGCTACGAGTGGAGCGACGACGTCATCAAGCCGCAGTACGTGATCGAGGAGATCTCCAACCTGACGAACGGCGAGGCCCTGATGGTCACGGGCGTCGGCCAGCACCAGATGTGGGCGGCGCAGTACTATCGCTTCAAGCACCCGCGGCGCTGGTGCACGTCCGGCGGCCTGGGGACCATGGGCTACGGTCTGCCGACGGCCATGGGCGTCCAGGCGGGCAACCCGGGCAAGCTCGTCATCAACATCGACGGCGACGGCTCCTTCGCGATGAACAGCCAGGAGCTGGCGACCTGCTACGAAGAGGGGTTGCCCGTCAAGAACGTCATCATCAACAACGGCGGCCATGGCATGGTCCGGCAGTGGCAGCGGATCATCTACAAGGAGCGCTTCTGCGCGATCGACCTCGGCACGAGCCCGGACTTCGTCAAGCTGGCCGAGGCGTACGGCTGCACGGGCATCCGCGCCACCAAGCCCTCCGAGGTGGTGCCCGCGCTCGAGAAGATGATCGCGACTCCGGGCCCCGTGGTGCTCGACGTCCGGGTGAACAAGGACGAATGTGTCTTCCCGATGGTGCCCGCGGGCGGCGCCAACATCGACATGATCCTGGCGCCGCCGAGCGACGAGGCCCGCGCGCGCGCCGCCAAGTCGCAGACGGGATTCTAGCCATGGCCGACGCGCCCGAGAACACGAAGCACACGATCGCGGTCCTGGTCGAGAACAAGTTCGGCGTGCTCTCGAGAGTCGCCGGCCTCTTCTCGGCGCGGGGCTACAACATCGAGAGCCTGTCGGTGGGGGAGACGCTCGACCCGTCCGTCTCGCGGATGACGCTCGTCGTCGCCGGAGACGCCTTCGTCATCGAGCAGGTCATGAAGCAGCTGCACAAGCTCATCGACGTCATCAAGGTCATCAACCTCAGCGAAGAGACCCACGTCGAGCGCGAGATGCTGCTGATCCGCGTGAACGCCGAGCCCGCGGCCCGCGCCGAGATCCTGAGAGTCGCGGACATCTTCCGGGCGAAGGTCGTCGACGTGACCGCCGCGAGCTACACGCTCGAGGTCACGGGCGAGGAGTCCAAGATCGAGGCCATCCTCGAGCTGCTCCGGCCTTTCGGGATCCAGGAAGTCGTGCGCACCGGCAAGGTCGCCATCGCGCGGAGCCCGAAGATGCGGCTGCGGCGCGTCGAAGAGAAGCTCGGCAAGGCCGCGCCGGCGCGCCCGGCCAACCAGGATCCGCGCGTGGTCGGGTTCGCGGACTAACAACAGACAGGAGAGCACATCACATGCCGGCGAAGATTTTTTACGACCAGGACGCTGACCTCGGGCTGATCAAGGGCAAGAAGATCGCCATCATCGGCTACGGCAGCCAGGGGCACGCGCACGCGCTGAACCTGAAGGATTCGGGGCAGGACGTCGTCGTCGGGCTCTACAAGGGCTCGAAGACGTGGGCCCGCGCCGAGAAGGAAGGCCAGAAGGTCATGACCGTCAACGACGCCGCGGCGGCGTCGGACATCATCATGATCCTCCTACCGGACCAGACCCAGCGGCAGGTGTACGAGGAATCGATCAAGGGCGTCCTCGGCAAAGGCAAGACGCTCATGTTCGCCCACGGCTTCAACATCCACTTCAACCAAGTGGTGCCGTCGCCCGACGTGGACGTCTCGATGATCGCCCCCAAGGCCCCCGGCCACGTCATGCGCGATCTGTTCACGCAGGGCCCGGGAGTCCCGGCTCTCGTCGCCGTGTACCAGGACGTGTCGGGCAAGGCGCGGGACATGGCGCTGGCGTACGGCAAGGGCGTCGGCTGCACGCGCGCCGGCGTGATCGAGACCACGTTCAAGGAAGAGACGGAGACCGACCTCTTCGGCGAGCAGACGACGCTGTGCGGCGGCGTCTCGCACCTGATCAAGGCCGCCTTCGAGACCCTGATCGAGGACGGGTACCAGCCGGAAGTCGCGTACTTCGAATGCATGCACGAGATGAAGCTGATCGTGGATCTCTTCTACCAGTGCGGCCTCGCCTACATGCGCTACTCCGTTTCCGACACGGCGGAGTACGGCGACTACTCGCGCGGGCCGCGCGTGGTCAGCCCCGAGACGAAGGCCGAGATGAAGCGCATCCTCGGCGAGATCCAGTCCGGCCAGTTCGCGCGCGAGTGGATTCTGGAGAACCAGGCTCACCGCGCCGGCTTCCTGGCCATGCGCAAGCGCGAGGCGGAGCACCCGATCGAGGAGGTCGGTGCGCGGTTGCGCAAGATGATGTCCTGGATCAAGCCGCCGAGAGCGTAGCGGCGCTCCGGAGATCGCGTGCGCATTCCCGTCGCCGCCGAGGGGTGGCCCTTTATCTTCCCACCCGCGGCGGCGGCGTGTATTCTGGGCTGGGTGGGCTGGTGGCCGGCGGCAGCCGTGATGGGCGCGGTGACACTCTGCTGCCTGGGCTTCTTTCGCGATCCCGATCGGACGGCGCCGTCGGTTCCGGGAGCGGTGCTGGCTCCGGCGGACGGGCGCGTGATGCGGGTGGCGGAGATCGACGACGCGTGGGTGGGGCGGGCGGTCCGGGTTTCCATTTTCCTGTCCCCGCTCGACGTGCACGTCAACCGGTCGCCCGTGGCCGGCCTGGTCGAGAGAGTCGAATACGCGGCCGGCCGTTACCTGGCCGCGTACCGCGACGAGGCCTCGGAGCTGAACGAGCGCTGCACGCTGGTACTTCAGGGAGAGTCATACCGGGTCGGAGTGAAGCAGATCGCGGGAGTGGTCGCGCGGCGCATCGTCTGCCGGGCGAGGCAGGGCGACAAGCTCCAGGCCGGCGAGCGGTACGGCCTGATCCGGTTCGGCTCGCGTACGGACCTGGTCGTGCCCGAGGGAACGGAGATCCGGGTGCGCGTGGGCGACAGGGTCAAGGGCGGCGAGACGGTGATGGCGGTGCTGAGGTAGCAGGTGGAGCGATGTCGGGAGTCCGGACGTAGCGTCAGACATACCGTGCTGCGTAGACATGCTGAAACGGCGAGCCGTCAAGGCGAGCCGAGGCGCGAAACTGGGGGAGCGCGGGGGCCATGTCGAGGCCCCCGCAGCTGAATGACAAACCGATTCGAACAGCCGCACCAGCAGCGAGAGACCACGGGGGCCCAATGCGACGGCGACATCAGAGCGGGGAAGGGGCGCGGCGTCCGCGCCGCCGGCGCTGGCAGGAGCTCCGCGAGCATCCGCGCCGCGGCATCTTCCTGCTTCCGAGCCTGCTGACGACGGCCAATCTCTTCTGCGGCTTCCTCGCCATCGTGCTCTCCGCCCAGGCGCGCTTCGTGGAGGCGGCGGTGGCCGTCTTCGTGGGCATGGTCCTCGACATTCTCGACGGCAAGGTGGCGCGGCTGACGCGGACCACGACGCAGTTCGGCGTGGAGTTCGATTCCCTCGCCGACGTGGTGTCGTTCTGCGTCGCCCCGGCGTTCATGCTCTACTCGCTCGCGCTCTCGCGGGCGGGACGCGTGGCCTGGCTGGGCGCCTTTCTCTTCGTGATCTGCGGCGCGCTGCGCCTCGCCCGCTTCAACATCCACCAGGGCGTCTCGGACCGGCGTTATTTCGTGGGGCTGCCGACGCCGGCCGCGGCCGGGCTCGTGGCCTCGATCACGCTCCTGCTCGAGGGGACCGAGATCTCGCGCGTGCAGGTCGCCGCCATCAGCGTGGGAACGGTCGTGGTGGCGCTCCTCATGGTCTCGACGTTCCGGTACTACAGCTTCAAGGAAGTGGATTTCGCGCGGCGCCGGCCCGCCCAGGTGCTCGTGCTGGTCGTGCTGGCGGTGCTCATCGTCGCGACGCACCCGCAGTGGTTCCTGTTCATCCTCTTCTCGCTCTACCTGCTGAGCGGTCCGACGCGCCCACTATGGGCACGCCGCCTCCTGGACCAGCCGCAGGTCGCCGAGAAGCCTGCCAGGGATGCCCACTAGTGGCGACGCACAAGATCGCGCTGCTGGGCGGCGACGGCATCGGGCAGGAGGTGACGCCTGAGGCCCGACGGGTGCTCGAGGTAGTCGGAAAGGCCACGGGGGCGTCCTTCGAGTTCGAGACGGCCCTCATTGGCGGGGCCGCCATCGACGCTACCGGCGAGCCGCTGCCGCCCTCGACGCTCAGGCTCTGCGAGCAGAGCGATGCCATCCTCTTCGGCGCGGTCGGCGGGCCCAAGTGGGACAACCTGCCGCAGGAGCAGAAGCCCGAGCGCGGGCTCCTGGGTTTGCGGAAGGAGCTCGACCTCTTCGCCAACCTGAGGCCCGCCAGGTGCTTCCCCATGCTGGTGGACGCCTCGCCCCTCAAGCGGTCCGTCGTCGAGAACACGGACATCATGGTTATCCGTGAGCTCACGGGCGGGCTCTACTTCGGCGAGCCCCGGGGACGGGAGGAGTTCGCCGACGGCGGCGCCCGGGCCGTGAACACCATGGCGTATACCTCCAGGGAAATCGAGAGGGTGGCGCGCGCCGCCTTCGACGTCGCGATGAAGCGCAAGAAGCGGCTGGCCTCGGTGGACAAGGCCAACGTGCTGGTGGTGTCGCAGCTGTGGCGCGAGGTGGTCACGCGCGTCGCCAGGGACTACCCGCAGGTGCAGCTCGAGCACGTGCTGGTGGACAACTGCGCCATGGCGCTCGTGCACAAGCCGACCCACTTCGACACCATCGTGACCGAGAATACCTTCGGCGACATCCTGTCCGACGAGGCCGCCATCCTGGCGGGCTCCATGGGCATGCTGCCGTCGGCGAGCATGGGCGGTAGCGGCGGCCTCTACGAGCCGGTCCACGGCACCGCCCCCGATATCGCGGGTCAGGGGGTAGCCAATCCGATCGCGGCCATTCTCTCGGCGGGCATGCTGCTGCGGTATTCGCTGAACAAGGGGATCGACGCCGACAGGATCGACGCGGCGGTGCTGCGGGTGCTCGAGCAGGGCTACCGGACGCGGGACATACACGGGCCGGAGACGAAGCTCGTCGGCACACGGGAAATGGGCGATCTGATCTCCACGGAAGTCGAGAAGTCCTACTCTTGACAGGCGGGGGAACGTAGAGACATGGCTTCAGGCGTGACGGTTGCGATTGTCGGCGTGACGGGGGCGGTGGGGCAGACCACGCTCAAGATCCTCGAAGAGCGCAAGTTCCCGGTCAAGGCCCTCCGGGTCTTCGCCTCGGAGCGCTCGGTGGGCAAGGCCGTCACGTTCAAGGGCGACACCGTCCGCGTCGAGAAGGTGGCGCCCGAGGTCTTCAAGGGGGTCGACGTGGCGTTCTTCTCGGCCGGGTCCGCCCAGTCGAAGGAGTACGCGCCGCAGGCCGTCCGGGCGGGCGCGGTCGTCGTGGACAAGTCGAGCGCCTATCGCATGGACCCGTCCGTGCCGCTTGTCGTTCCCGAGATCAATGCCCACGCGCTCCGCGGCCACCAGGGCATCGTCGCCTGTCCCAACTGCACGACGATCGTGACCGTGATGCCGCTCAAGCCGCTCCACGACGCCGGCCGCCTCCGCCGCGTCATCGCCACCAGCTATCAGGCCGTGTCCGGCGCCGGCGTCAACGGCGTCGAGGAGCTGCGGCGCCAGACGCTCCAGTGGGCCCGCGGCGAGGCGATGACGCCCAAATACTTCCCGCACCAGATCGCGTTCAACGTCATCCCCCACATCGACACATTCGTGGATGGCGGCTACACGGGCGAGGAGATGAAGCTCGTCAACGAGGTGCGGAAGATCCTCGAGACGCCCGATCTCGCCATCTCTCCGACCACTGTGCGCGTGCCGGTTTTCACGGCGCACTCGGTGGCGGTCAACGCCGAGACCGAGGTCAACCTCGGCCCCGACAGGGCGCGTGAGCTCTTCGCGTCCTTCCCCGGCCTCAAGCTCTGGGACGAGCCCGCGCAGAACCGTTACCCGATGCCCGTCGCGGTTGAGGGGCAGGATGACTGCTATGTCGGCCGCGTCCGCCAGGATCTCTCCCTGCCCAATGCGATCAACTTCTGGGTGGTGGGCGACCAGCTTCGCAAGGGCGCCGCGCTCACCGGAGTCCAGGTCGCCGAGCTCCTGATCCGCTGAGGGCGTCCTGCGCACCCTCCGACTGACGCTCGCCTACGACGGGACGGACCTCGCGGGCTGGCAGGTTCAGCCGGACTCTCCGACGGTGCAGGGCCTCGTGCGGGAGGCCTGCGCGCGCATCCTGGGGGAGCCGGTCAAGCTCACGGGCGCCAGCCGGACGGACGCCGGCGTTCACGCGCTCCGCCAGGTCGCGAGCCTCACAACGGCCTCGACGCTCGAGCCTCCGAAGCTCGCCCGCGGCCTCAACGCGCTGCTGCCCGATGCCGTCAGGGTCGTAGAAGCGGGCGAGGCGCCGCCGGGCTTCGACGCGAGGCGCTCCGCTCTGGGCAAGCGATACCTCTACCTCATTGACCGGGGCCTGGTCGCCCACCCGCTCCTGCGCCGCGTCGCCTGGCATCCGCGCTTCGCCCTCGATGTCGAGGCGATGCGGGAAGCGCTCGGGTCGCTCCGCGGCAAGCACGATTTCTCCGCCTTCTGCGCCTCTCCCGGCCGTGGACGCACGCCTACCTGCACGGTGCGCTCGGTGCGGCTCCTCCCCCGGGGCGACCTCGTGGCCGTATTGCTGTCGGCCGACAGCTTTCTCCACCACATGGTGCGCAATGTCGTGGGCAGCCTCGTCGAGGTGGGGCGTGGCGCCCGCACGCCGTCGTGGATGGCCGAGCTCCTGGCCGGACGCGACCGCACGCGCTCGGGACCCACCGCTCCGCCCCAGGGGCTCGTCTTGCTGAGGGTGCTGTACGGAGAGGCCGGTCGTGGCTGAGACCCCCGGCGAGCCCCCCCGCGACCGCGGCTTCAAGGCGAGGAAGCGGGAGGATCACGCGCTCCAGCTGATCGAGCGGCTCAAGGAAAGTCTCGACGACCTGGTGGAGGTCCGGAAGATCCTTCGCGAGCTCGGCCGCTACTACGACCCTGTTCTGGGCGGGGCGATCATGGAGGTTGCCAATCAGCGGGCCATTGTCGAGGCGCTGGAGGCCGGGCGCCGGGCGGAGGCCTTGGATCTGGTCGAGCACCGCTACCAGCTCTATCTAAAGGACAGGGCCCACCTCGGGCGAGGCGGCGAAGCCTAACGCGAGGCGTCACCGTCGGGTCGTCTCGATGCTTGACAGCCCAAGCCTCTGCGCACGATAATTCGCGTAGTTGCGACCCGAAGAAGTTTCTACACGAGTCATCGATCCGCTCACGTTCGCAATTGTGAACGCTCCAAAGAAGGAGAGACGGCGATGAGCCTCACACGCAGAGACTTCTTCAAGTTCGCGGGCACGACCGGCGCCGGCGTGGCCATGGGCACGGCAACGCTCGACCTCAAGCCCGTGGCGGCGGCGGGCACCGCGATCAAGCTCAAGGAAGCCAAGGTCCACACGAGCGTCTGTCCGTATTGCTCGGTCGGCTGCAACCAGCTCGTGTATTCCAAGGGCGATACGATCATCGACATCGAGGGGCATCCGGACACGCCCCACACGCTTGGCAAGCTCTGCCCCAAGGGCGCGGCGACGATCCAGCTGTCGAACAATCCCCTCCGTCCGACCAAGCCGCTCTACCGGGCGCCCGGCTCGGACAAGTGGGAGGAGAAGCCGATCGAGTGGATGTACGCCGAGATCGCCAAGCGCTACTACGCGATGCGCGAGAAGTATTTCATCGAGCGCGAGCAGGACAAGGACGGCAAGGAAGTGACCGTGAACCGGCTCGAGGCCATCGCCTCGCTGGGCTCGGCCTGCATCGACAACGAGGAGTGCTACCTCCTCACCAAGCTCAACCGCGCCTTAGGCATCGTCTACCACGAGCATCAGGCCCGAGTCTGACACTCCGCCACGGTCCCAGCTCTGGGGACCACGTTCGGGCGGGGCGCGATGACGACGAACCTCATCGACATCCAGAACTCGGATGTCATCATGTGCACCAACAACATGGCGGAGAATCACCCGGTCGGCTTCCAGTGGGTGATGAAGGCCAAGGAGCGCGGCGCCAAGGTCATCCACGTCGACCCGCGCTTCACCCGCACGAGCGCGGTTTCCGACATCCACGTGCCGCTGCGCTCCGGCACCAACATCGCGTTCTTCGGCGGTCTCATGAGCTACGCGATGCAGAACAACCTCTACTTCAAGGACTACGTCGTCCACTACACGAACGCCTCCTTCCTCATCGACCCCGCCTTCAAGACGCCGACCGACCTGAGCGGCCTCTTCGAGGGGCTGGAGCAGACGGGCAAGGGAGGCACGGACCCGCACACCTTCGAGACCTACAACAAGTCGTCCTGGAAGTACCAGCTCGACGGCGAGGGAAATCCCAAGCGCGACCTCACGCTGCAGGACCCGCACTCGGTCTTCCAGCTCCTCAAGCGCCACTACAGCCGCTACACGCCGGAGATGGTCGAGCGCGTCTGCGGCATCCCCAAGGCCAAGTTCATCGAGGTCGCCAAGCTCTACTGCGGCACCTCGGGGCGCGAGAAGACCGGCACCATCACGTACGCGCTCAACCTGACCCAGCACACCAACGGCGTCCAGAACATCCGGGCGCTCTGCATGCTCCAGCTCATGCTGGGCAACATCGGCCGCCCCGGCGGCGGCGTGACGGCGCTCCGCGGACACGCCAACGTCCAGGGCGCGACGGACCTCGAGGTGCTCTACCACGAGCTGCCCGGCTACATGGCGATGCCGCTCCGCGACGCGCATCCCGACCTCAAGACGTACCTCGACAAGGAGACGCCCAAGGGCGGCTTCTGGGTCAACAAGCCCAAGTTCTTCGTCAGCCTGCTCAAGGCCTTCTACGGCGATGCCGCGACGAAGGACAACGAGTTCGGCTACCAGTGGCTGCCCAAGCGCGCTTCCGCGGACGCCTACAGCCACCAGCACACCTTCGTGGACATGTACAAGGGCAAGGTCAAGGCCTTCTTCTGCGACGGCCAGAATCCCGCGGTCGGCGGGCCGAACGCCAAGCTCGCCCGCGCGGCGATGCAGAAGCTCGAGTGGCTCGTCGTCGTAGACATCTTCCTGACCGAGACGGCGGAAGTCTGGAAGACGCCCGGCACCAAGACGAGCGACGTCAAGACCGAGGTGTTCTTCATTCCCGCGGCGCCCGCCGCGGAGAAGGACGGCTCGCTGACCAACACCATGCGGCTGATCCAGTGGCACGAGAAATCGGTCAACCCGCCCGGCGAGGTCCAGACCGACGCCCAGTTTGTCTGCACGCTCGCGCACAGGCTGCAGAAGATGTACGCCAACTCAAAGAAGGACCGCGACAAGGGCTTCCTCGCCGCCAACTTCACCTACGGCGAGAAGCCCGATCACCCGGACATCGAGCTCGTCCTCAAGGAGGTCAACGGCTTCGCGACCGAGGACATCAGCGACAAGGACGGCAAGCTCGTCTACAAGAAGGGCCAGCCGCTCAACACGTTCGCCCACCTGACCGATGACGGCAAGACGGCGAGCGGCTGCTGGATCTACACGGGCGTCACGGTCGAAGGACCCGACGGCAAGCTCGTCAACAAGGCGAATGCCCACAAGGCGCCCGACGAGAAGGACTACCTCGCCCACGGCTGGGCCTTCTCCTGGCCGGCCAATCGGCGCATCCTCTACAACCGCGCCTCGGCCGACCTCGCGGGCAAACCCTGGAGCGAGAAGAAGAAGCTCATCTGGTGGGACCCGGAAGCGCCGGGCCAGACTCCGGACAAGAAGGGCAAGTGGGTCGGACTCGACGTGCCGGACTTCAACGCCTTCCTGGCGCCCGACGCCAAGAACGGCGACAAGCCGTTCATCATGCGAGCCGATCTCGTCGGCGCCTTCTTTGGCCCCCTCAACGATGGGCCGTTCCCCGAGCACTACGAGCCGATCGAGTCGCCGACGAGGAACCTGCTCTCCAGGCAGCAGAACAATCCGGTCGCCAAGATCTGGAGCTTGCCGGATCACAAGAACGACCTGGCCCCGCTCGGATCGAAGGACTACCCCTACGTCATCACAACCTACCGGCTGACCGAGCACCACCTCTCCGGGGTCATGTCCCGCTACCTGCCGATGCTGGCGGAGATGTTCGAGTCCCACTTCGCCGAGATCAGCCAGGAGCTGGCGAAGGAGATCGGCAAGATCGGCGTGCCGTGGCACTGGGGGTGGAAAGGCGTGGAGTCGCTGCCGGGCAGCAAGGGCGACATCACCAACGATCTCTCGGCCACGGTGGCGGACCCGACGGTGTACATCCAGGAGACGAAAGCCTTCATGTGCAACGTCAAGAAGGGGGAGGTGTAGCCATGGCCCGCACCCTAGCGATGTTTACGGACACGTCCCTGTGCATCGGCTGCCGGGCCTGCCAGGTCGCCTGCAAGCAGTGGAACGAGCTGCCGAGCGAGCAGGCGGAGTGGACCGGCTCCTACCAGAACCACGCCACGTTCACCGACAAGACGTACCGCCTGGTGCGCTTCATCGAAAAGCCCCAGGCGAACGGCGAGCTCTCGTGGCTTCTCATGTCGGACGTGTGCAAGCACTGCGCGCAGGCTGGATGCCTCGACGCCTGCCCGACGGGCGCGATCTACCGGACCGAGTTCGGCACGGTCAACATCAACCAGGACGTCTGTAACGGCTGCAGGTACTGCGTCAGCTCCTGCCCCTTCGGCGTCGTGTCCTTCAACCACGACACGGGACGGGCCAACAAGTGCACCTTCTGCAACGACCGCATCCACAACGGCCTGGGCCCGGCGTGCGCGAAGACCTGCCCGACCGAGTCCATCCAGTTTGGGTTCCGCGACGAGCTCGTGGCCAAGGCCGACAAGCGGGTCGCCTCGCTCAAGCAGCTTGGATACAAGGACGCGCAGCTCTACGGCGCCGACTCGAAGGGCCCGCTCGGCGGCCTGAACGCCTTCTTCCTCCTGCTCGACAAGCCGCCCACGTACGGCTTGCCCGAAAAGCCGCTCCTGCCCCAGCGCAACGTGATGGTCGACTCACTCCTCTCGATTGGCTCGGCGATCCTCGTCGGCGTGGGGGCGGTCATCGCCTTCCGGGATCGCGGCGGCGACAAGGGAGGCGGCGATGCTTAAGAGCCCCGACTGGCACCTCCTGATCGTCTGGTATTTCTTCCTGGGCGGGATCGCCGGCGGAGCGTACTTCACGGCCGCGATCGCCGACAACTTCGGCAGCCCGAGGGACAAGAGCGTCTTCCGCATCGGCTACGTGCTGGCCCTCTTGCTGATCGGTCTCTGCGGCATCCTCCTGATCCTCGACCTGGGCACGCCCAGCCGCTTCCTCAACATGATCATGAACTTCAAGCTCTGGGACCCGATGTCGATCGGGGCCTGGATGCTCGGTGTGTTCGGATTCTTCGCTTTCGTGTCCTCCGCCCTGTCCTTTGTCGGCGGCGACGGCGTCGCGCCGCTGAGGCGCGGGCTGAGCCTGCTCGGTACCGTCTCCGGCTTCTTCATCGCGGCCTACACGGGCGTGCTGCTCTCCGCGACGGCGCTGCCGTTCTGGAGCGAGGCGCGGCTCATGGGCGCGCTGTTCCTGGCTTCTGGCGCCTCGACCGGCATGGCGGCGATCTCGCTCCTGCTCTACCTCTCCGGGGAGTCCGCGGGCGATGGCTTCAAGAAGATCAAGCGCGCCGATCGCTACGCGATCATGCTCGAGATCCTGATGCTGGCGGCCTTCCTCACACTCCTGGGCGGGGCGGCCGGTCCGCTCCTGTCGGGCCACTTGGCTCCGCTCTTCTGGGGCGGTCTCGTGGCCGTCGGGCTCGTGATTCCGCTGCTCCTGGATCTCTCCGGGCTCGGGCTGCCCGGCGCCGTGCCCGCCGCGCTCGTGCTGGTCGGAGGGTTCATCCTGCGCTACGTCATCGTCATGAGTAACGCCTGATCTTTTGGATTCGGGGGGGAGCGACCGCCGCTCCTCCCCCGGGCCCCCCCACCGGCTGCTGAGTCAGCTTGGCGAAAGTGAAGAAGGGCCCCACCCGGGGCCCTTTGCCTTTCCCGACTGACATGGCACGATAGGGCCATGCGCTCGTACTTTCAGGTCAAAAGCGGCCGGCTGGACGAGGTCAAGGGCGACGTCGTCCGCGAGCAGCCGCTGACCGTGTACGTCAACGGCGAACGCTTCCTGACGCTGCTCTGCTCGCCGTTCGAGCTCGAGCCGCTCGTGCTCGGCTACCTCTGGATGGAGAAGGTCATCGCGGGCCTCGACGACGTCACCGAGATTCAGATCTCCGAGATCGACGGCCGAGCCGACGTGACGCTTCGCCACCCGGTCGCGCTTCCCACCGAGCGCATCCTGACCTCGGGTTGCGGCGGCGGGATCACGTTCCGTATCGATCCGCGGCTCTTCCCACGCATCGAGTCCAGCCTGCGCGTGAGCGCCTCCGACCTGAGCGGCCGTATGCACGATCTCCTCCGGGAGGCTGTCCACTACCACGCCTCCCGCGGCATTCACGGTGCGGCCCTCGCCGACCGCGATCGGGTCCTGCTCGTCGCCGAGGACGTGGGCCGCCATAACGCGGTCGACAAGCTCATGGGGCAGGCCCTGCAGCGCGGCATCGCGACGACGGACCGGATCCTTCTGTCCACGGGGCGCGTGTCCTCCGAGATGCTGCTCAAGGCCGCGCGCATGAGCGTGCCGATCGTCGCCTCGCGCACCTCCCCGACCGAAATGGCGGTCGCGCTGGCGGAGCAGCTCGGCGTGACCATCATCGGCTACCTTCGTGGAGACAGCCTCAACCTCTACGCGGGTCAGGCCCTCGAGCTCCCGAGCGCGTCCTGAGTCATGCCGGACTATACGGCGCTCTGCGCGGAATGGCAGGAGATGCTCGGGCGACGGCGCGCGATGGGCGAGTCCCTGGCCCTATGGACGTCCGTGCTGAACGGTTGGCGCGACTGGAAGGGTTCCGGTATCGCGCCGCTCCAGTGGAGCGCGGAGGAGAGTCTCGAGCGCTGGGAACGCGGCACGTCGCTCCTCAGCGAGGCCGCGCCCACGATCGAGCCTGAGTCCCTCGAGGATCTCCTGGGGCCGCTCATGGAGAGGCTCGCCGCCGCCGGACCGGACGACGCGGAGTCGCTCCAGCGCTTTGCCGCGGCCTGGGACGCTTCGCGCATCGGGCCCGCATCGCTTTTCCCGACATCCAGCAAGGAGGGCGGCTCCGTACTCTATGACGAGGTAGGCGTGGCGGCCCACATCGCGGGCTTCCTCGCTCATGCAGGCCTGCGGCCCGCTCTGGAGACGTTTTTCTCCCGCGTCCGGGTGCTGCCCGAGGGCATCTGGGAAAGGGGCTTTTGCCCGTGGTGCGGCGGGCTTCCGTCGTACGGAGACCTGCTCGAGGACGGCAGGCGGCGGCTGTCCTGCCATCTCTGCGGCGGGGCGTGGACGGCGCCGCGGCTTCGTTGTCCGTTCTGCCAGGCGTGGCAGTCTGGCGACATGGTTCGGCTCGTGGCCGAGGGCGCCGAGGAGGGCTATTTCGTGGAGGCGTGCCTGGCCTGCCGCGGCTATCTCAAGGGCGTGGACAGGCGGCAGCGCTGGAACGCGGTCTCGCCGCTCGTGGAGGATTGGGCGTCGCCACACGTCGACTACTACGCCTCCCGGGAAGGGTACTGGCGCGCCACGCCCTCGCTCGCCCAGCTTCTTCCTTCCGGCGAGGGCGCGACGGGATGAACGCGGTCGTCTTCGATGTCGCGCTCACCGCGTACATGATCGCGGCGGCGGCGGCCGTCGGCTCGCTCTTCGGACGCCGGGAGGACCTGGCGCGCTTCGCCACCCTGCTGACCGCGGCCGGCTGGCTCTGCCATACGGCGGCCATCGTCCTGCGTGGCATCGAGATGCGGCGCGCGCCGGTCCTGACACTCGCCGAGGTCGTCTCGGTCGTGATCTGGGTCGCGGTCCTCCTCGGGCTCTGGATCGAGCGCCGCTACGGGATCACGATCTTCGGCGCGTTCTTCCTGCCGGTCATCCTCGCGCTGGGGCTGGGCCTGCCCACGGGGCTCCGCGATCTGGCCTTCGAGCCGCAGTCGCAGAGCGGCTGGGCCCTCGTCCACGTGGCCCTGATCATGGTGGGACTGGCCGCCCTCGTCCTCAACTTCGGCAGCGCGCTCATGTACGTGGTCCAGGAAAGGCAGATCAAGGGCAAGCACACCGGCACGTTCTACTACGGCCTGCCATCGCTCGACACGCTCGACCATCTCACCCTGGTGACGCTGACCGTAGGCTTCCCGTTCCTCACCGTGGGGCTTCTCCTGGGCCTCGTCCAGGCGGGCCGCTCGTGGGCCAACCTGCTCGCGGGCGATCCGCTGGCGCTCTTCTCGCTCCTGATGTGGACGGTCTACGCGGCGACGCTGTCGGGCCGCGCCGTGGGCCGGTGGCGGGGACGCCGCGCCGCCTACTTCGCGATCGCGGGATTCTGCGTGCTGCTGGCGACGCTGGGCGCGGGCGCGCTCTTCCACGGGCGGCACGGCTCGTGATCGACACGCTCTTCGTCGCCGGGCTC
>WNFS01002241.1_pt1 | contig 14656 bp, 17 predicted proteins | sample 5400141 | NCBI WGS metagenome assembly WNFS01 (sample SAMN13153358, study PRJNA577476) | soil metagenome | isolation source: 60 cm saprolite under Madrone tree | place: USA:California | collected 2016-06-14
GTTCAAGGAATCCTGGAAGAACGCAGATATGGAGTTGAAGTTGGGAGATTTGTAGGGCTGCAAGAATCGTCGTTTTAAAAGCGAAGCGCCGGAGGCTCCTTCTCGGGCTTCCGGCGCTTCAGCTTACAACTAAAAACTTTGCGCTAGTTTCGTTCTTCACGTTGTTCCGGTCGTTCCCTCCTCTCCGCTACGCCGTTGCGTCTAGCTATCTAGCGTTTTGAACAATCCATCGTCCCTTTGCGCCGAGGAACTCCACGCCAATCGCAAAGCCGTCGCCTTGCAGGGGTTGGCAGTACGCCACTCGAGCCGAGGAACGAAACTCTCCGTTGCGCAAGGTGAGAACGAGCCGGTCATCCGGCTCCCACTTGCGAACGCTAACCACGCGCGCTCCATTGGAGCTGACATTCTCTGTGAACGTCGATTCCGCCCCGGGCACCTGTCGATTCCCCTCGAGGTAACAGCCGACCTCCATTGGGATTCGGTTCTCAGTGCGATGGAACGGATAGATGCGGCTGCGGAGTGGGGACATTTCATCAACTCACAGACACGCAGCTATGCGCGATAAATTTTTGATACTGCTTCCGCGATGCTTCATGCGGTACAGGGCACGGTCGGCCGCAGCAAGCAGCTTTTCCGGTGTATCGCCATCGTCGGGAAATGCTGCAACACCGGCGCTCGCGGATAGGGACGGCTTTTCGGTATCGGACGCCATCCGTTCGCGGATGCGGGAAACGATACGGGACGCGATATCCTTGCCCGCTTCGGGCAGAATAATCGCGAACTCATCTCCGCCGTAACGAGCCGCCGTGTCGATCGCGCGGCTATGATTGCGCAGGACTTTGCCAAGCCGAACAAGGGCGCGGCTGCCCGTAAGATGACCGTATTGATCGTTGATGGCCTTCAGACCATCCATGTCAAAGAGCACAACGCTGAATGGACGTTGCGTACGGCGCGAACGATCGAGTTCAGCTTCGATCACGCTGATGAGGCGGCGATAGTTGGCAAGGCCGGTCAAGGGATCGCTGACGGCCAACGTGCGTACCTGATCGAAGAGGCGCGCCTGGTCGAGCAATGCACCGGAGAGCATCACAACGTAACTCATCGTCTTGCTCAATTCAGCCAAGAAGAACGGGCCATCCAAAAGGTGGCGGGAAAACGCAGCGGCCACGTGGCAGGCAACATTGAGCGACGCTACGATAAACAACGAATAGTCGTAGAGCGAGCCGCCGTTCTTCTCCTCGCGGAAACGGCTGCGGAATGCGATGGCGGCGAAAAGAAAAAGCGCAGCTGGCAACAGATCCCACGGCCGCGAGATGACTTGAAGCGCTTGCGGAACCGGTGCGGCCGGAGCTGCCAGAAAGGCGGCGCTTGTCGCATAAGCTGCGAGCGCCACGACGAGCAACACGCCAGCGATCTCTTTGCTGGGTTGCCGGGCCGTCGGCATGAAGCGCTCAACGGCGAGAGTTGCGAGGAGCAATACGGCAAGTAACGTGCGGCTGACCATCCAGCCCAGCGGAATGTGCGCCAGAGCCGCTGCACTTCCATGCAATCCACCATTGAGACTGAAGTAGCCGATCGTCTCAATCATTCCGGAAAGAACAAAACCAAATGCCAGGATTAAGGCAGTGCGATCATGAGTGCCGCGGAAGCGTACCAGTGCATTTGCGGCGTAGCAAAAACTGAGAAGAGTGCCGCCAACTTCGAGGTAAAGATAGGCTTGCGACGTTCCAGAGAAATCTGACGTACGTAGATAGAAGATCGCGCCGATGTAGACCAGCGCAAGCGCCGAAAGCGCTGCGATCGATGCAACGGAAGGACGCTTCCGGAGAACACCGATGATTTTGGCCCAATCTCCCACGAATTCCCCCAACTACCAATGAAAACAGGACAAACCCGGAGAAATGCACGTTTGTGCCCTTTTTCGCGGAGAATACGAGTCTATAAGCTATTGAAAATGAGGGGGTTATAAAGACATGATTCCGGCGCGTTTCATTTGTCGCTGGTGCGAGACGAACCAGAATCTCAAGTACCAAGCCGTGCGACAAAATATGGCATTTGTTTCCAGAGAGTTACGGTTAGGCGCGATAAGATTCACCTAATCGAGACATAATCTCAGTTTGATACAGTCTCACGCGACTTGGACAGCCTAAAACCGCTTCAAACCTTCGGTTTGGGAGGTGGCAGATCTCGCGCCTGGACGGGATCGGTAAAGCCGACGCGATTGTGCGAGCCGTCGCAGAAGGGCTTGTTGGCCGAGTGTCCGCAGCGGCAAAGGCCGATGGTGGTCCGACCCGCCAGACCAAAGGGTGCACCGGTCGGGTCTACGATCTCGAAATCGCCTTCGACTCGGATAGAGCCGTTACTATTAACCGTAATCTTCGTCGCTGCCATGATTTGCCTTTTCTCTTATTGTATCTAGATGCGTGGTTCTGAAGCAGCCGCTGCAATCGAACTAGTCTACTTGAACCTCGCGCAGCGAACCTTTCTTCACATCATAAATGTAGCCGCGCACCTGAATGTTTTTGGGAAGAAATGGATGCTCGCGAACACGTTTTACTTGATCTACCACGTTGCTGTCGATATTTGTGAACGCATGAAATCTCAGATGGGACGCGTCCTTGCCCATTTCCGAGCTCAAACGAAAACGCATCTGCTCATCCGTAATGGAGAGTAAACCGCATTCGGTGTGTTGAATAATGGCAATGGAGCGAGTGCCGAGCAGGTGAGTGGAAAGGATCAGCGAACGCACGACATCGTCGGTCGCCAGTCCGCCCGCATTTCGAATCATGTGCGCATCGCCCACCTGCAAGCCCAGCAACTGTTCGAGGTCCATCCGTGAATCCATGCAAGTGAGAATCACAAGTTTGCGAACCGGCGGTGTTTGCAAGTGGCCTAAACCAAACGTCTCCGCGTAGCGGGCGTTGTGGGCCAGCATCTCGTCGAACACGCTTATCTTTTTAGTCGCTCTCTTGGTGGACTCAGAATCCATCTCAATATTTTGGCACGGAAGGGTCGACTTCGTCAGACCAAGCCAGAATTCCACCCTTCAAGTTCAGGATTTTACGGAATCCGGACTTGCGAAGGAAGTCCACCGCGTCGGCAGAACGCTTTCCGCTGCGGCAGTGCGCAATGATTTCCTTGGACGAATCGAGCTCGTGAATTCGCCGCGGCAGGTCGCCGAGCGGGATGAGGTGTCCGTTCAAATTGCAAATCTGATATTCATGCGGCTCACGCACGTCCAGAATAAACAGGTCGTCGCCGCGATCGAGACGCGACTTGAGTTCGCGCGGAGTGATTTCTGGGACTTGCACGTTCGACGCGGGTGCTTCCTCGCCGCGAACACCGCAGAATTCGTAGTAGTCGATCAATTTCGTGATCGTCGGATTTTTTCCGCAAACAGGGCAATCCGGGTTCTTGCGCAGCTTCAATTCGCGGAATTTCATGCCAAGCGCATCGAAGAGCAACAGCCGCCCAGCGAGGCTGTCACCGCGGCCAATGATGAGCTTGATCGTTTCCATCGCTTGAATTGAGCCAACGATGCCAGGCAAAACGCCCAGGACGCCGCCTTCCGCGCAGGAAGGAACAAGTCCAGGCGGGGGAGGTTCGGGATAGAGGCAACGATAGCAAGGGCCATCTGGCGCGCCGAAAACAGTAGCTTGGCCTTCGAAGCGGAAGATGGACCCGTAAACATTTTGTTTGCCGAGTAAGATGCACGCGTCATTGACGAGATACCGCGTCGGAAAATTGTCCGTACCATCCACGATGAAATCGTAGTCTTTGAAAAGCTCAAGGGCGTTGCTGCTCTCCAACTTAGTCTCGTAAGTTCGAATCTCGATATCCGAATTCAAGCTGGAGAGTCGATTCTTCGCGGCGAGAGTTTTGGGAGTGCCCACGTCCTGAGCACCAAACGTTACCTGCCGCTGAAGATTTGTTGAATCCACGACGTCAAAATCGACGAGTCCGAGCTTGCCGACTCCCGCAGCAGCAAGATACAGCCCGAGTGGTGCTCCGAGGCCGCCCGTGCCGATCAGCAGCACTTTGGAGTTCTTCAGCTTTAACTGCCCGTCCATGCCGACTTCCGGCATGATGAGGTGCCGGCTGTAGCGCAAAATTTCGTCTTTCGAAAGACCTGTGAATTGTGCTTTCGCATCAACCGTTTGTGTTTTCGTCGCCATTTCTATTCTGCTCCCCAAGGATTTTACGAGCGCCCGCCTGCAATCGACGGAACAATGCTCACGACGTCGCCATCCTTCGTCGGCGTCTCTTCTTTGCCGAGATAGCGAATATCTTCGTCATTCAAATACACATTCACGAAGCTGCGCAACTTCCCTTCGTCGGTGTAAAGGTGCTTGCGCAGCTCGCCGAATTCAACCGTCAACTTGCCGAGCGCTTCGCCAACGGTCCGCGCCGGAAACTCCGCCGACTCGCGTTTTGCCGCAAACACTCGCAGCGGCGTGGGAATAATCACTTTGACTGGCATTTTACTCTCCGTCTCTTTTCTTAATTCCGCGATACGCCTAAACTGCGGCACCTTGTCGAATCTGAATTCCTTCAGGCGAAAAGTGCTGCCGGTCGTCGTTCAATCGCCACGAAGTCATATCCAGCGCCTGGCCCTGCGCCACGCTGACGATGATGTAGCTGTACCATGGCCAAGCGTGATCACGATCGTACTCGCTCGGACGCGCAGGATGATCCGGGTGCGAGTGATACCAACCAACAACATCCAACCCTTGCTGCCGTGCAGACTTTTCCGCATCGAGTACGTCTTGCGCCGTGACAGAAAAGCGGTTCTGCGGCGAATCATCGCGGCGATTGATAAGCGGAAATAATCCCAGGATTTCACGCGCCTCATCGTCCCGTCCAAGCAGCGCGCCGCAACATTCGTGCGGATAAGTCTCCGCACCGTGGGCACGGATCCGTTCGGCGAGTTCTTTGCTAATAGACAGCAGCACTTCGGCCATGGTCACTCTTCATCCCAAAAGCGTTCACTCAAATACTTCGACGCAGAGTCCGCGAAAATCGTGACGATGTTTGCCGCTTTTCCGCGCGGTACAGTTTTCGCCACGGCAAAACAACCGAGTAACGCTGCAGCGGCGCTCGGGCTGACGAGCAGCCCTTCCTCGCGAGCTAGCCGTTTCACTAGCCGATACGCTTCCTCGGTCGAAACTTCCAGGTTTTCGTCGGCGAGAGTGTCGTCGTAAATCGCGGGACGCAGTGCGGTCGCCATATGCTTCCAGCCTTCGAGGCCGTTCCACGGACCATCCGGCTGAAGGCTGACGAAGCGAATTGCAGGATTCAGCTCGCGCAGTCGCCGGCTTGTGCCGACAAATGTTCCGCTCGTGCCGAGAGCTGCCACAAAGTGCGTAATTTCGCCGCGCGTCTGTTCCCAGATCTCATTCGCGGTAGTGCGGTAATGCGCCTGCCAATTTGCGGGATTGCTGTACTGGTCAGGATAGAAATATGCCTCGGGATTTCCGGCAACGAGCTCGCGCACGCGGCGAATCGCACCATCCGTGCCTTCATCGCCCGGCGTCATCACCAGTTCGGCGCCGTACGCGCCCAGGATGCGCTTGCGTTCATGCGAAGCGCTATGCGGCAGGAAAAGTTTGACCGGATAGCCGAGCGCGGCGCCGATCATCGCGTACGCGATGCCCGTGTTACCGCTCGTGGCATCCACGATTGTTTTCCCGGGGGAGAGCTTTCCGCTCGCTAGTCCCGCCCGGATCATGCTGAGGGCCGGGCGGTCCTTAACGGAGCCGCCGGGATTAAACCATTCCGCCTTGGCGAAAAATTGAATGTTGGGGAATTCGCTGCCGACGCGCTCTAAGCGAAGAAGTGGCGTGTTTCCAATGCGTTCGAGCACAGATTGCCCGACAGCCATGCGATTGGCCGGAAGTTCGACCTTTGCGGATGCGGGTTCTGTGATAGCCATCTCTGGACGTTCCCTGAGACGCAAGTCGCATCGAAATGCGACCAAAATACTCCGAATTGGATGCAACAGCCCATGGTTCGGATATGGCCTATAGTCTACCGCAGTTTAGGGGTTTTGCGACAGTAGCAAGTCGCCGGCCCCGTGTGCGCCATTCCTCAGTCTGGCCTGCCCCGTAGATTACGGACTGGTTGAGAAGCTCTTATTCTTTGCGGAAAAAAGGAACAAAATACTAACGCAGCCAATCCAAATTTGGCTGGCCACCGGCCTCACTTTACAGAATCTCCTTAATTCTTTAGTCTTGGTGAACCATGTGGAACGTCAGCGAACGGTTTTCTCAAAAAGCGATCGAGAGTCTAGCGGCACTTGGATTTACTGTGGGCAGTACACGCGGCGTGGTTCGGGTGGAAAAGTATGGCAGCGGCGCGGAGTTCCGCCAAGATACAGACGGGAGCTATCAGCTCACGATAATTCCGACGATCATGGTGAAAGGGCAGTTCTCCCGGCTATGGGACGCTGGCTATCAGAAATTTCTACTGACTGACGAAGGAATTAAGATTCCAGCGCTCGCGAGCCACCTCCAGAATCTGCGAAAGTTCAATGAAGAGTTGCGTACCGCGCTCGGTGTGCCCACTTTCTATAACGAAGCTCTTGGCTCTGTCAGCCAGGTATCAGTCTACGACCGGGTCAAGGGTCGCGAGGGCGACGTGCCAGACAAAACGGTCGGCGCACACAGCCCGGGTTCGGGCCACTAAACAGTTTTCTCGTTTTCGATATCTAGGGGGTCATCGACAGCGCCATCGAGGCGCTTCTCACTCCTCCTGATCCAGCAACCTGGATTGCGTGGCAGGTGGTTCACTCGCACCCACTTTTTTGCATCTCAACTTCTTGGGCATACTGGTAGTTAGAAAATCGAGGAGCCTAATCGCATGCCGCGCGTTGTTGCTTACATGGATGATCTTTTTTTTCAAATGAAGCTTGCCGAAACGGCCAAACATCTTCACATTGAAGTGAAAGTCGCTGGGAGCCCGGACGCCCTCCTTCAGCTGATGGACCCACTTCCAAAACTTGTCATCGTTGATCTGAATGCGCGCAACACGCCGTTGCAAGCGGTGCAGCGGCTTCGCGAACAACAACCCACGCTACCGATTATTGGTTTTTTGTCGCACGTGCAGACGGACCTCGCTGCACAGGCCAAAGCGGCGGGTTTCCAGCAAGTGATGCCGCGTTCGCAATTTACGGCGCATTTGCCGCAAATATTGGCAATGGCCAACGATTGATATGCGCACCGGGCGTCTCACCCTCTTAACGCTCGCCGGCCTCGTGGCCACCGGCTTAGCTACGGCGCAGGAGTCCAGCTCACATACCGATCCCGCTCCTCCAATGGCGGGCCCGGCCGCCACTCTGCGCGATACGCTCTCCGCGGCGTGTTCGCACGACGAAGTCGCATTCACGAAATTTCTCACGGCACGAAACGCACAATCATTTTCGCGGCTTACCATCGCCGCACGAACCGAACTCATGAAGCGCTTCGTGCTGCTGAGCGATCCGGGCAAGCCCAATGCCACGGCAAACGCCGCAGGGCGGCCCATCGTGAGTTGCACGACCCCGTACGGCACTGCCGAAATTCAGATCGGTGGCGCGGATATTCGAGACGCCATCGCGTTTCTTCCCGTCGATTTGCGTGAAGCTTCCGATCCCGATACCGGCGCAGCCCACCATGTCTTGTTCGGAATGGTTCGCGAAAATGGCGAATGGAAGGTTTTGTCCATCGGCCTTCTCCTGCTGGACCTGCCTTCGCTGGAGGTCGAGTGGGATCAGGCGGAGATTTCTACGAGCGAGCAACAAGCTCTCGAGTCGCTGAAGAAGATTGCGGCCGCCATCGAGACTTATCGTAAGTCGTACGCGCGCTTGCCCGAGTCCCTTGACAAGCTTGGCGCGTCGAGAAAAGGCGCGCCAACCCCGGACGGCGCTGGGCTGTTGGACGTAGATCTGGCGGCAGGCAAGAAAAATGGATATTCGTTCCGCTACGTCATTGTCGGCGCGAATGATGTTGGCGCTCCGGCGCAGTACGAACTATCTGCAACCCCGTCCATCTACGGCCGCACGGGCAAAGTTTCGTATTTCCGCGATTCGTCCGGCACGACTCATGCCGGCGATCATCAAGGCGCGATTGGCAACGCCAACGATCCCAAATTGAAGTAGCAGGCAAAATAGGCTCACCGTAGCGGTTTCGCGTCACATGCGGCGGTCAGTGGTTCTCAACACGAGCCTTCTGGCAAAATAGAATTGGGTCAGACATCCGGAATCGGACTGCTTTTTAACCAAAGCGGTTCGCTGGCTTCAGTGTCTCTGGGCAGTACAAGGAGAACTGAAAATGCCGGACGTTATGTCCAATCGTCGTAATTCGCCCCGCTTCGCGCTGATTCTGGTGGCCATTCTGACCGAAGTGGAAACCGACACCCGCCTATCTGCTCGCACAAGTGACGTCAGCCGCACCGGATGCTACGTCGACACTCTCAATCCGATCCCGCAAGGGACACTCGTCAGCGTCGTGCTGAGCCGTGGTGAGGAATTCTTCGAAAGCCGTGGGCGCGTTATGTACGTAAGTCCCGGTCTCGGCATGGGCATTCGATTTGAAGAACCGGTTGAGCCGCATCAATTGGAAATTCTGAATCGCTGGCTTGCAAAATCCGCGCACTTGCGGCTGTAATCAAATTTGTCCGCCGATAGCTTTGGCGATACCATCAACTTCGCTCCATGCGCGCTCCTCTGGCCACCAAGCTTGGCTTAGCTCTTTTCGTTCTAATACTTATTCCCGGCGCCTCATCCGCGCAATCCGACTTTTCGCGCACACCGCTCCCCGTTTTCGAGTTTCACAGTGGTTTCTGGCTGAACCTGCATCACACGCTTTACTACCAGGCGCGTCAGCAACGCACAGCCGGTGCGACGTCGGTGCTCGCGACGTCCAGCCTTTCTCCCGCCGAGCAAAAAGCCTGGGATGCGGCTGTCTCCTTTTACGCCCAGACCTACGCCGGCAAGGATTTGCTCGTCGCGCTGGATTTGGTTTTGATCAAGAACGAGCTTGGCGATTTCGAAACGTGTGACGACATTGCGGGACTCAAAAAGAAAACTTGTGACGCGGGACTTCCCAAGAAATTAACGGAGGTTCTGACCGGCGCCGCTGCCGTCTACCGGGCTCACGTGTGGCCCGAACACGATCGCGCGAACCGCCGTTGGATCTCCAGCGTGGCTCCCCTCGTTCGTCGCAGCGGCGTAGACCTCTCTCACCGGCTTGCGGAAATTTATCAGACCGACTGGCCCCAGGACCGCATCCGCGTCGACGTAAGCGTCTACTCGAATTCCGCTGGAGCTTACACGACGCTCGATCCGCTCCGACTCACAGTTTCCAGCACCGACCCGCGCAACCAGGGGCCCGAAGCGCTCGAAATTCTTTTTCACGAAGCGTCGCACGGAATTTCTGACAACGTACAGAATGCGATCATGCGCGAGTGCCGCCAGCGCGACAAACCGGTTCCACGCGACTTGTGGCACGCGCTCCTCTTCTACACCACTGGCGAAGTAATTCGGCCGGCGGTCTTCGATTCGGAACAAGGCGCTCCAAAGACCGGTTATGTCCCGTACGCGGTAAGGGAAGGCTTATATAAACGCGGTTGGCAAGACTATCTGAGGGTCCTCACCGAGTATTGGCAACCTTATCTTGACGGAAAGCAAAGCTTCGACGACGCCGTCGCTCACATGGTCTCTGCTCTATAGGTTTTGGTTTACGCTAGCCGGTGGGTCGCTAAGCCTTCACGAGCGCTTTAAGTTTCGCTTGGCCGCCAACGATTTCCACAATGTATTCGACTTCGGTGCAGTTCTTTTCCTGCTGAAGGTGTTTCGTTTTCTTCCGGACAAATTCCGCGAATCCTTCCGGCGTCAGCTTGCCAATCTCTTCGCCCGCCCGCTGTTTCGCCGTGATCAAAGCCTGGTAGAGCTTGTTCACTTTTTCCGATTCGTGTTCCGGTTCCGAACACGTCATTCGAAACGCGGCGCCCTCTGCCCTCTGGTTTTGTGCGCGACCCGCAGTGCCCTGGCCCGCCGGTTCTTCTTCCAGGGCGCGCTGTGCGCGTTCGGCTTCGATTGCCTTTGCCGCCGCACCGAAATGCCGCTGTACGGTTCCTTCTTCTTTTTGTTTTACTTTTTTGCGAAATATGTCTTTGTACTTTGCGTAGGTCTGATTGAGGTTCGTGAAGCGGAATCGTTGTGCCGACTTCAAATCGCCGCCGCGTTCCGCATATTTTTTCATCAGTAGATCGATGCGCCATTCAATTTCCGTCGGTGGACGCTTTCTGCCTCCGCCGAAAAATTGGTCGTATTCGATCTTCAGTTGCCGGATGTCGCGTTCGATTTGGCCGAGATCTTCGTCAATGGTGGCCATAGGGGGACGCCGCCTCGCCTCTTAATGCTAGGGCCGCGCCGTCTCAGCGTCAACGGCCCGTGTTTTTCGAGATGCAAAATCTATACTGCCACGCCCGGCGCGTCACCTGTACTAACGGACAGGTGGTTGATTGCGACCCCCTCCGTCTCTATGCTCCAATAACTCCATGGATGCACGTCCGAAGCGCGACCTCTCGACGGAAACGGCGCAACTCCTGCGCCAGATTCCCAGCGTGGATGAACTTCTCAACGGACCGCGCCTTTCGAGTTTGTCTCGCAGCGTTGACCGCCAGCTCGTTGTGGAAGTCACCCGAGCCGCCCTGGCTGAGCTTCGCGAGCGCATCACCGGAGCCCATCCGATTCGCATTTTGCCTTTGCGCCGGGAAGAACTTGAGTCAGCCATCGCGGATGAAGTTGAACGCATTCTTTCGTACTCACTCGTGCCCATTATCAATGCGACCGGCGTAATCCTTCACACTAATCTCGGCCGCGCGCCGCTTCTGCCCGCCGCCGCCGAAGAAATTCGCCGCTCCGCAACGCGCTACTCGAATCTCGAATATGACCTGGAAGCCGGAGCCCGCGGCAAGCGCGATGTCCACACGTCGCACCTGATCGAACGCCTGACCGGCGCAGAGTCCGCCATCGTCGTCAACAATTGTGCCGCGGCCGTGCTGCTGGTCCTGTCAGCGCTGGCTAAGGGTGGAGAAGCCATCGTCTCTCGCGGCGAGCTCATCGAAATTGGCGACGGCTTTCGCATCCCGGAGATCATGGCGGAAAGCGGTGCGATTCTGCGCGAGGTCGGCACCACGAATCGCACAAAACTCGAAGACTACGAAAAAGCGATCAACGAACGCACACGCGTTCTCTTGAGCGTTCATCCGTCGAATTTTCACATGAGCGGCTTTACCGAAAAACCTAGCCTCGCGGATCTAGTGACACTCGGCAAGAACAAAGCCTTGCCCGTCATTGAAGACCTCGGCTCCGGCTGTTTTCTGGACCTGTCGCCCTTCGGTATTGAGGAGCCCACCGTTCGAAACAGCGTAGAAGCTGGCGTATCGCTGGTGGTCTTCAGCGGCGACAAGCTCCTCGGCGGTCCGCAAGCAGGGATCATTGCCGGCAATAAAGACCTGGTGCAAAAAGTCCGCCGCCACCCGTTGTTCCGCGCTCTTCGCGTGGACAAGCTCACAATTTGCGCACTCGAAGCCACATTGAGCGCTCATCTCCGCAACGCCATCGACGAGATTCCTGCGCTTCGTATGCTTCGTGCCACTGCCGCGGAGCTCGCTTCGCGTGCCGATAGCTTCTTGAAAGACCTTCGGCCGCACTTGCCATCTGCGGGCCTAAAAATCGAATTGGTCGAGGGTGAATCGCTGGCGGGCGGAGGCTCGACTCCAACGCAGAGCCTTCGTAGTCCCGTCTTTCACATTCGCAGCGAACGCCATTCTGCCGCCGATCTGGAAAGGCGCCTTCGTCGCGGCGCTGGAGTTCCCGTCATCGCGCGCATCGAAGATGATCACGTTGTGGTTGACCTTCGAACGGTCTTTGAGGACCAGGAACCGGACTTGGTTGCTGCGCTTGCCGCCGCTCTGCAATGAGCGGTCTCCCGAAAAAAATGTGCGCGTTCCGCGTGCAAAATGGTGCGCTGAAGCAAATCACAACCCCACTACCGAAGTTGCGCCGTGGCTGGGCTCTGGTGCGCGTGCGTCTCGCCGGGATTTGCAATACCGACGTGGAAATTCTTCGTGGCTATCACGGCTTTCATGGAATTCCCGGCCATGAATTTGTCGGGGAAGTTGTTGATGTCGCGGGCATTTCCTCCGCCGTGAAAGAGGCATGGATCGGCAAACGCGTTGTCGGCGAAATCAACATCTCGTGCGCTTCTCTCGGATTTCAGCCGGTCTGCGGTTTTTGTAAGCGTGGCCTGAAAACGCATTGTGCGCACCGCACCGTGCTCGGCATTCTCGGCCACGATGGCGCTTTCGCCGAATACCTCTCGCTGCCACTCGTCAATCTCCACAAGCTTCCAGACAAAATCCATGACGAACGAGCCGTCTTTGTCGAGCCGCTAGCTGCCGCTTGCGAAATACTTACTCAAGTTGACGTCAGCAAATTTCGCGGCGCTGCCGTGCTCGGCGACGGCAAATTGGCGCAGCTCATCGCGCGGGTTCTGCGGACAAAGTTATCTCGCGTTGTGATGTACGGAAAGCACTCCGAAAAATTGCTGCTCGCACGGCCCGCCGGTATCGAAACCAGAAAAATCCACGGGAGCCAGCGGGATCATGCGAAACTCCGTGACTCCTACGCCCTGGTCATCGAAGCAACTGGTTCGCCGAGTGGTCTCCGCCTAGCGCTGGCAATGGCTGAACCACGCGGAACACTAGTCTTGAAATCTACATTCCACGGCGCCGCACCGGTAGAAACCTGGCCCATCGTCGTAAAAGAATTAAGTATCATCGGCTCGCGGTGCGGCCCGTTCGCGACAGCCATCTCCCTCTTACGTTCTGGAGAAGTGGAGCCGCAGCCCTTCATTACCAGGATTTTCTCGCTCGCCGACTTACCGAAAGCAATTCAATTTGCGCAGGAACGCGGCGTGATGAAGGTTTTGGTGAAGCCCTGAGTCGGCAATCTTCTAAAGACGATTGATACAAGACGCCACGCAAGCCGCGCCAAAACCGTTGTCAATATTTACGACCGTCACGTTCGAAGCGCATGAGTTCAGCATTCCCAATAGCGCCGCCACTCCTCCAAAACTTGCCCCGTAACCCACGCTCGTTGGCACCGCAATCACCGGAACCGCCACCAGTCCGCCAACAACGCTGGGCAGCGCGCCTTCCATCCCCGCAACGCAAATAATCACCCGCGCATGCGCCAATTTGTCTTTGTGTTGCAGCAAGCGGTGTATCCCGGCCACACCGACGTCATAGAGATGTTCGGCGTTATTTCCCATAATCCGTGCCGTAAGCAATGCCTCTTCCGCAACGGGAATGTCGCTCGTTCCGGCCGACACCACAACGATGGTTCCCTTTCCCGTCTTCGTTCCATTTCGTTCGATGGTGATTACGCCGGACAATGGATGGAATTCCGCGCCCTTCGAAATCCTTTTCACGGCCGCAAAAACTTTTGCATCGGCTCGTGTGATCAAAACGTTATGACGTGAGTCTTTCTTCCTCAACATCGCTTTCACAATTTCGGCAACCTGGCTCGGCGTCTTTCCCTTCGCTAACACGACCTCGGCAAATCCCTGCCGTAGTGCGCGATGATGATCCACCTTCGCAAAATCCAGATCTTCAAACGGCAAATGCCTGACGCGCCGCAGCGCTTCGTCCGGCGAAAGTTTCTTTTCTTTCACCAATTCCAATATTTTCAAAAGTTCTTGCGATTCCATAAGCTTTTTAGCCGTTGCAGATTCTATCACCCTCGCTCTGCCGCGCCCTTCTTGACTTGCCTTTCTCCCGCTGCGAAACTGGATTTCTCCGCGCTACTGCAATGAACGAGACCAAGGGACAAATCGTAACTCTGGGTGTGACCGGCGCCAGCGGCGCGCTGCTCGCGCAAAAAACTTTGCATCTTCTCGCCGAAGACGCGCGGGTGGCAAAAATTCATCTTGTCGTGACGGAAACCGGCCAGCGTCTTTTCTCCGAAGAACTCGGAATCTCCAGCGGCGACCTCAAGCAACTCCCTTCGCGTTTGCTGGGCAAATCCTACTCGAAAATTGAGGCCCTGCCGAATAAAGACGTTGGCGCCTCCATTGCATCCGGCAGCTATGAAGTTGACTCCATGCTCGTCATTCCCTGCTCGATGGGTTGCTTGTCCGCCATCGCCAGCGGCTCTTGCGACGACTTGGTCTCGCGCTCTGCTGACGTCATGCTCAAAGAAGGTCGAAAACTCGTCCTCTGCATCCGAGACACGCCCTTCAGCCGCGTTCATCTTGAAAATATGATGCAGGCGCAGGCTGCCGGCGCGGTCATCATGCCCGCGGTTCCTTCTTTCTATCATCAGCCGAAAACAATCGACGATCTCGTAACGCAATACGTTTGCCGCGTGCTTGCGCAAATTGGTCTCGCCCAGGATCGAATGTACCGCTGGACCGGTTCGCATACCGAAGCGAAGAAAGCGGAGGCCTGAAGCAGCCATGGCCGGACGCATCCGCATTGTTCTCGAAATGATCAAGTTTGAGCACTCCATCTTTGCGCTGCCGTTCGCGCTAACGGGGGCGCTGCTCGCCGCGCGTTTTACGTCGCATGGCTGGCCTCCTTCCGCCAGATTCTTTGGATCGTCGTCGCCATG
>WNFS01002243.1_pt1 | contig 14653 bp, 9 predicted proteins | sample 5400141 | NCBI WGS metagenome assembly WNFS01 (sample SAMN13153358, study PRJNA577476) | soil metagenome | isolation source: 60 cm saprolite under Madrone tree | place: USA:California | collected 2016-06-14
GTTTTTTGGCTTAACGCTTCTCTTCCCTTTTAGCCAAACGGTCGGAGCACTGGCCACCTGGCTCTGCCGGACCAATGCCGCCCTCGCCGTTTTCAATCTCTTGCCGGGATTTCCTCTGGACGGAGGAAGAATTTTCCGCGCCATCGTGTGGGGAGTGACCAAGAATTTTGAGAAGGCGACGCGCGTCGCGGGCGCCAGCGGAAAGCTGATCGCCTACGCGATGATTCTTTTGGGCGCGTGGGGCGCCTTCCACGGTTTTGTTCAAGATGGGCTCTGGACCGCCTTCATCGGCTGGTTCATTTTGAACGCCGCGCAGGAAAGCGTTGCTCAAGTGGCCATCCGGGAAACCCTCGCCGGCCTCAGCGCCGCCGACGTCATGAGCAAGGAAGTGCCCACTGTTCCCGGACACATCACTCTCGAAGAATACAGCGCCGAAGTCCTTCGTACCGGCCGCCGCTGCCATCTCGTGGTTAGCGACGATCGCCTCGTGGGCATGATGAACGTTCACACTCTCAACTCCATGCCGCGGGGCGAGTGGACCCACAACTCCGTACAAGCCGCCATGATTCCGCGAGACAAAATCTTGTGGACATCGCCCGACGAGCCGCTCCTAAAACTACTCGAGCGGCTCCTAAGCGCAGACGTCAATCAGATGCCCGTGGTGAGCGGCGCCAGCGACGGCGCGCCTCAGATCGTTGGCATCGTCACGCGCGATTCCATCCTCCGCGTGATGCAGACGCGCTCCGAACTCGGCTCCCTTGCGACCAGCAAGTAGATGGCTTCGTTCTCGCGGCAATTTTTCTTTTCGTTGTGAACCGCTTTACGGAAGAGGAAACAATTAATCCGCAACTGCCGATCGTTCCCCGCTGAATGACGTCTCCGCCTCATTTCCCGGCCGCGACTCCAGCGTGACACCCACGCCGTACCGTGGCCTCAGCGTGATCGACGCCAGCGGCGCCACGGGATGATTCGCCACCAGCCGCAATCGAAACTTCCGCGCGACCGTCGCCAGAATCAGCGTTGCTTCCATCAGCGCAAACGCATTCCCGATGCACTGGCGCGGCCCGCCACCGAACGGAAAATAAGCGAACCGCGGCAATCGTTTCCATAAATCATCTTCCCAGCGCTCCGGCTGAAATTCTTCTGGCGCGTCATACCATCGCGGGTCTCGATGCACCACCCATTGTGCCATGGCCACGCCCATTCCCTTCGTCACGGGATAGCCCGCAATTTCGTGGTCCTCGACGGCCAGCCGCGCCATTCCCCACGCTGCCGGATACAGCCGCAGCGATTCCGTGATGACATGTCCCGTGTAAGCGAGTCTAGGCAGGTCATCGAGCGAAGGAACGCGATCGCCGAGGACGGCGTCCAATTCCGCAAGCAGCTTTGCTTCCACCGCAGGATTCTGCGCCAGCAGCCACCAGGTCCAGGAAAGCGTGCTTGCCGTGGTTTCGTGGCCCGCCAGGAACAAAGTGATGGCCTCATCACGAAGCTGCCGGTCGGTCATTCGCGAGCCGTCCTCGTCCTGTGCCGAGAGAAGCATCGATAGTAGATCGCCGGTGTCGCGGCCGGAAGCGCGGCGCTCCCCGATGATGCGGTAAAGAATTTTTTCGATCTGCGCCACTTCCCGCTTAACACGCAGATTCGTGGGAGTGGGCAGCCAATGCGGCACAAAGATTGTGCGCCGGAAATTGGCGCCGATTTCGAGAAGCAGTTCCAGCGATTTGCCCACGTGTTGCGCATCGCGTTCGACGTCGGCATCGAACAGCGTTTTTCCCACGATCTGCAACGTCAGCCGCATCATCTCTTGATGTGCGTCGCGCTCTTCCCCGCCCCGCCAGCCATTCAGCATCCTCTGCGTGTATTCCACCATCGTCGCCGCATACGAAGCGATCCGCGCACGGTGAAATGCAGGTTGCGCCAGCCGCCGCTGCCGCAGCCAGAAATCTCCTTCGCTGGTCAGCAAGCCTTCGCCGAAGACGTGCCGGTTCGCCCGCAGTACCCTGCCTTTTGAATATTTGCGGGCATTGGTGACCAGCACTTCTTCTATCAAGTCGGGATGGTTGATGAAAATCGAGCGGAAATTGAGAATGCGCAGCCCCGCGATGTCGCCATACTCACGCGCGATCTTGGTGAAATATTCCAGCGGATTGTCATTGAGTGGCCCGAGCGACCATCGTTTGAGCCCTTCGGACGGGCCGGCGGGAAATTTATTGCGGTTCGCGCGCCACATCTCATGATGCTATGCCCGCATCCGCGCTCCGTCAACGCGGCGCGCCTGGGAAGCAGTCACGTTTCTCGCGAGCGGAGCGCCCGGATTCGAAAGCCGCCACGACGGAAATCGACGGTCACCTTCGAAAATCCCGCCGTCGTCAATCTCGCGAACACCGAAGCCGGCGTCACAGGCACAAACGTGCTCCGAATGTGACCCACTCTGTGCAGCCACCCATCCTGAATCTCAAACGCAAGGAATACTCCGCCTGGACGAAGCACCCGCCAAATTTCTGCAAAGGCGCGATCCTGTAACTCGCCGGAACACAGGTGATGAAGCATGAGGATCGCGATAGCCGAAGAGAATGTCCCATCCGAAAAAGGCAGCGTCGAAGCATCCCCCTGAATGACCGTCACACTTGCGCCACCACCGCAGGCACCGAGCTTCGCCGCAAACGCGTGGTCGTACTCAAGACTCGTCACGCGCGTCGCCCGCGACCGCAGCTCCTCCGTCGCCGCACCCAGCCCCGCACCCAACTCCAGCACGTGCTCGCCAAGCTCCGAACCTTGCAGAATCCACGGCAGAAGCTGCCGCCGCGTCACATACCGCCAGAACGACGATCCACAAAACCAAGTTTCGAATCGATTCATCGATAGCTCGGAAGACTTCGAGGTTCTCAACTCTACCGCGAGCCCGCCAGCTTAGTGAAGCAATGTACGGATTCGGCGGAGCGAAGAAGCGAATTGATTGGCATTATAAGCCGATGGATTTTCGAGCTGCTGAAAGAGTTCATTGATGGCCGCACGGATTTCAGCGGCGTTCGCGGGCTTAGCGTCGCGGCTATACGCGATGTACAGCGAATCCATCGCCATCGCGGCCTGTTCCGCCGCGCGCTCGTCCGCCAGCGCGATATTCTCTGCGTCATCGGAAATCCGCTGCAGCATTCGCATCGCAACGACCTGATCGTATTGCATCGTCGCAAGCCGTTCCGCAATTCGCTGCGCCAGCGGTGCTGCCGCAGAAGCCGACGATGCGACGGCACTGCGATCTGGATTCAGCTTACTCATCTCATTCGAGACAGAAAGGAGTTGACGGTCCAGCTCCTGCGCGTTCGCCGAATCGATCTGCTTCGCCAGCAATCGGAAAACCGCGTACCTCGAACTGTTCCATGCCGGATCGCCGGGACGCCGCCCAACGTAGCCATGTTCCTGCCGCCAACTGTCCTTCGATGGCCCCAACGCATGGTGACAAGCGACACAGGAAAGCTCCGAATATTCCGGCCACTCGTCCTTCTTGTCGAACCGTTCGCCTTTCGCGCGCCAAGTCAGCCGCTCCATGGCCGCGCGCAACTGCACGGCCTGTCCGGTGCTCCACTCGCGTACCTCGGCCCACGCGGCATTCTCAACCGGGTTGCCCGGTTCCGATTCCCGCGGAACCTTCCAGTGACGCGGCATCACCGCTGAAAACGAATCCAGCTCGAAATAAAGGTCCGGGTGCCCCGCCGCAATCATCTCGTGATCGACGAATTTGTTTTGCGTTCCCAGATGGCATTCCAGGCATTTCTCGGTGCGATGAATCACGTCTCGAGTATCGTGCATTCCCAGCGCCACTGATTTCTCATGTGCCCACGATTTTGTCGTGTGCGGCCCCAGCCATGCAGATGCCGGCCCATGACAATTTTCGCAGGACACGCCTTCCGAAATTTCAAAGGCGCGTCCGCGCTGCTCCGGCGCCGGATTCAGCGCGTGGCACGCCAGGCACTTCGGCGCTTCTTCTGCTTTCGCGGCCAGTTTCAGGATGTGCGCCATGCGTTCGCCGACGTCTCCGGTCAATGCCTGGTAGGCGCGGCTATGCTTATCCTTGATGATCCACGTCGAATATTCGTTCTGCAAAATCCGGCTGCCCGCGATGGGCTTCACGCTTCCGTGACAGCTCGTCGCCGCACACGAACCCGGGCCGATATATTTGATGGGCTCATTCTGCGCCGAAAGCAGCGCCGGGACCGTCATGAACCATACGCACAAAACCACGCGGAGGATGCAAGAGTTTGAGGTGTCGCGCATTCGGTGTGCCGGTGAGTCTGTTTGCTTATATCGTTTGCGCCGCGCCGAAGTCAACGGGCCGCGTTGTCTTTTTCGCGCCGCGCCGCGAAAAGCCAAACGGGTGCTATTTACAGCGGACTTCCCTCTCAGTAGTATGCAGGGGATTCAGCACGCCACTTCGCGCGAGACGAGGCGCCGTGATCTTCGACGACCTTCGGGCCATCCAGCTTCGCTACGGCTTCCTGCCCAAAGCGGAACTCGAAGGTCTTTCACAACGCACCCAGACGCCGCTCTATCAGATTCACAGCGTCGCAAGTTTCTATCCTCATTTTCATCTCGTGCCGCCGCCCAAAGCGGAGATTCGCGTCTGTGCCGACATGAGCTGCCATCTCAACGGCGCTTGCGAGTTGCGCGCCGATCTCGAGCGCCGCTTCGCGAATTCGCGGCCTGAAGACGTGCAGATTCGCGACGTTTCCTGCCTCGGCCGCTGCGACCACGCTCCTGCGACTTCCATCAACGATCACATCTTCACGGATGTCACCGCCGCGCATGCCGAGCTGATCGCTCGTAACGCCATTCGCGGCGACGACATTCACGAGCCGCACCCCGAGCAGGTACGCATCAGCTGCAAAGCAGATCCGTATGGCGAGGACGAAAAATACGGCGTCGTGCGCAAGCTCGTTCCATCCAAAGCATGGGACGATGTCCTCGCACAGCTCAAAGCCGCCGAACTGAAAGGCATGGGCGGCGCCGGATTTCCCACCAGCATGAAGTGGGATCTCGTCCGCAAACAGCCCGATCCCGTGAAATACGTTGTCTGCAACGCCGATGAAAGCGAGCCCGGCACCATCAAGGACCGTTTCATCATGACCAACCTGCCTCATCTCCTCATCGAGGGTATGATCATCGCCGGCCTCGTCACCGCCGCGAAGCGCGGCATCCTTTATATTCGGCACGAATATCATCTTCAGGAGGAAATCCTCGGCGAAGAGATTCGTCGCTGTTATCGCTCCGGGCTTCTTGGAAAAAAGATCCTTGGCAGCGAACTCGACTTTGATCTCGAAGTTTTTGTCAGCCCCGGCGGCTACATCTGCGGCGAAGAAAGCGCGCTCATGGAAGCTATCGAAGGCCACCGCGCCGAGCCGCGCAACAAGCCACCCTTCCCCGGCCAGATCGGCCTCTGGCAAAAGCCCACCGTCATCAACAACGTCGAAACTTTCATTAACGTTCCGCAGATTCTCGCTCGCGGCGTCGAGTGGTTTGCAACCCAGGGCGTCGGCGGTTCGCGCGGACTAAAATTTGTTGGCGTCAGCGGCCAGGTCGCCCGCCCGGGCATTTTCGAAGTCCCTATGGGCGTGCCCATGCGCGACGTTATCTTCAATCATGCCGGCGGCGTTCGCGGCGGCCGTCCATTGAAAGCTTTTGCGCCGTCCGGCCCGTCGTCCGGCTATCTTCCCGCTTCGATGGTGGATGTCCGTCTGGACTTCAAGGCCCTCGCGGAAGCCGGCTCCATGCTCGGCTCCGGCGCTATCGTCGTCTGCGACGACACCACCTGCATGCTGGATATGGCCCTCAACGCGGTGCGCTTCTATCGCAACGAATCCTGCGGCAAATGTGTTCCCTGCCGCGTCGGCTCCCAGAAAATGGCGGATATGCTGGTGCGCTGGACGCAAGGCGGCCTACCCGAATCACAATATCGGGCCGATATCGCGCTCCTCGACGAACTCTCGCAGGCCATGAGTCTTACCTCGATCTGCGGCCTCGGACAGATTGCGCCCGCGCCGATTCAATCCGTGCTGAAACATTTTCGCGCCGAAATCGATGCGCACGTTTTGCAAGGCCAATGCCCCAGCGGAATCTGTTTCACGCCAGTTGGCCGCGCCGGCGAAGCGCAGCGCGTCGGCATTCGCCCTTGACGAGTTTTGAGTTGTCAGTATGCAGTTTTCAGTTCGAAGAAAGAAACGCCGATGGAGCAAACTCAAGAAGCAGCGACCGGGAGATCGCCTATCAAAGCAAAGTTCATATTCATTTTTATCGTTCTTACAGAAAACTGAGAACTGAAATGGCGAGGCAGCAATATCCAGGTGCAAGGAAAAACGTAAAGAATCTTTTTCTTCTCTTACTGAAAACTGATAACTGACTACTTTAAAATGGCAGCTCCCCTCACACCTCCCGGAATGATCGACATCACTCTCGACGACCAACCCGTCCGTGTACCCGCTGGCACGAGCGTTTTCGACGCCGCGCGCATGAACGGCATCAACATCCCCATACTTTGCCACCTGCAAAATCAAACACCCGTCGGCGTCTGCCGCCTCTGCGTGGTGGACACCGGCGCGCGCGTTCTCGCCGCCTCCTGCGTCCGGCCGGTCGAGCCAGGCATGAAAGTCGTCACCAATTCCGAGAAAGTTTTGGGCGCACGTAAAACCCTCCTTGAACTCATGATGTCCGATCATCCTTCCCCTTGCGCGCGCGCGCAGAATTCCGGCGACTGCGAATTGGAGGCGCTCGCGAAAGCGGCCGGCGCTTCCCAACCGCGCTTTGCAAAACGCACAATCGCCCGCGGCAAAGACGATTCCTCGTTGGCGATCGCCGTCGACCACGACGCCTGCATTCTCTGCGATCGCTGCATCCGCGGCTGCGACGAAGTCAAGAGCAATTTTGTCCTGGGCCGCATGGGCAAAGGTTATTCCGCCGGCATCGCGTTCGATCTCAATTCGCCGATGGGCGACTCCACCTGCATCTCCTGTGGCGAGTGTATGGTTTCCTGTCCCACAGGCGCGCTCACCAACAAGGGCGTGGCGGACATCGCGATCGCCACCGGTCCGGACGCGCAAGGATTCGAAGCCGAGGATCTCTTGCAGATTCCCGTTTTCAAAGGCGTCTCCGGCACCTTCCTCAAGCTCAATCGCGGCGCGATCGTCAAGCGCCGCTTCCGCAAAGACGAAATCATTTGCCGCGAAGGCGAATTTGGCTCCACGGCTTTCTACATTCTCGAAGGAAAAGCCAAAGTCTCCATCTCCACTCCCATCGCCCACGTCAAAACCCAGGGCGGCGCAAGGGGTTTCTTCAAGCGGCTGACCAGCACGCTCGTCGCGCGTGAAGAAGATAAGCGCGACGAGGAAGTGCGAGACAGAACCATTCCCATCGACGCCTCCGTCGATCTCGCTTACGGCAATCCGGTCGCCGAACTCGGCCCCGGCGATCTCTTCGGCGAAATGACCTGCATGAATTTTTATCCGCGCTCCGCCACGGTGATCGCGGAATCCGATGTCGTCGCATTCGAAATGCTGCGCAATGTCCTCGACATCATGTTGAAGAACAAGACTTTCCGCGGGCAGTTGGACCAGACCTATCGGCGCCGCGCCCTCGAAAACCATCTTCGTGGCGTGCCCATGTTTGCGGACCTGTCGCCCGATTTTATTGAGCACCTCAAAGAGAGCGTCGAATTGCAGCGCTTTGCGCCGGGCCAGACGATTGCCCTCCAGGGCGATCCTGCCGACAGCTTCTATCTCGTGCGCATCGGTTTCGTAAAGATTTCAGAGAATTATCCCGGCGGCGAGATGGTTCTCGCGTATCTCTCTCGCGGCGACTACTTCGGCGAAATCGGGCTCCTCGGCGGCGGCGTTCGAACCGCGACTTGCACTGCTCTCGATCACGTCGAACTCGTTCGAATCTCCGGCAATGATTTCCGCGATATGGTTGCGCGTTTCCCCAGCGTTCGAACCGGTCTCGAGGCCGTTGCCGCCGAACGCCGCGCGGCAAATCAGCAGCGCATGCAAATGGTTCACGACCTCCCCATCGATCAATTCCTCTCGCAAGGACTGATGGAAGCGCAGAGCCTGCTGATTCTGGATTTGCAGAATTGCACGCGCTGCGATGCATGCGTCAATGCCTGCGCCGATGCGCATGACGGCATCACGCGGCTCATCCGCGATGGCTTGCGCTTCGACCAATATCTTGTCGCCACGAGTTGCCGACAGTGCCGCGACCCGCTGTGCATGGTTGGCTGCCCCGTCGGCTCGATTCGCAGGCGCAATTCTCTCGAAGTCATTATCGAGGATTGGTGCATCGGCTGCGGCCTCTGCGCGCAAAATTGTCCTTACGGAAACATCAATTTGCATCCATTCGAAGTGATGGTTGACGATCCGGAGCGGCCCGGCAGAAAAAAAGCAGCGATCAAGCAAAAAGCTACTTCCTGCGATCTCTGCACGCACTTGAAAGAACCAAGCTGCGTGTACGCCTGTCCGCACGATGCCGCGCACCGCGTCGATCCCCGCACATTTTTCGCCGACATGCTCGGCCAGGGCTCCACGAAATGAGAATGGACAAAACGCAACGCGGATGGGCTCTCGCATCGCTGGCAATCCTCGCGATTTCTCCGGTTGTGTACGTCTTCTATTCATTCGAATCGCCGCAAGGACCTCGTGGCGGCAGCACCATCGGCCTCGCGTTCGGCGTCATCGGTTTCGCCTTCATGATGTTTGCGGCGCTACTTGGGGCGCGGAAGCGCGTTCCGACGTGGCGCGTTGGCCGCGCGCAAGCCTGGATGCGCGGCCACCTCTGGCTCGGCTTTCTCGCCCTGCCAATGATTCTTTTTCACGGAGGATTTCATTTCGGCGGCACGCTCACGCGCGTCCTGATGTGGCTGCTCATCATCACGGTGTTCAGCGGCGTGTTCGGCGCGGCGCTGCAGCACTATATCCCGCGCATGATGACTTCCGACGCCCCGCTCGAAACGATTTACGACGAAATCGGCCGCGTTCGCTCGCTCCTTCGCGAAGAAGCCGATCGCGCGATCGCATCTATCTGTGGTTCCCTAGGTCTCAGCAAAACTTTGTGCGAAGAAGGCCAGCGCGCGGGGGGGTTTACTGCGCTGCGGACCATCGCCGCCTCCGCCGTTCCGCTGCGCACCTCAGCCGCCGTCAGTGCGGGCGCGAGCGCCGCCGTGGCTGCGGCTCCAGAAATTATTTTGTTGAGTGAAGAAGAAAGCGCGCCGCTCCGCCGTTTTTTCCTGGACGAGATGCGGCCGTTCCTAGAGCGCCCCAAGCAACGCGGCCGGCGTCTCGCAGACACCGACAAAGCGCGGGCCGTGTTTTCCGGATTGCGCACTCTGCTGCCCGCCGTCGCGCACGTCACCCTGGATGACCTCGAAGACATTTGCGACGAAGCGCGCCAGCTCACACGCCAGGAGCGCTTGCATCGCTGGCTGCACGGCTGGCTGCTGCTGCACATCCCGTTCTCGCTCGCATTGATTTTGCTCGGCGCTATTCACGCGGTCATGGCGCTGCGCTACTAGCAAAAGAGAAAAACGTGGCCCGGACACGTACAACAAAAAAGCTCGCGCAGCGGATCGATCTCAACTATTTCAAGAGGCCGACGCCGCTGAAGCGCGCAAAATTCTGGCTAAGCCTCCTGCTGCCTGTGCTTGCCCTGGTTTGGATCGCGTGGCGCGGTTTGTCCGGAGACCATCGCGTGTATTCGAGCGGGCGTATGTCGGAACCTCATGCCGTTCTCGAAAAAGAATGTGTTGCCTGTCACGCGCAAAAAGCCGGCGCATTTTCCGCCAAGGCCGCCGACAGCGCTTGTCTCGACTGCCACGACGGCCCCATCCATCACGCCATGCAAACGTCAACTCCTGCTTGCGCGACGTGTCATACCGAGCATCGTGGGCGCATCAACATCGCCGCTGCGCGCAATCAGGTCTGCGCCGAGTGTCACGAGGACTTGAAGGCCAGCGGCAACTCGGCGCGGTTCGCATCGCACATCCGAAGTTTCGAAGACGGCCATCCCCAATTCGCGGCCCTTCAAGAAGGTTCACGCGATCCCGGCACGATCAAATTGAATCACGCCATCCACATGAAGCCGATCCGCCGCGGCCCGAATGGGCCCAACGTTCAGCTCGAATGTAACAACTGTCACCGCGCGACCGCCGCCGATGCGGACTTGATGTACGCTGACACGAACTACCGCGCTGCGACAGTCAGCTACAAAGATACCGACGAATTTTTGTCCGTTCACTCCGAAACTTTGAGGACTTCTCGTTCGGTCACCGGCCGGGAGTTGATGGCGCCAGTGAAGTTTGCAAATGCCTGCGCCGCGTGCCACCTGCTGACGTTTGACAAGCGTTTTGATAAGGGTACTCCGCACGACAAGCCGGAAGTCATACATGCATTTCTGGTCAGAACATTCCGTGAATACATTGCCGCGCGCCCAGCCGAAGTACGTGTACAGCGAGATCCGAGTCGCGACCTTACGGGTAAGCCGCTGCCCCCGGCGGTTCGTAACCTCACTCCGGCGCAGTGGGTGACCGAGCGCACCGCCGAGGCTGAAGACTTGCTCTGGCGAAAAACCTGCAAGCAGTGCCACACGCTTACGCCTTTTGCAAAATCCTCGCAGAGAAAAATAGAGATGTCGGTCAGTCCGGAAAGTGAGGCTGGCAAATTTTTCGGCATCGCGGCCGAATTGCCAAACGTTGCGCCAGCCAATACAACACTGCAGTGGATGCCGCATGCGAAGTTCGATCACGGGGCACACGAGGGATTCACTTGCGTGAGCTGCCACGCGAAGGTGCTGAAGAGCACGGAGGCGAGCGACATCTTGCTGCCGGGAATTGAGACTTGCAAGAAGTGCCATGCGCCGGGGCCGGAACACGCGGAATCGCGCTGCTTTGAGTGCCACACCTACCACGACTGGTCGAAGCGCAAGGAAGTCACGCCGAAGTTTACGCTGCCGGCGCTCCGCACCGGCGACCGCTGACGGTAGCACAGGCTTTAGCCTGCGCGTTCAAGCCAACTTCGATTCTGCCCATCATGCAAACAATCATTAGCGTCCCACCGACTTCATCATCTGCTCGGGATAGCGCAACCCCGCGGCGGCGCCGCGCGGCGCTACTTCGTCAATTCGTCGCAGCTCCTCTTTCGTCAATGACACGTTCAAAGCTGCGGCATTTTCTTCCAGGTATTTTCGCCGCTTTGTCCCGGGGATCGGAATAATGTCCTCGCCTTGGGCAAGCAGCCATGCAAGCGCGAGTTGGCCGGGCGTGCATTTCTTTTCATTGGCGATGGCTTCGACACGGCGGACAAGATCGAGGTTCTTCTGGAAGTTTTCGCCCTGGAAGCGCGGAGAATTCCGGCGGTAATCGTCCGGCGCAAAATCCTCGAAGCGTTTGATCTGGCCGGTGAGAAAGCCGCGGCCAAGCGGGCTATAAGCGACGAAAGCAATCCCCAGATCGCGCGTTGTGGCCAGGATTTCATCTTCCGGATCGCGGCTCCAGAGCGAATACTCAGTTTGCAGAGCGGCGATCGGATGCACTTTGTGAGCGCGCCGGATGGTGCTGGCAGAAGCCTCGGACAATCCGAGGTAGCGAACTTTGCCCGCCTTTACCAGCTCCCCCATCGCACCCACCGTTTCTTCGATCGGCACAGTTGGGTCGACGCGGTGCTGGTAATACAAGTCAATTCCTTCCACGCCCAGGCGTTTCAAACTGTCATCGCAGCGCGCGCGGACATATTCGGGTTTCCCGTTCACGCCGCGTACCGTTGGATCCGTTTTGCTGCGCACAATGCCGAATTTCGTCGCCAGGAAAACCTTATCGCGCAGGCCACGAATGGCTTGGCCGACGAGGAGTTCGTTATCGCCGTAACCGTAGATGTCCGCGGTATCAAGAAACGTGATGCCGAGTTCGATGGAACGATGAATCGTGGCAATCGATTCCGCATCGTCGCGCGCCCCGTAGAATTCCGACATCCCCATGCAGCCCAGACCCATTGCGGAAACGAGCGGACCGTTTTTTCCTAGATGACGTTGTTGCATAAAATCTCCATCTCCTCAGTGCCTTTACCTTGTTGGATGAAAATCGCCTGCGTCCGGTTACGACGGTTAGCAACCAACGGCAACGATCATCCTTGGATACAATGGAAGCGCGCCGGATATGCACGTTGTGCGCGATTTGGTTTTTCTTGATGCCGATCGAAACCAAAGAGGCCTCCTCGAAACTGCTTCCGCAGGCCGCAGCCATGGGCACGTCTTCGCCTCCCGCGCACGAAGGCGCCGCGCGGGCGTTCTGGCACGTGCTGACGCGCTTCGATTCCTCAAAGCTGTCTCCCTACCTGGCTCTGCGTAACTCAGTCGGCGTGGTCCTGCCCCTGGCCGCCGGATTCACTCTGAACATGCCGCGGGGCGGCGTGGTGGTGGCCAGCGGCGCACTCAACGTTGCCTATTCCGACGGGAGCGATCCCTACGCCCAGCGCGCCAAGCGCATGCTCTCTTCTAGCGCCCTGTGCGCGCTGGCCGTTCTTCTCGGCGCACTCTCCGGCAGTCACAATGCCGCAGCTGTACTCATCGCGACGTTGTGGGCCTTTGCCGCGGGAATGTTCGTCGCAGTTGGCACCACGGCCGCCGATCTCGGAGTGATTAGTCTGGTCACGCTGCTGATTTATGCCGCGCAACCGCTGACCACTCGTCAAGCTTTAATCTCGTCCGCGCTCGCCCTTGCCGGTGGACTTCTACAGACGGCTCTGTCAGTGGCGCTCTGGCCGGTGCGGCGCTATGAACCGGAACGGCGAGCGCTCGCCAGATTGTTTCTCGAACTCGCACACGCGGCAGAACAGCCGCTGAGTGCGACTTCCGCGCCGCCTGCGACGATTCGAAGCACGCAAGCACAAGAAGCTCTCTCCGGCCTCGACCGCGAAACGTCCATCGAAGCCGTGCGTTATCGCGCTTTGCTCAGCCAGGCAGAGCGCATTCGACTCAGCCTGCTGATGCTTTCGCGATTGCATGTTCGCCTGCAGCGCGAGAGTCCCATGCACCGCAGCGTGCAGATTCTCGGCAACTACCTGAAAAAGGCAGCGCAGGCCCTGCAAGCCATCGGCGACTCCTTGATTTCCGGAATACCTGCGAAAGCGAGCAAAGAAATCCTCGCCGCAAGTGAAGCTCTCACGCTCCAGTTGCGGCAAGAGACGGATAGCTTGCCGCCTTCTTTCCTCGCCGCCGTGGCGAAAGACACTCGTTTCCAAATGGACGCGCTCAATGGCCAGCTCCGCGCGGCCCTCGACCTGGCCGCACACGCCACGCCCACCGGCCAAGCGGAGTTCGTGAAACAGGAAACGCAACAGCCCTGGTGGCTTCGCTTTAGCGGCCTGATGGCTACGCTGCGCGCAAATCTCAACCTGCAATCTTCGGTGTTCCGGCACGCCATCCGTTTGGCGGCCCTCGTCGCCCTCGGCAATGGTCTGGAACGCGGCTTCTACTGGCACCGCTCCTACTGGCTCCCGATGACAATCGTTCTCGTACTGAAGCCGGAATTTACGACTACGTTCAGCCGCGGTCTCCTGCGGATTGGCGGAACGATCGTGGGACTTTTTTTGGCCACCGCGCTCTTTCGCTTTCTTCCTGACACTGTCACGGTCCAGATTGTCTTGATCTTTGTATTCACGCTCCTGCTGCGCTGGGTGGGCCCCGCAAACTACGGGATTTTCGCAGTGGCCATCAGCGCTCTTGTCGTTCTTCTGATTGCCATCACCGGAGTCTGGCCGAAGGAATTGATCTGGGCGCGCGGAATCAATACCGCGGCAGGCGGCGCACTCGCACTTCTGGCTTACTGGATCTGGCCCACCTGGGAACGAACCCAGGTTTCCGAGAGGATTGCCCAAATGCTCGAAGCTTACCGGGAACATTTTCACATCCTTGCGGAATCCTACGTGCGGAACGAAACCAGCAGCGCTCGCGAACTTGATCGCGCGCGGCTTAGGGCACGCGTTGCGCGCACGAACCTGGAAGCATCGATCGACCGAATGGGCGCGGAACCGGGAACGACGGCGGAGCAGATGAACCAATTGAATGCGCTGCTGGCAAGCTCGCACCGTTTCGTACATGCGGTGATGGCGCTGGAGGCGGGCTGGCTGCATACGGCTGCCGTTCCGGCACGGACGGCGTTCTTTACGTTCGCGGCGGACGTGGAGAAGACGCTCGAATTGTTAGCGGCGGCGCTTCGCGGCGCGCACGTGCAGCTGAACGAGTTTCCGGACCTGCGCGAGGATCATCGCGTTCTGGTGCAGTCCGGCGATCAGAAAATCGAGCGGTACGCGCTGGTCAACGTAGAGACGGACCGGATCGTGAATAGCCTGAATACGCTGCGCGAGCAGGTGATTGCGCGGGTGCGGGCAAGCACCGCGAGGTGAAGATGGCAGGCCAGATCGCGGTGTTCCGTGGAGCGGAAGAGAGGCATAATGCGGCGGCGGAGCGGCGAAAACGTGCGATGAAGCGACACCTGCTCACGGTGTTGATGAGCTTCACGGCGGCGGTCGTCAGCGGGGCGGTTTTCGTCGTCGCGCTGTTTCATCAGTTTGCGCTTGTGGAGGTTGCGGCGAGCATCTTCACGGGGCTGCAAGTTTTTTTC
>WNFS01003009.1_pt1 | contig 14652 bp, 17 predicted proteins | sample 5400141 | NCBI WGS metagenome assembly WNFS01 (sample SAMN13153358, study PRJNA577476) | soil metagenome | isolation source: 60 cm saprolite under Madrone tree | place: USA:California | collected 2016-06-14
AATGTCCACATGAAGCTTGTATTGGACCCATGGCGCACTTCAGGCTGGGCGAACACCGCATTTTCGGATGCAATGGTGATGTGGGTGAACAGCGCGAACCACGAACCGGCGCCCATGGCCCATCCATTGATGGCGCCGATAATCGGCTTGGGGAACTCCCATAGCCGCATGAAGTTGCGGCTTTCGGAGCGCCAGGAATCTATCACTTCGGCGGCGCTCTGTCCCGTCGGAATACCATAGGGCCAGTGGAGGTCACGCCGGCGGCCGCTAGCCGTTTTCCCTTGGTCCATGCCGGCGGAAAAGGCTCGCCCCGCGCCCGTGACCACGACGGCACGAATTTCCGGATCGGCTTCAACTTCATCGAGGGCTGTATGTAGCTCTTTGATCAAATTCCGGCTGATGGCGTTCATCGCCTCCGGACGATTAAGGGTGATCAGAACGCCTGCGCGTTGTTTCTCGTAAAGAATCTCCTTGTAATCGGCCATTCTTACTCCTTTCGTGTTACATCATCATCGATACTCAGTGTCGTAAAGTGTTTTGATGAAACCACTGGCTTCGACTTCTTTCACCAAGCTTTCGTCTACGAAGGATTTCGGATCGGCTCCTTTAGCCTTGGGCTCCTCCGTAGCGACGAATTCCAAAGTCGTCTCCACCGCCTTGGGATTAGCATAGGGGACTCGATTATAAAACTTGGTCGCCAGGAGATTGTATGAAGCTTCAAGATACTTGATATCTTTCTCTTGCGCCGATTGAATCCGAAGTTTTTTTTGCATCACCGCAAGACTTTCTTTTTTGTTCTTTCTGAAATAGGCGATACCCTCGCAGATTCCTTTTACGAAGCGGATGGCCTGGTCGTGTTTTTGGCGGAGAAGGGTTTTTGTCGAATCGACGGAATTCTGCAGATAGTAAATATCCAGATCGACGGGGTCGGCGAGGATTCGGTAGCCACGATCCTCGGCCACAAAGAAAGTGGGAATGGTGAAAACCGCGCCATCCACTGCCCCTTTTTCCAGGCTGGCGAACATGGCCGGCGAGGAGCCAAGTTGAACGGTTTGGATGTCTTCTGTTCGCATGCCCCACTTCTTGAGAAAGAGTTGCAAGACCCAGTGGGAGGCGGAACCAAAACGGGTGATGGCAACCTTCTTTCCTTTCAGCTCGGCCGGGGTCTTGATGTCTGGCCGAACCATCAGCCTCTGCAGCCCGGTCTTGAGGGGAGAGGCCGTTACCACAGTGTCGGCGCCTCTTAAGGATGAGCGGATGACCGAGTCTCCACCGCCCACTGAAAATTGAATTTCTCCCGCGATCAAAGAACTGACTACGCGCGACGCTCCGCCGCCGATGACGATCACTTCGGCATCGATGCCGTGTTTCTTGAAGAGGCCTTTTTCTTCGGCCACCCAAATGCTACCCGATGTCGCACTGATCGAGCTCAGGCCTACTCGAAGCTTATCTTGAGCGTTAGAACGGAAAGCTAAAAATAGCGTCAGCCAAAAAAACGCCAACAAAATGTGAAAAAACACTCTGGGATTCATGATTACCTCTTGAAAAGGAGCGGCTTCCACGAAATTAGCTGGAAGTATCGATATAGACAAGGCTTGTGTGCGGCCTAGCTTGGGGGTCAAGGCTTTTTTTGAGATTCGACGATGAAGCTGCTAATAGATTCTTTCGTTACTCCAAGTGGACGAAGGCGCGCACCCAATTCTTTGGCTTGGCAGTATGGCCTTCGCCGCTAACGTCTTCAGCCAGAAACACGTCGCCAGGTCCAAAGGTCTTGACCGTTCCATCGCCTATACCGATCTCGACGGAGCCGGACAGGGTGATGCACCACTGCCGCCGAGGAGCAGTGTGCCATCCTAAGAGGTCATCGCGGTTTTCATCGTTTTTGAAAACCAACGCCTTCACGGCAAGCGGCGCCAAGAAATGTTCTGAACCTTCCGTCTGGTCCAGCTCTTCAAAATGAGACTTGCCATCGTTGCCCCGGCAAGCGGCGCCAAGAAATGTTCTGAACCTTCCGTCTGGTCCAGCTCTTCAAAATGAGACTTGCCATCGTTGCCCGTATACAATCTGCAAAACTGCATATCACATCACCTCCCAGGCACGGCTTTTTGAGATCGTAAAAATTTATCTGGTCGCTTTGAACCTGAGCCTGACGTAATCGGCAAACCAATCGCCGGTACCATCACGGAGGTGCCTGGCTAATTCGCTCCTGACTTCCTTAAGAAAAGTCGCTCGTTCGGGTTCAGCTATGGCTTGTGTGAAAGGTTGGGCAAAGGTCTCAAGCCAGCCCAGGATATCTCCCGGGAGTCTTGTCGGTCGAGGAATTAGCTCAATGTGGGTAACGATGAATCCCGCTTCCGAGAGCAGTTGCGAGTATTCCCCCGGGTTCGGGTAGTACCACGGGTCGATGGAAGCGGGGTCGATGGAGTGCCTTCGCAGCGCGGCATGAAGAGCGGAGCGGATTTTCTCCACGTTACCTTTGCCGCCGAACTCGCCGACGAAGCGGCCACCAGGCTTGAGAGAACTTGCGACATCGGCTGCTACCTTGTTGGGTTGTTTCATCCAGTGCAGCGCCGCATTGGTAAACACCGCATCGAAGCACTGTTTGAACCCAAGACCTTGGCCATCCATGACAGCAGTTGTCAAACCGCGTTGTTCGGCCGCCAGGAGTTGTGGAAAACTCGAATCCACGCCAATCACTTTGCAACCATAACCAGCAATCTTCTCCGTGAGCGCGCCGTCGCCGCAGCCCAAGTCTAAGATAAGTTCTCCGCGCTTGGGCTTCAGCAATTGCAAAAGCGGTTCGCCTAGATCCGAGACGAACCGGGCGTTTTTCGCATAAGTCTCCGGATTCCATGACGTCGTTTGGCTCATATCGGAGCAAGTTATCATTTAAGCGTTATCTTGAAAAACCGGGAATTAACCGGCTTACTAGAAGGACTCTTTATGGAGACAAAGAACGTTGGCTTGGCAGCATTGAAGATCGACCGGTCGTCTCAAGGAATTCTGGGCAAGTCGAGAAAATTCCGATCGTTCCGGAAAATTGCTCTGTGGTTGGTTGTCATCGGTGTATTGGCGGCTAGTATCCTTTATCTTAAAGACCTTTTAAATCCGCCCGTTGAAGTTCAGCTCGCAACCGTATCTCTAACTTCTCCAGCGCAGGCCAACGCAGTGTTGACCGCGAGTGGTTACGTTGTGGCGCGTCGGAAAGCCGCGGTCGCGTCCAAAGGGAACCGGCACGTTGGTTTTTTTGGGTGTCGAAGAGGGGGATAGAGTTAAGAAAGGACAGGTGATTGCCCGCCTGGACGATTCCGACGTGGCCGCCATTGCAGCGAGCGCGCGAGAACCTGCGGGTCGTTGAGTCAGAGCTTAACGACGCAAATCAATCGCTGGAGCGGCAACGTGTTCTTTTGCAAAAAGAGATGGTTGCTCGGGCAGACTATGACGTCGCTGAAGCGCGCTACAAGCGTGTAATCGCGTCCATCGATGCCGCCAAGTTTGGGGTAAGGGAAGCAGAGGTCGCCGAAGAGAACACGCGCATCGTTGCTCCCTTCGATGGCACGGTTTTGAAAAAGAATGCGGACGTGGGCGAGATTGTCGCTCCATTGGCTGGAGCCGCAAGCTCTAAGGCTGCGGTCGTGACCATAGCCGACATGTCGTCGCTCGAGGTTGAAGCCGATGTTTCGGAGGCGAATATTACCCGTGTCAGCTCCGATCAGAGCTGCGAGATCACGTTGGATGCCTATCCGCAGCAACGCTATCCCGGCTTTGTAACTAAGATCGTTCCAACCGCCGACCGGGCCAAGGCCACGGTTATGGTTAAGATTAAATTCAAGAAGTATGACCAGCGCGTGCTGCCGGACATGGGAGCGAAGATTACATTTCTCGCGCCGGGCACGCCGGATACGCCTAGGGAACCTCTGCTTACAGTACCAGCCGCGGCGGTGGTGAGCAGAACTGGCCGGCAAGCGGTATTTCAGATCAAGGAGGATCGCGCGGTCGAAGTCCCAGTAGTTTCGGGGCAGCGACTCGGAGCCCTCCTAGAGATCAAGCAGGGGTTGAAGAAAGGGGAGAAGTCGTGTTGCGGATGCGATACGCTTTGGCGTTCCGGGATCTGAGAGTACCTTAGCCTGATGTTACGCCAATGCCACCCTGAAGCAAACTGGGGTGTCAGCGCGTGGCCAAAAGATAGGCTCTTAAGACCAAAAGATAGCCATGTAGGCCGGAAAGATAGGATTTACTTCTCCTCCGTAACGATTTAAACGTCAGTAAAGATTCGAAAGGAGGACGAGTCCCTTGGTCAAACGGTTTTGCGGCCTGCTGCGTCTGCCTCGGGAGAGAAGTGTGGCCCGATGGCTGAAGCGGTTCACGCACAAGTCCCAGCTTTTGCTCCGTTACTTTGATCTCCAGTGGCAAACTGACACTAAGCGCTACGGAATGTTCCCCAGGTGCCAATGCTTTGAGATTCAAATAGCCGCTGGCGCTGCGACCGTAAAAACCGTCGCGCCTGAATACCGAACACGCTGATCGGAAAAATTGATGAAAATATTTACGCAGGTTCCAAGGTGGCGATCAAAAACAAATGACCCGTGCTGATCAGGGGCTCAGCTTATCCGGAGCAATTGCGATTTTTTGTCCGGTGCTTGTGCAGGCCGGTCATCGGATGGCTTGCGATGAATCTGACCTCGGCTGCCTTTAGGACTCGAATAGGGCTGCGCGGCGCCTTTTACGATGATGCCAAGGTTATTGGCTTCCCTGGTCGAATTATATGCGAAATATATTAGGGGAGCATGACAGGGTCATCTCACGGTTAACCGCAGAGGAACTGTGCAAACGATTAACCCGGTGTAGTTTAATGATGGTAGGAGGTGTTGGACACCTGCCTCGGGAGGAGAAACCGGAAGAGATGGTTCATCTGATAAGAGAATTCATGACTAACCGACCCGCGCCTTCAGGGGGAAACTAACAAGCAGGAACGTTCGTAGGAAGTAGATGGTGGGGCTTCCCCTTTGCTTCGAGACTGTCCCTCGGTTTCGCAAGCGCATGGGCTTCCATTGCGGAAAAAGTTGTGTATAACCGTGTATAGGCCCGTTCCATCTCTAACTGTAATCAATTTGAAAGGAAAAAAAAGGATGGCAATTCCCCCGCTACAGTTCTGTAAAGCGCTCCTTGACGAAGCTAAAGTAACCCACCCCTTCCTCCATCATCCCCTCTACCATATGATTTACGAGGGAAAGCTTGGCAAAATCGAGCTTCGCGAAATCGTGAAGCAACAAGGCTGCTTCTATCTGGATACGCTTAGGCATGCGGCGTGGAAGATCATCTCGGTGGGTGGATATACTCCTACCTTAGAGGATCTCGAAAGGCAGCGCGCTTTGATTCCGCTGCTGGTCTCTGAGGGGGGTGAGGATATGGTGGGAGGGAAAACGACGGCCCATGCCTTCCTTTTCATCCGGCTTGCCGAAAGCTTGGGTATTCCCCAAGAGGAGCTTCTTGGTACCGTGTACCTGCCAACCACGGTAATCGAGAAAGACGAGCTTTTTCTACTGCAAAAATCCTCAATTCTTGAAGCCCTGTGCGGCGGAAATATCGCCACCGAGTCGATACATTCTAGCCACTGCCACAGAATGGCAGTAGCCATGGAAACTCATTATGGCATCTCTCGAAAAGACCTGGAATTTTATTACGTCCACGTTGAGGTTGAAGCGGATCACGAAGACAGAGCCGTTCAGTTGCTGGAAAAACTTGCAGTTAGCGATGAGGAGCAAACGCGAGGATTGCTAGCCTTGAAACGGGCCATCGCGGCCCGGCGCATCTTTGCCGAAGGAGCCTATCAAGCCTTCATTGGGCGCACCAATGGGAAGCCATAATTTTCTAAAGCCAGGAAAAAGCCTTGCGCTCCTTTGTCATCTGCGACCTTGATGGCACGATCACCCTCAAAGACTCCACGGTCTCCTGTTGGAACGCTTTGCCGATCCCGCGTAGTTGGATATTGAGAGGGAATGGCTTCAGGGGAAATTTGGCGCAGGGAATATCTGCAGTGCCAGTTACAGCTTGTACCGGCTTTGAAGCGGATCTAAAGGCCTGCTCGAAGAGATACCATCGGATCATGACACCCTTATGAAAGAGACCGGGCGCGCAGAGATGCTGGATCTGGAGGCTCGGTACTGCTCCTATGGCGACACTGTCCATTATGTCACTCCGGCCAAACGATTTGAGGCTAGCGAGGGCGGGTTTTTGTATGACGATGAGGGAAAGCCTTATTTCGATTTGCAGATGCAATATTCGGCGGCTAACCTCGGTCATAAAAACTCACGCCTGACGAAGGTTCTGAAAGATCAACTCCAAGTGCTTCCCCAGTTGGATGGCCAGTATCTGGACGAACAGCGGATTCTGTTAGAGGAAAAACTCTCCGTCCTCACGGAACGGAGATTCGGCATCAAAGGGCGCATCCATTTCAGCGTGGGAGGGGCCGGAGCCATCGAAGACTCTCTGCGTTTGATTCGCAAAGCAACGGGGAAAAATCTTCAGTTTGCCTTCATGGGCGGGTATCATGGGCGGACCCTGGGGGCGACAGCGATCACCTCCAGCTACCGCTACCGGCGCCGCTACGGCCACTTCGGCGATCGTGCTTATTTCATCCCTTACCCCTATTGTTTCCGCTGTTTCTATGGGCTCAAGCGTGAAGATTGCGGTTTGTATTGCTTGAAACAATTCGAGAAGCTTTTTGATACGGAGTACTACTCATTCTGGGACTCGAAAGCCGAGGAATGTGAGTTCGGCGCGCTGTATATGGAACCGGTCCAGGGAACCGGCGGTTACGTGATCCCGCCCCTAGAGTATTTCCCTGCAATGCAAGAATTTCTTTCCGAGCGAGGGGTCCTCGTCGTGGATGATGAAATACAAATGGGTTTTTTCAGAACCGGGAAACTTTGGTCCGTTGAACACTTTGGTATCACTCCCGATATCATCGTCTTCGGCAAAGCCCTGACGAACGGGCTTAACCCGCTCTCGGGGTTCTGGCTCAGGGAGGATCTGGTAGACCCATCCGATTGGCCTCCCGATTCCGCTTCGTGCGCTAATCCGCAGGGAACTGCTATTGCGTTGGAGGTCTTAAAGATCTTTGAAGATGGAGATTTTGCGTCGGAGGTTCAGAAAAAAGGAGCGTATTTTATATCTTGTCTACGGCGTTTAAAGGAAAGATATCCCAAAATCATCGGAGACGTTGATGGCTTGGGTTTGGCCCTGAGGATTGAGATCTGTCAAGGCAAAGACAAGCAGCCGGATCCTGAGCTTACGAATAGGATCTTGCACGAGGGACTTAAAGGTAATTTGGGGGCTGAGGGACGTCTGTATGGCTTAGTCTTAGACGTTGGAGGTTACTACAAAAACGTGTTTACACTGGCCCCTTACTTAGAAATTACTTACCAAGAGATTGATCTCGGGATCGAACTTTTGGATCAACTTTTCGCCCGGTTTGCATGAGTTATGAGATAACCATCAGAGGAGAAGAACGGCAGCGCCTTTATTGCAAGCGGATGTCCTTTCTCCGTGCTGTGCCAGTTCTTCATGCCCTTGCTGAGCCAGCAATGCTTTTGTCCGAATCACGCTGCTCTCATGCTGCCCAAGGAGGGCCTACTCCATGATCCTTCATGTCGAAAAGCGATGGGAAGAGGCGTTTCTCATGTTGCCTAATGGCGAAACAATTTTTCTCAAACAAGAACGCGGATGCGTATGCCAGATCACAGCCTACCAGTGCGCTGTTCACCCGGGAAACTCACATCCGTCGCTGATTGTCTTTGGCGGCAAAACGGTTAAGAAAAGGGTGAACGAAATCCTAACGGAGCACGGGGAGCGTCTGACACTCATTCCCATAGGGATAAACAATCAGAGCGTGATAATCTAAACCAACCGGAAAAATCCGACAAAGCGGGAACCCGAGACAAAGACCCACGGTCGGACCCGGGGGGGCCTCGGCAGTGACTTCCAGCTACCGTTATCGACACCGCTACAAGCCGTTCGGCGATCTGGTACAATGAGATCTGTCAAGGCAAAGACAAGCAACCGGACCCTGATCTCACCAACAGGATCTTTCATGAAGGGCTAAGAGGCGATTTGCAGGCAGAGGGATGTCCGTATGGCTTGGTCTTAGACGTTGGAGGTTACTACAAGAACGTGTTTACACTGGCCCCTTACTTAGAAATCACTTACCAGCAGATTGACCTCGGGATCGAACTTTTGGATCAACTTTTCGCCCGGTTTGAGAAACCGGGTTTATCCTTATTCGATTGACGAGTTCTAAGCCCGTTCGCATACGCTCTTCCATCGCCTTTATTTTTTCAACCCGACGACGATGGTTCTCCTTACCAGAAAAGCTCGCCTCCAAGAAAGCCTTGACGAGCTCATGAGCGACCGCCGGGCCAACCACCTGGGCACCGAGCGCCAGCACATTCACATCATCGTGTTCCACACTCTGATGCGCCGAGTAAATATCGTGACAGAGCGCGGCCCGGATTCCCGGCATCTTATTGGCGGCTACGGAAACCCCCACCCCGCTACCGCAGATGAGGACGCCACGCGTAGCCTCTCCCGTAAGAATCGCGTGTCCAACCGCCTCCGCATAATCCGGAAAATCCACGGGATCAGCGCTATGCGGACCCAGGTCGAGGATCTCGTAACCCAGGCCCTTGAGGTAGGCCGTGATATCACCTTTCAAAGAAAAACCAGCGTGGTCTGATCCGATCGCTATACGTGCATTAGCCATCAAAATGCCTCCTTAGGCTTGGTTTGTATCTTACCGAAATTTGATTTTCACCGCGGAGTTCCCTGTCTGTTTAAGCAATCCCCTATCATACGGTCTGCATCACATCAATTAGCTTGGGAAATTTATGTTCGGTCTGTGAGATCAGATCCGGATGAGCGCTGGCGGTTTCGGCTCCCGCTGGGAAATTACCTATCAAGAAATTGATTTTGGCCCCGAGCGGTTGGAGCCCCCTCTTCGAGCAGTTTTCCGGAATGGGAAATTTTTAGCGCCTGCCCGCTTATCAAGTGACCGGTCTTTTGATAAAGGATACAGTCAAAGTGGCATCCTGTGTTCGAGGTTGCCATAATTTAAAATTTCGATTAAATCTCAGCGGAATGTCGCCAACGCGGTGTCGGAGACCTCTGCCGATCCATAGCGTTAGAAGAACCGAGAAAGAGACTTTGAGAGACCACGAACGCCGGAAAATGGAAGCCGGTTATTCCTCGTTGGGAATTACCGACCACTCCGTTAAGCCTCCTCAAATTTTTCAGAGATGTGAAGGCTCTCTTCTTTACGACGCCGAGGGGATCCCATATCTCGACCTGCAGATGGCTTCCGCGACATCAAGTTTCGGCTATCAAAACACACGGCTCAACCATGCTCTCAAACAGCAGTTGGATCGGTTGCCGCAACTGGGAAGCCAATATTTGCATTCGGAGAAAATTGAGGTCTCGGCGCGCATTGCGCAGATGTGCGAGAAAATTTTTCACAAAAAAGGCAGAGTTCATTTCAACGTGGGGGGGGCCGGAGCCGTCGAAGACGCAATCAAGCTGGTTCGAAACTACACGCACAAGAACGCAGGGTTTGCTTTTATGGGCGGGGACCACGGTCGAAGCTTAGGGGCTACGGCGATTACCTCAAGCTATCGCCATCGGCGCGATTACGGCCATTTCGGGGATCGCGCCCATTTCGTCCCGTATCCGTACTGCTTCCGCTGCTTCTATGGGCTCAAGCGTGAAGATTGCGGTTTGTACTGTCTAAAACAATTCGAGAAGCTCTTTGATACGGAATATTATTCATTCTGGGACTCCAAGGCCGGGGAGTGTGAATTTGGCGCGTTGTATATGGAACCCGTTCAAGGCAACGGCGGCTACGTGATACCCCCGAAAGAGTATTTTGTGGGACTCAAGAAAATCCTCGGGGAGCGCAAGATCCTCCTGGTGGACGACGAAGTACAGATGGGCTTCTTCCGGACCGGTAAATTCTTTGCGATCGAGCATCTGGAGGTTGTCCCTGATATCATCGTTTTCGGCAACGCCTTAACCAATGGTCTGAACCCTTTGTCAGGGGTTTGGGCTACCGAAGAGCTCATCAATCCTGAAATCTTCCCGCCGGGCTCGACCCACTCCACGTATGCCGCCAATCCGCAAGGAACGGCCGTTGCTCTGGAGGTGTTGAAGCTCTTGGAAGAGGAGGATTATGAAAAGAAAGTCGCGGAAAAAGGGCGCTACTTTCTGGATCAACTCAAAGCGCTGCAAAAAAAATATCCCAAGATCATGGGGGATGTGGATGGATTGGGCTTAGCCTTGCGGATTGAGCTGTGCCAGGAAGACGGAATCACGCCCGCCCCGGAATTAGCCCGAAAAATTCTTCACGAAGGCTTAAAAGGCGAGCTTGTGAAAAACGGCAAGAATTACGGTTTAATTCTGGATATCGGGGGATACTATAAGAATGTCTTCAATCTCTCCCCTTCCTTTGAGATTACGCAAGAAGAGATCGACCTGGCCGTAGAATTTCTTGACCGATTGACGGCCAAGTGCTTGCGGTGATTCCTTTTTAACAAGGACTGCTCTATGTCTTTCATCGAACAAAAATTTGGCGAGCCTCTTCATCCGATAGTCAAAAAATATTTTACTTCCAGCCGGGATATCGAGTCGTGGTCCAAAGAACACATGAGGCTTTATCATGAGGAGGCGATTCGTTGGGTTTTGGAACACGCGTACAAAGACAATAATTTCTATCGGGAAAAATTCACGGCGAAAGGAGTCCGGCCCGACGACTTTCGATTCCTAGAAGATATCAAGAAATTCCCTTTCACCACTAAGGCTCAGATGCAGGGAAACCCCTTTGTTCTTCTCTCCGTCCCTCGCGAACGGATCTCTCAGGTCCATCTTTCCACGGGAACCACCGGCGGAGAACACATCTATACGTACTACACTTGGGAAGACTATTTCATCAACTTTGTCGCGCCTGACATGCCGCAGCTCATGTCTCTGAGTGTCGATGATGTCATGATTAACGCTTTGCCCTACGAGATGAGTCTGGCCGGGCCTGGCGCCCACAACATTTTCCAGAAAGGCGTTGGGGTCCTGATGGTGCCCGCAGGCAAGGGGGGACTTTATTCGACGCCTGAGAGTACTCTCACCATGGCGCGAGACCTTGAAGCCACCGTCCTGATTACGACTCCACCTTACGCAGCCTACCTGGCTGAGATCGCCGATAAAATTGGGATTCACCTGGGGAAAGACATCCAGCTGCGGTTTATGTGGCTCGCTGGGGAAGGCTGCTCTGCTTCTTTTAGAAACCGTTTAGAGCAAAAGTGGGGTTGTCTCGTTCTCTACCTCTACGGCGCTCTCGAAGCGGCGCCTATCGCTTTCGAATGTCACCAAAAAGGAGGCTATCACGTCGCCAGTGGGCATGTCTTCGTGGAGGTGGTGGACAGAAAAACCGGGGAACCCCTTCCTGCCGGGCAAATGGGCATTATTGTAGTTACGGACCTTACCCGCTCGGCGTCCCCCATGGTTCGGTACCAGACGGGGGACATGGGTTTCATCGACGATAATAAGTGTCAGTGCGGCTTGGAACTTCCGCGCATGGTGCTGAGGGGACGTGATGAGGATCAAGTCGTCATCCGGGAAAAGGCCTATTCCCCTTACTTCGTCGAAGAACTGCTGATGCAGATCCCGGAAATGGGAAACTGGTATCAATTGGTGCCGCGGGGAGATAGCCTTTTGGTCCGCGCCGAGTTGATGCCCGGGACGATGCCAAGTCAAGAGATCGAGATAAAAATAAAAGAACAGTTATTAAAAAAAGCAGGCATCCCCGCGGAAGTCAATTTTGTTACCGGTTTGCCACGACCAGGCGGCAAGACGGCCCGAGTGGTCAAAGAATAATATGGGCAAAATAGGTGCTCCGTGTGTTCTCGTAGAGTGCAGGCGGGTGTCCGGATGAAGCTAGCTCCGTCGCTCATGAGGGCAAATTTCTTGAATTTAGAGCGGGTGTTTCAAGAGCTGGAGGCATCAGAGGTAGAATTCGTCCATATCGACCTTATGGACGGTCACTTCGCGCCAACGCTTGGCTTTCCATCGGGGTTTATTAAACTGGCAAAGGATAAAACTCGCATCCCTCTGGATGTTCATTTGTTGGTCGAAGAACCTACTCGATATGCGAGCCAGATGCCCCTCGGGCCATTTGACCAGATCTCTTTTCATATCGAGAGCGCGAAACAGCCAGCACTTCAGCAAACCATAGAAATTTTTCGCCAAAGCGGCGCGCGTGTGGGTCTTGCGTTAAAGCCGGAGACTCCCCTTCATTTATTGATGCCCTGGCTTGATCAGGTGGATACGGTGTTGCTCTTGAATATACCGCCGGGGGCTCATAGCGTTTCCCCGTGTTCCACGGCCTTTCTAAGGCTTCAGGAATTGAAGACATTACAGACATCTCAATTCCCAAATATCAGCATAGAGATCGATGGGGGAGTTAATGCGGAGACGGTGGGGACTTTTGCGCGGCTTGGCGCCGATATTCTCGTCTGTGGGTCCATCGTTTTTAATGGAAAAAGTGTCCAAGAATCGGTTTCGGCGTTGCGCGGAATTTTGAAATGAGAAAGGGAGAATTGCATGGATCAAGAAGAAACACTGACTGACCGTTATTTCAAGCTGTCGCGCCAATTAGAGCCGCGATTCTTGACCGAACACGTTCCGATGGTCTGGAAAGCAGCTAAGGGAGTAACGGTCTGGGACATCGAGGGGAAGGAATATCTTGATTGCACGTCAGGAATATTTGTGGCCGCCATCGGCCACTCCCATCCTAAATATGTGAAGGCGGTTTCTGCGCAGGTGGAGCAACTTCTTACCTGTTACGACCGGCTGAATGAGCCCCGTATCAAACTCGCCGAACGACTGCTGCGGCTGATACCTGAGACTCGTGGTAAGAACAAAATTTACCTCTTAACCACTGGTTCAGAGGCCGTAGAAGCGGCGGTCAAGTTGAGCCGATACTTTACCGGCAAGGCCGAGATCATGTCGTTTTACATGTCGTTTCACGGGCGCACGAACTTCACTCTGACGCTAGGCGCAAAGAAAAGCAGGAAAAAAGGCTTTGGGCCGTATCCTGGAAGCGTGGTTCATGCCCCTTATGCGTATTGTTATCGGTGCCCATTCGGCAAGACATTTCCGGAATGTGATTTCTTTTGCGTCGACCATCTCGATTTGGTCTTCGATACGGCGTCGACGGATGATGTGGCGGCTTTGGTGATCGAGCCGTATCAGGGAGCTGCCGGAATTGTTGTCCCCCCTCCCGGGTATCTCAAAAGAATAGAGCAATGGTGTAGAAAGAAAGGGATATTACTAATTGTTGATGAGATTCAATCAGGCTTTGGCAGAACCGGCAAGCTGTTTGCGTTTCAGCATGACGAAGTCGAGCCGGATCTTTTTTGTACGGCCAAAGGCTTGACATCCGGAATTCCCGGCTCGGCGGTTATTGGAAAGGCGGAAATTATGGACGCTCCGGAGCCCGGCAGTATGTCCACTACCTATGCGGGCAATCCGTTGGTCGCAACGGCGGCCCTCGCCGTATTGGAGATTATGGATGAAGAGCGACTTTTGGAGAACGCAACAAAACTCGGCAATGAAGCGCTCGAAAGTCTGAGCGAGCTTAAAGACAGGTATGAATTCGTTGGCGATATTCGGGGCAAGGGCTTGGTCATGGGCATTGAAATCGTTACGAGTAAAAGCTCCAAGACGCCCGATTCCACGCGCGCGAAAAAAATCGTGGAAGAGTGTTTTTCCCGCGGTCTCCTGGCGCTCGGACCGGATGGATTTTATCGCAATGTCGTCGAATTGGCTCCTTCACTGAATATAACGCGAGATCAACTGCAAAAGGCATTGTCGATTCTTAAGGATTCGATCGCAGCGGTGAGCAAGGGATGAACAAATTTATCGTTTTCGTCGACTTTGACGGGACCATTACGACCCGCGATACCAATGAGGCGATCCTAATCGAATTCACGGACGGAGAGAGGTGGAAAGTCTTAGAAGAGGAATGGGTGCGCGGAAAAATCTCATCACAGGAGCATTTTCGGCAGCACTTTGACCTGATCGAAACCGACCTCGATTCGCTGGTTTCTTATGTCTATAACGAAAGCCCCATAGATCCGGCCTTTCATGATTTTGTGAAATATTGCGGCGAGCGCCAGATGGAGCTCATGATCCTGAGCGACGGGTTTGACGTTTTCATTGAGGCCGTTTTGTCACGGGAACGCCTAACCCATGTTCCATTCACATGTAATAAATTGGAACGTTCCAATGGTTCCTGGCATTTTACATTTCAGCAGGACAGCCGTGGCGGTGACGGTCGAGATTGGAAGCAGAGCGTCGTCGATCATTACAGAGACCTCGGTTACCGGACCGTATGTATTGGGGACGGGCTCTCGGATCGGGGCGCAATTACCGCGGCAGATATCGCCTTCATTAAGAAGGGCCCCGAATTAGACTCGTGGTGTAATCAACAAGGGATTGCCCGCCCGTGCTTTGAATCGTTTAAAGATCTTCTCGCTGAGCTACAACGGTGTCGGAAAGTGGACCAGGATGAGTGAAAGCGCCTTTTTAAGAGAACAGTTCGTCAATCCCTTC
>WNFS01004725.1_pt1 | contig 14647 bp, 14 predicted proteins | sample 5400141 | NCBI WGS metagenome assembly WNFS01 (sample SAMN13153358, study PRJNA577476) | soil metagenome | isolation source: 60 cm saprolite under Madrone tree | place: USA:California | collected 2016-06-14
TACATCATTCGAGTTTTCTGCCGTCGACGATATCGTCCAAAGACTAAAAAAAATACGAATGGAACAGGGTGAGAAGGATCATCGCGCCGATGTGTACAAGGTGCTGGCGGAATCGGTGATTCCCATCGAGCAAGCCCATGTCGATAGTCTCGTGCCGATCGGGCGTTCTGATGACCCTTACAGTTTTCGGCTGACATGACGGAGGCCACATGGCTGAGAAACTTGCCCCAAAGTTGAAGCAAATCACAGTGAAATACGATCATCTGGTGCTGGACCCGAATAATCCGCGCTTCATTACGAGACACGAAGACAAAGTCTCGGAAGAAGACCTCTTGGGTCAAGAGGTGTCCGGCAGGACTGTCGATAAGATGTCGAAGGAGCGATATAAGATCCCTGAACTCGCGAACTCGATCAAGCAGAACGGATGGCACCCAGTCGATTGTATTTTCGTGCGAAAACTGCAAGATCAAAAAGACCACTATTTAGTACTCTAAGGCAATCGGCGGGTCACTGCCATTCGAGAGATCATGAAAGATGAGAAGGTCGACTCAGAATTGAAAAACCGCCTTAAGGCCATCGAGGTGATGGAGGTATTGGACTCGGGTTCGCCAGCGGAGCTGCAGAGAAAGATTTCATACCTTCTGGGTGTTCGACACCATGGCTCGTTGAAAAGATGGACCCCGTTTGCGCAAGCTCACAACATTATGGACCGGTATCTCGAATATTCTGGTCAGAGCCAAGAGATTTTTGAGTGGAATCGGGACCACGCGAAGAAAGTGGCGGATACATTGAGTATAACCGTCGACGAAGTCGAGGAACGGCTGAAAGTCTATCGCCTGATGAGTCAAGTCGGGAACCGAACGGAAGTGAAGACGAGCAAGGGTGGTATGAAGGATCGTTACTACTCAGTTTGCGCGGAGCCTGTCCTTAGCCCCCGCAAAAAACTAGCCGGATATATCGAGCAGGATCCCATCACATTCCTACTCAAAGAAGAAGCCGTCATGCGGATTAACAACATTTGCCATTTTAGTGAGCCGGACCGAAAGGGGGCTCCAATTGGAAACCCGCAGGAATGGCGATACCTCGACAAGATTCTCGCGGACGAAGATCAGACCAAACGACAGAACATGCTCAAACAAGTTCAGGAAGCAAAGACACCCCCAAGTGTAGTGTGGGCGGTGCGCGCCAAAGAACTAGCCCATTACACGTGGGAAAGATGGCTGCTTGAGGTGAATTCCATCCTGAAGACCGTCACACTGGACGAGCTAACCAATACTGCGAGTGCGTTACCAACTGTAAAAAAACTGCTTGCCTTGATCACGGACCTCGACGGGCGCGACATTTACAAGGAGGCAGGCGATGCTCAAGGAAATTGAAATCCCGATCGAAAACCTGCTATTGGATCCGAATAATCCGCGGTTCATTCGGGACTTGGAGACGCGAGAACGAGTCCCCGAAAACGACATCGAGGCAAAGCAGGCCGAGACGCTCAAAGCATTTAGTCGGGACTCGACCGCGGAAGAAGCCGAGTTTGACGTGACGAATATTCGGGATCTTTATGACTCCATGCTCCGTATTGGTTTCGTCGGGATAGATCGGGTCGTCGTGAGGCGCCTGGGTAAATCCAAAAAATACGTTGTACTTGAGGGGAACCGTAGGATAGCCACCGTAAAGCATATCCTTCGAGATCTGAAAAACGGCCTTGCCCCTTTGGATAAGCCCGCTGCTCGTAAAGAGGCCGATGGTCACAAGGCTTCCTTTGAGAAGGTGAAGGCAATGTTCCTTGAGACGGCGGGCCTCTCACAAGACGAGATCGACCATAAAGTTGCAATTTTGCTCGGGATTCGCCATCACGGTTCGGTCCTTGAATGGGAACCCTTGCCGAAGGCCTATAACATTTATACAGAGTATATGGGCGAGGAGCCGAAGAAGGATTCCTTTGAATTCGCGCACAAGCAGGCTAAGGCGGTTGCAAGCCGGTTATGTATTGAGAGGGGAGATGTTACAGACGCACTCCGGACCTACGTGGCTTATTTGCAAGTACGGGAACGGTTTCCAGGAGTGCGGGATGAGCACTACTCCTTGATCGAATCTGCAATCAAGAACAAACCCCTCAAGGGAACGTATTTTTGCGCAAACGAAGACACCTTTGAACTTGACGAACAGTCACTTACAAGACTCAACTTGGTGTGCCAGTTTGCCACTCGCGATTCAAACAACCCGGAACGTACGACGGACAAGAAAAAGAAGATCCTTCCAGATCCCAAGAGCACGAGGCTGTTGGGACAATTAATCGAAAGCAGGCTGCATGCTAGCCACAACGCCGTAAAGGACTATGCCAGTGATCTCATTAAACGAGTTGAGAATGAGGATGACTTAGAAATAACTGTCGATGAGGCGGTTAACCAACTAGTTGCGTTCGAAAGGCGAACTGCTTGGGGAGACGCAATCGAGAAATTACTGGGAAAGCAAACAAAGGAGTTAGAACCTGCAAGGTATGCTGGCGAGGGGTCGGACCGGGGCCGGAAAGAAGAATTGAAAGCGACATTGGGACCTCTTCGCAAAATCATGAATATCTAGCAAGGGGTACTCGACCGACATGGATGTTTCATCTATCTCGAGGTATTACCGGCTCAAGCCGATAAGAGTAAAAGCAAAACAATTAGTCCTTGATCCGAACAACCCAAGAATTGTCTTGGATGTCGACACTAACCGCAAGTTCGCTCCTAGAGAGCTTCCCCGCCCCGATGTGCAGAACTACATCTTGTCGGTAATTAACAAGCAGGGTTACCACATTGCTGAATTAATTCGGGGCATTCGAGCCTCAGGGTTTATCGACAAAGGCGACGATATGATCGTGAAACGTATCGTCGGAACGGACAAGTATCTAGTCGTTGAGGGCAATCGCCGCACGACAGCAATAAAGCACCTGCTGAAGGATAGCGAGAAGTTACGGCCCGCAGTCCGCGATACGCTCTTAGTTCTTCGCGTCAAGGAGTTTGTCTACAAACCAAATAGAGAGTTCGCTCAGGACGCGGTTATTGACATCTTATTGGGCACCATTCATATCACAGGCCGTCTACCCTGGGGTGCGCTCGAACGCGCCTATTACGTCCATAACAGTTACCTGAGAGAATTGCGCAGATATACCAAGCGTTCTGACTTCCAGTACGTTGTCGATTGCTCGCGGGAAGTTGCAGCATTCTTCAACCTATCCGTCCGGGCCGTCCGTAAAGAGATCATGGTCTACCGAGTTTATGAACAACTTAAAGCCGAAGGCTATGACGTGGCTCCTCACCATTTCACTCTGATCGATATGGCCATTTCCGACAGGAGACTTTGCGACGAATACTTTGAATTGCGGCCGTCGAGCTTTCAATTTTCAAATCGGGGATTAGGCCGGTTTGACCGGCTCTGCCTTCGGGCAAAGAAACCGATCAACAACCCTAAAGACTTCCGCGGGTTCGCTTTAGTGTTCAGGCATGGGAAGAATCACGACGTAGAGATTCTGGAATCCAACGACCAGCCCATTTCGGTGGTTCTTGATCGTCTGAAAGGCCGGCGCCAGGAGCGAGAATTCTTAGGTCATCTCGAACACATCAAGGAGTTGATTGATTCTTTACATCCTGCCGAGTTTCGTGGCCTGAAAGCAGAGGTCGACATGATTCGGAAAATCAAAAACTTGGTCTCAAAAAAGCTTTGGCGGCTAGCGACAAACTCATAGTAGGCGGCTCAAGAATAAGAAGACAAACGTGCCTGATGGAGAATTCTATTCAATACGACAAGAATCGTCCTGAACTGAAATGGGGTCCGGTGTTCGAGCCTCTGGAGAGCCATTTACGCAGCGGCGATCCTTTACTCCTGGTGATCTCCCCGTTCATCGGGCTGGATGCGCTGAAGAGATTTCTCGGGACGGCTGCATCACAGCGCGGTGTCAAGGTGATTGTCCGGTGGCGGCCTGAGGATTTGAAAAACGGCGTCAGTGACCTTGCCATTTTCCCGCACCTCGTGGAACTGGGCATCCCCCTCTACATCAATTACGACATTCATTTGAAACTCTACGTCTTTGAAAGCAACCTCGCCTTTTGCACCTCTGGAAATCTGACTCGTCGGGGCTTTGGGTACAGTGAAAAGCCGAACATCGAAGTAGGCTGCTTTGTCAATCTCACTCAAGACGATTGGCTGCGACTGTACGACCTGATCAACAACAGCCGGCAAGTGGACGAAAATATGTTTTCAACGTACACGCGATACCTTGAGAGTTGTCCAAAAACGTCGCAATCGCCGGTGCCGCCGCTAGAATTGCTCGGTCCTCCAAAGGCATACACAATCTCATCTCTCCCTGCTATGGAGACCCCGGCTGAATTGGCTAAGTATTATTTGTCCGTGGATATCGCCAATCGTTCCGCCGAACAGACACGTCGGGCAGCTCACGATTTTGCAACTTTTCATGTACCAACGGGGCTTGATCAGCCTACTCTTGACCAACGGCTGGGCAATTCATTTCGCACCACCCCATTCGTCGTGGACTTTGTCGAAGTGCTGAAGGCTCAAGGGAGCCTACGCTTCGGTGCGGTCAACGATTGGATTCATGGGAAGTGCGAAGATGTTCCGCTGCCATATCATTGGGAGATCAAGGAAAACACTCGGATCTTCTACAATTGGCTGGAACATTTCTTCCCGCAAATCACTTGGGATCGTCCAAACTACTCCCAAGTCATTTATTGGCGGGAATCATAGGCTGAGACTCTTTCGGAAGAACCATGGCAAGAATGTATCCAGAAGTGTTCCCGGGCAGTTTTGACCAAAACAATCCGGAGTTCGCGGTGTACCAAAGCCTTCGGACCCTGCCGGATTCTTACATCGTTTTCTATTCCAAACGTTTCATGGGCGGCCTATTTGGCAAGCCCGAGTGCGAGATTGATTTCATCATCTTCAATCAACGCGACGTAATAATTTGCCTTGAAGTCAAAGGAGGTGTCCTTCACTACGATGGCGTTCAAGATCGTTGGCTCCAGAATGGGAAGGCGATGGACAAAGCGCCGGATCGCCAAGCAGCCGACGCGACTCATTCCCTGATTCGTGAACTGTCCAAAGAAATCCGAAACGCTAACGTTGACTGGGCGCTGTGCTTCCCCCAATGCAGCGTTGTCTCCAATGAGGCTCCTACTGCCATTCCACTGAGTCGCATTATTGATGAGTCCCACCTTGTGCACATCGCTGAAAAGATTTTGAGGCTAGATGTGGAAATTCGCTCAACGCACAAACGAAAAGGAATGACGCCGGTCGAGGTCCGTGAATTTGTCCAACGTCTGACACGCAGCATTGGTTTCGTCGAAATTCTCGGTGTCAGAATCGCTCGCGAAGCTGAACAGTTGATTCAGGTCACCCAGGAACAATGCGAAGCGTTGGCCGATCTCGAGATCAATCCAAGAATAATTGTTCACGGCTCCGCCGGTACTGGCAAAACGGTTCTAGCACAAGAGCTTGCAAAAAAGCTCGAGGCGCGCGGCCAATCCGTCTTGTTTCTTTTTTACAACAAGGGCATTGCAAGCAAAGTCAGATCGGCTTTCGACAAAAACTCGACCGTTCTCGTCAGTACGTTTTCGAGCTTTGCAAAACGCTTGGTAGAAGCCAGCGAGCCTGATTGGTGGGAAGCACAAAAAAACAAGGACAACGATTTTTGGCATCTTCTCCTCCCGTCAAAGCTCTTAGAGATAAGCGACGAGAAGCAACCGAAGTTTGACGCAATCATTGTTGACGAGGGGCAAGATTTTAAGCCCGAATGGTATGAGTATTTGCAAACGCTATTGAGATCTGGCACTGAATCTAGATTTAGCGTCTTTTTGGATGAGCACCAAGACATTTTCGGCCATTGGAAGCATTTTCCTTGCTCTCCTCCGCCCGCGCGCAAAGTCCTCACCAAGAATTGCCGAAACACAAGGTCCATCGTTGATTTTCTCAATCAAGCCTATCCAACACACATGACTTACTTCGAGAAGTCGCCGCCCGGCGTTCCCGTTGTTGAACGCGTTGCGAAGAACGAAGTCGATGAGCAAACTCAGATTGTTCGAGACATAAAACACATGATAGTCACCGATCGGATCAAGCCAGGGTCGATCGTCATTTTGCTTAATTCGGCAAAGGAAGAATCATCCCTCGCTAACACAAAAGCGATTGCTGGGTTTCCCTTGGTCAGTACCTACGGACGCTATGATCCAAATGCGAAACAGATTCACTATGGAACGATCGAAATCTTCAAAGGGCTAGAAGCTGACGTTGTACTTCTTGTTCTGGGCAATGGCCTCCCCTCAGACCGACTAGCGAACTCGCTTTACGTGCAAGGCTCTCGGGCCAAGCACTTGCTGCATGTCTACCGGCGACAAGGGGAATAGAAGCTAGCAAAGTTGAGGCCATCTCTATAACGATGCACAAAGATACGTTGGCATACTGAATTCACTATCCTGTATGGAGATATCGATGATTCGACGCTTCATTGCCGTAGCTCTTTTCGTCGTCGCAACAGTTTCAAGCCAAACTCCGCCTTCCTTGCCGTCCAGCTTTCAAGCAAAGACCATACACAGCCCGGAGGGGGCAGACATTTTTGTGCGTTGGGGAGGAAGCGGGCCTGTGGTGGTACTCATCCATGGGTACGCGGAAAACAGTGATTCATGGGCTCCTCTGGCCGCAGATCTCATGAAGGACCATACGGTAGTGGTGCCGGACCTCCGCGGCATTGGGCGCTCCTCGAAGCCTGCCGATGGCTACGACAAAAAGACTCAGGCCAAGGATATTCGTGCCGTGGTGACCTCGCTCGGATACGACAAGACATCTGTTGTTGCTCACGACATCGGCAACATGGTGGCATATGCCTACGCCGCGACTTACCCCGATAAGGTTGAGCGTCTGGTTGTTATGGACGCACCGATCCCCGGGATTGATCCCTGGAGCGAGATTCTCCAAAATCCCGGCGTTTGGCACTTCAACTTCCATGGACCGGACGCAGAACGGCTGGTGGCAGGCCGGGAGCGTATTTACTTTGACAGGATATGGAACGACTTTACCGGCGATCCGGGTAAGCCTGACGAGGCCACCAGAAATTTCTTTGCCGCCACTTACGCGCAACCAGGTGGAATGCGAGCCGGGTTCGCGCAGTTTGCCGCGTTCTCCCAGGATGCGAAGGACAACAAGGTCTTCGAACAGACGAAGTTGACAATGCCTGTGATGGCGGTAGGGGGAGAGAAGTCCTTCGGTGCCCTCCAGGCTGTCATTATGCGGCATGTAGCGATCAACGTGAGGGAGGAGGTCGTCGCGGGTTCAGGACATTGGCTGATGGAAGAACAACCGGCTTACACGGTTGCGCTGATTCGTAAATTTCTGGATGGTCCGCCAGTTGCACACACAGTTCGAAGCAGTGCCGGCGGCGAGGTGGCGAAGAACGCTTCACTCCTGCCGAGTAGAAATTCCTCCTGCTGGGAAACCCGCGTACTGGAGGCTCCAGCATCGGCGGTATCGAGACCCTTCTTCTGAAGGGCAATCCAAACCGAGAAGGCTAATATACCGCTCTATCGCCCTGACTTTATCAGGAGCGGGTCAGTCTGAATGTTTTGGGGCGTCAACCCAATAGAAACCATCGGAACTGAGATGCGCGATATGCCGATGACCACCTACAACAAAACAATCCGGGTCGGAATTGTCGATGCACTCTTGAATGTAATCGGAGACGAGTTTTAGAGCTTCGCTCGTAGTTGTGGGCAAAACATTTTCATATGTTTTGTTTTGACGCGTACAACCATTGAATAAGTTTCTCGTGGGCGAAGGTACGGGCATTAAAACTCTTTCTGCCTGTACTCTTATTCTGTCGGTGTCTCGAACATGAAATTCAGCCATAAACGGCTGCCCATCAAAATACCCATTCAGAAGCATTCGCGCCTTAGATTCTGGTAAGGAATCCGAACTAGTAATTTGTCGCACGACGGAGCTTTTTATGATGCCGTCGTAGATGCCCACACAAGACTGCTGTATCAAGGAAGCGAATTGTTTACCCGCTACTTGAACCGCAGAACTCAAAGCTACGCGGGTTATCGCGTAAAGATCGTATAAGACTTCATTCGATTCGTTGACTACGCTAGTTTCTCCACACCATGCGTAGGCGACATTGACCTGTCGATGTTTGAAATTAAAAATCTTTTGCGAAGACTCGGTGAAAATCTTTTTGTCTTTGCCCAACTGCCTGCCATCTGCTCCGATGACGAAGCCCTCGGACGTAAACGCCGACGCAATGGCGGTCATATCGTCACTAGTATGCTCCACCACCGACGAATAGTCAGATTCCGTAGAGTCTATACATCATGCAATCATGGATGGGTTATAGGGGGCGTCTTGCTCATTCGCGAGAAGCTATCGCCGGGACACATCTATCCGCAGCTTACTCAGTTGCCCGCCAACTACACCGATTTCTTGGCAGCTTTTCGTGACGGTCAGACCGTGGACAACAACACGTATCTCACCATCGCGAACACGTTGCAGACGTCCATGTACAAGACTGCGCTCGGAAGCGGGCATCTCACCACGAGAGGCAATCCCATACAGGGAGAATCTCTTGTAGACATTTTTCTGACGGATAAAGGGGCAGACCACATCCTTGTCCCGCAGGAAAGACAATTTTGCGAACTGGCAGTGGAGTTGGCAAAAAAGAGTATCCGCGAAAATGATGGAGAGCCTCACCCTTACGTTGGGGCCGTGGTCGTGAAGGATGGGAAAATCATATCCACAGGGTTTCGGGGCGAAACAGGGGAAGGCAGGCACGCTGAATTTTGTGCCCTCAAAAAACTCAATGAAGATGTAGATCATGTGGATCTGAGCGGTTGCACTGTGTACACAACGCTGGAGCCCTGTTCTGAGCGGAAGTCGGGAAAAACCGCCTGTGCAACGCGCCTTATAAACGCTAAAGCTGCACGAGTTGTATCGGGAATGCCCGACAAAGACAAGGATGTGTACGGATTCTCGGTATTGCTTGAGGCGGGCATCCATATTGGGCTTTTTCCAAACGACTTGATGCAGGAACTTTCGGCTCTTAACAAAGAATGGTCTGATACACGCAGAAAAGCGAAAGTCTTGCCCCCGCCCAACGACACCAGTCCAATCGCAAATGCTTCGTACTACAAGCCGGGAACCTCCATGGAGGACAATCTCCACCTGTATGTTCGCCCGCCAAAGGATGCAGCAGACGGCTTCTTTACGGTGGAGGACGCCAAGAAAAATGTTTTGGCTTACGGTCGAACCATTGAAGAAATTGCCGTCGAGTGGCGCAAAATTGACGCTGACAAAGTGATCGCAGAAAAATTAGTTCGCCAAACTCACGGCGGCAGCAATCGACTCTTGCTATTTAACTGAAGCTAGATTTCGGGCCGGGACCGAGATTGTCTTGCTTCCGCATTCGTTTGCGTCCTCAAGCTCACGCCAAACTCTTTCCTTCAGTGCGTCACGCAATTCCGGCGTGCATCGACATTCGTCGACCAATTCGTCGATGGCCCTCAGTTCCTTCTACGCCCATGTGGCGCTGCGCCTAATTCCGCTCATGGCTCTGTACCCTCGTTTCGAAAAAGTCTTTCAAGCCTGGCTCGTTCTCCAGGACCAAGCGTGCGTAGAACGGAGAATGGTTGTTGTTGATCTTCAGAGGCTCAGTGATTCATTAAAGCGTCTTCGGTGACGACCCCGGTGGGTCAGTCGTTCCCACCCACGTGAACGTGGTCTTGTCGGTGTAATGTTTGCGCTTCAACTGATCGACGAACACGATTTTTCCAGTGAAATCTTTACCCCCCTGACCAACTATCGGTTCGACAAACACTGCAATTATTTCGTCCGTGATTGTGGTTGTCGGCGGGATTTTTATTTTTCGCATGAATGGCATTTTTGCCTTCGTGCCTTTGACGTATCCATCCAAGAGCATGACGCCTTCATTACCATCATTCGTTATGTCGGCATCGAAACGCACTTGCATCATCGGTTTAGCGCCGTTCCACGCATAGCACCAAACTGATGTGACTGGATGGATGTTGAAGTACAGCTTGGGCTTTCGCTTGAGTCTGTTGCCGATGCGTTCCGAAATTGGGTGGGCTATCAACGAAAATGGTTTGAGCAAGATTTCGATGATCTGTTTGATCGTGCCGGGGTCTGGCGATGGCGTGGGCATATCAGCTTATTTTTTCCAACTGATAGTCGTAGATGTCCGTCTGGAATCCAATACTCGGACTGTCGAAGCGCACCCAAACCTGCTCTGCTCGGGGGTTCGGGTTGTACTTCGATTTGGTCGCCATCATACACGTAGATTCAACCGTGCCTTCCGCACCGATCCAAGCTCCCTGAATCAGTCGTACTCGGTCTCCCTTTCTTAGTTCGTGGCATTGCATTTTTGTCGGTGTAAGTACCACCCGCAAATGCGCAGCGCCGTCGTGAATAGGGCTTCGGTGACGGATCGTGGCTTTTGATCTGTTCGTGTAGTTGTAGCTGATTGTCACCGCTTTGGACTCTCGATCCCGCTCTATCTTGGCTGCGCGACTATCACTCTGCGATTCTGCCGTGAACATCGTGCAGGTGATCGAACTAAATGTTTGTCGGATAACCAGAATCATTCGCAGTGGAGGAATCGTTTCTTCCGTTCCCGGTTTTTTCCACGTGCTCTGTAACTCGCCGTCCCATGTACCCTCTACAACAGGAATCTTTACACGTAAATCGTCACCACGTCTGGCAACTTCTTCACCGCTTCCCAGTTGATCGCCAGCGGTGTGCCCGTGAAATGGAGCACTCCCGCCCAAATGACGAGCATCAAACCAAGCGACAGGTAGATCAAGACTTCTTTCTTTACGCTTTCCATCACTTAAGCTCCAAGTAGGTCCACATCGCAGCTAAGAAAGAATTGACCTGTCCGAACGTCCACGGCTGTGACGTGCGGAACAAATACTTAAGTTCGTTCACTTCGCCCCATTCCTTGCAGGTTTCAAACTGCTTGGTGTCGTTGTAGACGTGAATGATCGCTGCACGAACCATGTCGGTGTATGAACCCGTAAAACTAGGGTCGGGAACGTTCCAAACCAAACTCTCCAGCAAAAACGAGGACATCGGTTTTGCGGCTCCAACGTTTTCGTCCTTCATTTTGTTGCAGACCCGCTTGAAAATTCTGACGATGCTCTTGAAGCGCTGTCCGGTATTGTCGTTCTTGGTTACACCATTAGCATAGTTTCGGTCCGGCCAATTAATGACCTTGCCGCCGTTGTCGGGATAGAAAGCTGTCCCTTCCGGCGTGGTCCAAGTTCCATCCTTCCGGTAGCGTCTGTGCTCGAAACAGGGAACAACATCGGCAGCGATGCGGTAGGTGTTTTCTTTGATGTCTAACGCTTTGTTGCCACGAGTTACGTGCTCTTTGCCAAAATAATCATTCGTTGCCGCCTGCACATCGTTTTTGAACTCAGCGTACCCGTAGTCGGCGGGGGACGTGAGACCAAAATCTGTTGGCCCCATTCCTTCTGGGTAATCACTGATTAGGCTGTCGGTGCAAAGCAGACAGACATCGACATCGCTGTCCTCTTTCACGTTTGTGCGATTGCAGTACGACCCCTGCGCAAAAACACGTATGTTTCGTTTGGAAAGAGCTTTGCTGGCTTCCTTAGCCTTGCGCACGGCAGTTACCGCGCGATCACATTTGTCCTGTTCAGTTTGACCGGGGGCTTTTGCCCATGATTTCAGAGAGTCTTCGAGAGCCACCTTGCCTCCCACGCATTATTCGTTTCCGAGGGTCCGGGGTACGGAAGCGGCTGCGGAGGAGTAACCGCTTTACGTAACTGGTTAGGATTCTAGCACGTTACCATGGGGGGGCGTAAGTAAGGCGAAACCAATCGCCCACTCTTCGAGTTGAATTGGTAGAGGCGATGAGTAGAATTACCAACTATGCCTGAACTGTCGCAGCGCACTCTCGGCAAAATAATCCCCATGTTGAATTGTCTCGTCCCATCACATGCGGAGACATTTCCAGAAATTCGAGATTTTTGGAGAACCAGCCTTTTTGAGCATGGATTCCCTAAGTGGCTGATCGACTTCGTCCTGAGCAAGTCGAGCAACTGGTCTTTAATTGTTCCTGAGTTGTATGAAGGCAGAGTTGTGGTTGGGGGCGGTTTGATTGGTGAGTCTCTATGCCATCAAATGCTACGACATCTGACTGTGATGGCTTACGCGTGTGAAGATCGGAGACTCAAAAACGATTTACGCCTCTCACTGCAACTAGATGGATTTGACATTGATGGTTCAGGATTACAGGGAATGGGCATCACGAGCGTCGAACAAGAAAAGAGCCACCTCATTTCTCTTTTGAAATCTTCAAAGCTAGGTGGACAGGACGTAATCACGAAGCACATCAGTGACGCCGAGGATTTATTCAATCAAGGCAAACATCATCCCGCAATTGGCGAAGCTCGCTGTGCGTTGCAAGCGGTCATAGAAGAAACGGTAGTTGTTTTGGAATCGAAAGTTGGCAAGAAGTCAGGGGCGGGCACCAAGAATAAGATCGAGTTCTTGAAAGATCATGGACTTCTAACTTCCGACGAACAATCTGCATATTCCTCAGCATGGGGATTTTTGAGTTCGGGAAACCATCCGGGGCTTTCTTCCGAGGATGAAGGCAGAATCGGGACTATAATTGTTCTGGAATTTATCCAAATCCTTTTGCTCAAAGGGCAAAGTCTGCTGTAGAGGTTCGGTGCGACTTCGGTACAACTCAACTAGGAAAGCGGCTGTCGGAGTTAGGTGTTAAGCAACGCCAGACCAAGCACTTGTGGGATTTTTTCCATGCCGTTCTGTGAAGCTCATAACCCGAGGGTCGTCGGTCCAAATCTGACCGAGGAGTTGGACTGCTATGGGACCTAATCGCTCGTGGTGTGGGTGCTTTGGTCGTAACCTCATATCCATCTCTTTGTCCACGCGCCTCCCTAAGCGGACTCCCCTGCGACAAACTGTTCGAATGTTTTGCTCCCTACGAATTTCGAAAAACCATCATCGTGAAACGACGATACAACCTCCTTGGACTGCAGGCTGGGTACGCGTGAACTTATCCTATAGAAAATCGTGCGCGCATCTCCCTTGCTGACTATCGCCAAGTGACTTTGGCTAGGCACATTCTGCAGAAGGTCAACAACGTCCTCGTCATGTCCGCTGAATCCAATCATCAGGAAACGTCTACAATTCTGAATGAAGGTCCTCGCCTGATTCATTTGGTCTTCCGGACAAACAAAGTTCTTCGGTCTGTCTGTAGGCACCACAAGCTGCGGATAGAGATAGCCGGGCGGCCCTCCCCCCGGGATATAGAAGCCGCGCGAATGTCGGTTCCACATCACAACTCTAAGTTCGGATGAGAATACCGGCATTTCTTGGAGACGGCTCGGAAGGAGTGTCCCCATGCCATCTACTGGACAATTCTTCAGAATCCTTGACCAATTGACCGAGCCGTGTGGTTTTACGTATAGCCACTTCTTGGACTCAGGTGTGTAAGAAGCCAAAGAATTGAATTCGTGATGATCGTAATTCGTTAATGCATCTTCCAGAAAAAGATCATAGTTCAAGTTGAAGAACATGACCCGATCGAGATGTGATTCCAAGACGCCACGCACGAGCGTGTCAAATTTCGAACTGCCTCGCAGGTATTCCAGACTAATAGTCCAGAACAGCTCCCGAAGAAACAACGGCAGTTGGAGCGGCCAATAGTTTTGGTGGCCCTCAGCGGATTCAAGCAGGGATCGAAATATTTTCTCGAAGTTTCCGCCTTCCCCCAGCTTTGTGCGGAGTTCGTCCAATCTCGCTGTTATCGTAGGATAGTGCCCCAGAATCTCGTCGAAATTTTGCGAAAAGATGTCCCTCGCGAGCGGTGGTAGATAGTGATCATTTACCTGAGCTGCGGTACGTCGATCTGCGCAGTCATGCGAAGAACCCGCTCCAAGGATGATAGCAACTCCACCGGAAATCTCATTCGCCATTCGTGGTGACCCTACCATATTTGATTTGCAACGGTCAGACCTAAGAAACTGTTCTGCCCGAATTGTATATTGTCGATGCCGTAGAGCGGGACATCTCCTGGTTGGAAGCTCTTAAATCGCCCAGGCGCGTTCTTGCGCCTCGGCGCGAAAAAGGGAGGAGAGCCTACTGGCTCTCCTCCCTTGAAGTCCCGGCTTTCAGGATTGTCTGTGCTGCGCTAAAAATCCGCGCTGCGGACTGATTGGAAATTTCTTTCTCGCCTTTTAGCCAGTGTTGAATGTAGCCGCGCGCGGCTTCTGCGCCGGCCAACCCTAGCGACTCGCAACAGATGAGGGCGACGGATTCAGCCTCTACCTCACGGATGTTCCGGTCCATATGTTCCAAGTCCACAAACCTTTGAGAAGTTGTGTGGCCGAGAACGACATGAGCTATTTCGTGTAGCGTGGTTTTGAGCGGAAGTTCCGCAATGGGGCTAACGGCTATCTCGCGCTGATGCGCGAACCCTTGCACGTTCCCGTTGATTTCATCGAATGGCGTCCGGGTGATGTTGAGCGTTTGCAAGGCGGCGTCCAAGTCAAAGCCGGGGATTGCCTGCTCGTAGGGTGTTTCCCCCTCGGTCTGCGCCACG
>WNFS01002245.1_pt1 | contig 14646 bp, 14 predicted proteins | sample 5400141 | NCBI WGS metagenome assembly WNFS01 (sample SAMN13153358, study PRJNA577476) | soil metagenome | isolation source: 60 cm saprolite under Madrone tree | place: USA:California | collected 2016-06-14
GGTTGGAAATGCTTGTAGGCCTTGCGGTGGTTGCGAAGCTGCAACTTCCGACGGGCTACGGCGCAGGTCACGCTCACGCAGCCACATGAAAATGATGGGTGTGACGATCAGCACGTGCGCGAGCGAACTGAGCATGCCGCCGAGGACTGGCGTGGCTAGAGGTCGTATCACCTCCGATCCCACGCGGTTGCTCCAGAAAATCGGTAACAATCCCGCCACGATGGTCGAGACGGTCATGAACTTCGGACGAAGGCGGAGTAGCGCCCCCTCGATGACGGCTTCGCGCAGGTCCGTGATTGTCAGCCTCCCTCGTTCATGCCGCTTTCGTTCCACGGCTTCCTCGAGATAGATGACCATCACCACCGTCGTTTGCACCGCCGTGCCGAAGAGCGCAATGAATCCGACCCAAACAGCGACCGAGAAGTTATAGTGAAGCAGCCAAAGCAGATAGAGCCCTCCCGTAAGGGCAAACGGCACGGCCAGCAGAACGTGCGCGGCCTCCAGGAAGGAGCGGTATGTCAGATAAAGCAGGATGTAGATGATCCCGATGGCAATCGGGACGACCAGCTGGAGCCTTTTCTTTGCTCGTATTTCGCTCTCAAATTGCCCGCTCCAGTTGTAGTAATAACCGGGGGGCATTTTCACTTTTGCGCGAATGGCTTTGTCTGCGTCGGCGATGACGCTGCCGGCGTCGCGGCCACGCGCATTCAGTAGAACGGAAACCTCGAGCAGGCCGTTTTCGCTGTTGATCTGCGCTGGCCCGGCTACCTGACGTATATCTGCAACTTGTCCCAGCGGGATCTGTGCTCCCTTCGCTCCCGTAACCAACACGTTCGCAAGATCTCCCTGATCGCGTCGGAACTCCGGTGCGTAGCGAACTCGCACGGGGAATCGCCGCCGGCCTTCGATGGTGGTGGTTAGATTGTTTTCGCCAATGGCCGTCTCGATGACACTCTGCACCTCGCCGACATCGATGCCGTAGCGCGCAGCCGCCTCCCGGTTCGGCTTGATGTCGAGATACAGCCCGCCCGTCACCTGCTCTGGATAGATGTCGCTCGCGCCTTTCACGGTTCGCACAGCGTCAGCAACCTCACGGGCCTTCGCTTCAAGTTCTGCCAGATCAGAACCGAAGAGCTTGACGCCAATCTCTGACCGAATACCGGTCGTGAGCATATCGATGCGGTTGATGATCGGTTGTGTCCAGATATTCGCCACACCAGGTAAGGAAACGGCGCGGTCCATCGCGCTCTTGAGCTTCGGAAGGGTCATGCCCGGTCGCCACTGATCGCGCGGCTTGAGATGCACGATGGTCTCCGTCATGTTCAGCCCAGCCGGATCGGTCGAGGTCTCCGCACGCGCTATCTTTGCCGCGACATAGGCGACTTCGGGAAAGCTCTCCAGCACTTTGTCTTGTCTCTTCGCATATGCGGTGTTCTGCGCCAATGAGATGCTCGCATCCGCGATGGGCATGAACATGATGTCGCCCTCATTGAGCGGCGGCATGAACTCGCTGCCTATTCCGGAAGCCAGAACCACCGCGCCGACGAGAAAGACAACCGCGAGGCCGAGTGTGATGGCACGATGATCGAGCGCCCAGGACAATGCCGGACGATAGAGCCGTTGTAGGAACCGCATGACCGGGTTCTGGTCTTCCGCATGGAACTTACCGCGGAGCAGGAGCACGCAAAGAATGGGCACCAGCGTCAGGGCAATGGCGGTTGCGCTAACCATCGCAAAGGTCTTGGCAAAGGCGAGCGGGTGAAAGAGCTTTCCTTCTTGCCCTGTCAGCGCAAACACCGGCACAAACGCGAGAATGATAATCGCCATCGAGAAGAACGTCGGACGGCCGACCAGCTTCGTCGCGCGCAAGACCGTCTCGAAAACGCGTCCTCGGTCGCTGGTATCGACGCCTTCGAGATGTCTAAAGGCATTTTCGGTAACGACTATCCCCGCATCGACCAGCACTCCGATAGCGATAGCAATACCGGCAAGCGACATCACATTCGAGGTGACATGGGCGTAGTGCATCAAGAGGAAGGAGCAGAGCACTGCAAGGGGCAACGGCAGCGTGACCACGAGGATGCTGCGGAAGTGCATCAGAAAGATGACGTGAGCGAGCGTCACCAGGATGATCTCTTCGAGCAGTGCATGACGAAGGGTATCGACAGTGGCCTCGATCAACTGCGAACGGTCGTAGAAAGGGACAATATGCACTCCGGAAGGCAGCCCGGGTTCGATCTCCTTGATCTTTTCCTTTACGCGGTCGATGACTTCCTTTGTGTTCTCGCCTGTTCGTGCCACGATCACTCCGCCAACCGCTTCGGAGCTGTTCTTCACCAGGGCCGCCGTACGGAACGCGTCACCGATTTTGACCGTTCCCAGATCTTTTAGGAACACGGGCGTGCCGTTATGCTCACCAACCATGATGCTGCGAATATCATCCAGATTTTCGATCAAGCCGAGCCCACGCACGATAGACCAGGAGCCGTTCTCAGAAATGACATTGCCGCCCACATTCGAGTTGCTCGCCATCACCGCCCGCATCACCATGCTCAGAGGAACGCCGTAAGAGCGCAGCCGGTTCGGGTCGACATCAATCTGGTACTGCTGCACCGTGCCCCCGACGCTTGCCACCTCCGCGACGCCGGGAACTGAGTTCAACTGGTAGCGCACATACCAATCCTGCAGCGAACGCAGGTCACGCAGGCTGAGTCCGCCGCCTTCCACCGTGTACCAAAACACGTGACCGACACCGGTCGCATCCGGGCCAAGCGTTGGCACGACCCCCGCCGGAAGTTGCTTGCTGACAAGGTTAAGGCGCTCCAGGACGCGGGTCCGGGCAAAATAAAGGTCAACATCGTCATTGAAGATGGCGAAGATCATCGAAAAGCCGAAGGCCGACGAAGAGCGTACAACCTTGACCCCGGGCAAGCCTTGCAGGTTGACGGTAAGCGGGTATGTGATCTGATCCTCTACTTCCTGAGGACTCCGCCCGGACCAGTCCGTAAAGACGATCACCTGGTTGTCGCTCAAATCCGGAATGGCATCAATCGGAGCGCGGAGCATCGCCCACAGACCCCAGCCCGCAATTCCAATCCACAGCATCACAACTAGAAACTTGTTTCGCAGCGAAAGCTCAATAATGCGGTCGATCATCGTTGCTTCTCCCAAGACTCACGCAAGAATCCGTGCGCGCCCGCAGACCTGAAAACGGCGAAGGAGTGTCAAATCTGTGCGTAGAAATCCCACAGCTCTCCTCCAATAAGGAGCAGTTCAATCACCAACGCGTAGTTCCAAACAGGAATGTAAAGAAGCTCTAGATTTTCAGGGGAGCGAAAGCGTCGAGCGTCAAAAGTGGAGGCGAGAGTGCCCGCGACAGCCAGGGAGCGAATTGGCCGGACTGCTCGGCCAAAGCCACGACAGGGGGAAAGTCTGCGGCGCTGATGACCAAATAAGGAGCGGGGAACGAAAGGGTTGAAGAAGGCCTGAAATCATGAGGCGGTTGAACGGAGGTTTGGCAGCACGAATGAGACATCGGCATGCCTGACGCACCCTGTCTGCAGTCCCCGCCCATTTCTTTACAGCACTGCCTCTCATCTGCCGTGAGTTGTGCGTCCCGTACTGCACAAGCCATGATGGGGCCCCCCAAAAGGAGGACAACGAGCAACAACCGAAAATGGATTGCAAGTTTCATAAGCTGCGCTTAACTACGTTCAGTGCCCCACGGAAAAAGTGCCCACATAGGTTAGATACAATTACGCAACAAAGGTTTCAAATCAATGGATTACAACTTTCGCTTCTTTCGCGCCATCCCCAGCTCGGGAACACTTGGGAACACCTGGAAAAAGAGCCTCTTCTAGACTCTCGATTGCGCGCCGGTGTGTCTCGGGAATCGCATGCGTGTAAACCTGAGCGTCGTCTCGACAGTAGCGTGCCCCCACGGCTGCTGCGCAATCTTGGCGTGGTACGCCGATATCGTAGAAGATGGACGCGTGTATGTGGCGAAATTGATGCCAGGTCACGCGAGCGCGACGGCTAGCCCAGTAGAATAGGGAGAAGGACTCCCAGGCTGAGCGCAAAGAGCCAGAGTGCAGGAGCAGGTGTTTCCACAGGGCGGAGACGACGCAGCTCTCGGGCGGAGGCTCGGGGGTCAAGAAGAAGCGAACGCGTGTAGCGGCGATCAAACAGAAAAAAGATCAATGCGGTTACCGCGCCATAGATTAGGTGCCCCAATAGGGATGGAAGCAGGGCGGAAGCGGCATCCGTGCTCCAATCGCAAACTCCCGTGAGTAACAAGGGCATAAGAGTCATGGGTCCCAAATACCACCAAATCAAACCAAACAGCCATCCCCATGCGATGCTGGATCCTGAACTCGAAGTTTCGTGTCGGAACAGCAGGCCGTAGGTCATGCCGATTAGCGCGCTTACCAATATATGAATAACTAATCCTCGGAAACCCCCAAAGCTACTGTCCACTCCGGCGACTTTCGGCAAGACGCCAGTGGCAATCATGACCGGCAAGGAAGCGAGGCCGCCGATAAGGCCAGCGACTGCGCCCCATCCTAGCGAGCGGATCACGTGAAGGCCGGGGCCCTCGATTTCTCGATTGAGCGGGTCAGACTGGATGAACAAACGAACCCAAATCTTGTCAATGGTGGCATACGCAACGCCGAGAATCAGCCCATACAGGATATGTCCCACCAGAGAGCCAAACACAGCACTGCCTCGCTCCGCGGACCAATCGAGCGGCAATCCCGCAGCAAGCCGCAAGAGTGTCAGGGGCCCAAAAAACCACCAGAAGATCGCAAACCCGAGTCCCCATCCCATGCATGATCCGTAGCCTCGAACGTCTCGCTGGAAGAGTAGTCCGAAAGTCATACCGATCAAGAGAGCGATGGCAAAGTGTAAAGAAATGGTCATGCCCCGGGAACTGAGATCGCCAAATCCTTCTAGGAGAGGATAGTAGCCCCCTGACGATACCAACTTACCGAAGATAAGACCTCCCAGAGTGCCAGCGAAACCTCCAGCAACTATGGCGCGGCCCCAGGCAAATCTCTTGTCTGGCCTGGACGAGCGAAATCCTCTTCGGACGCCCAATCCGAACCCGACGGGCATTCCAAGGCAAAGCACGTAGGCAACGAGTTGGGAGAAGTGTTCTTGGGCGTCTTTAAGCATCATGGCGGAACGTCCGGTTGCGGTCGCAAGGTGAAAAACGCCCCCGGCGGTGAGTATCCACAGCAAAAAAGAGGAACCCAGCCCCCAGATAAGCCCCGCACCGGGGCTCGTTGCGCGTCGAGCGAAAAACAATCCGAAGGTAAGTCCGAAAGCCGCGCCGAGCAGTCCAGCAGAGAAAAGCGAGGTTTTCAATATGATGCCCTGAAGTAAACCCCCAGAGGCGCCCAGGGCAAAGCCGAGTAGAGGTTCAATCCAGATCGGCCGGGAAAACCTCGATTCGAAGTGCCCATCCATCATTGGTTTCTGTTCTGGCACGGGATCGCACCTACTTAAGAGCAATCGTCTGAACGATGTCACGGGGGAAAAAGAGCTCGATTGACCAGTCCATGAGCACGCGAATTTTGCGCTCCAGACCTGGCAATTTCGCGAGGTAGATTCCCCGCCACAGGAGCCACGCAAACAAACCGGAAAAGCGCAAGAACCTGCTTCGAACAAAAGGAACGCGCAATTCAGCACAGGCCGTTTGGTGCCCCACCACGCAGAGTGCGCCGAGCGAATCGAAGTGGAACCTGCTAGTCAGCCGCCCCTCAAGTTGAGCTAGGATGTTGCTCGCTAGAACTTCCGCCTCACGCAGCGCAAACTGAGCGGTTGGAGGGCAGGAGTGTCCCGTCACTGCGTCCGTGACAGCGGCACAATCACCGAGCGCCCACAGCCCGAAGCGCCCCGGCACGGCAAGGGTGGCATCAACGAGCAGCGCGCCACGCTTATCCCTTTCCAGGGGGAGCGACTTCAATAACGGACTCGGGGTGGTGCCTGCCGTCCAAACAAGAGTCTCGGCGTGAATCTCGCCGTCGTTGAGGAGAACCACTCCAGGGTGTGCATCTAGGATGCGCGTGTTCAAGCGAAAGCTGACCCCGCGCAATTGCATCTTTTCCTGTGCATAGCGGGCCAAGGACTCGCTTAGTTCCGGCAAGATACGATCACGGGAATGAACAAGCACAATATTTAGTTCATTTGGATGAAGTCCAGGATAGTCAGCCAAGATGCCGTGAGCGAAATCGTTCAGAGCGCCTGCAAGCTCTACGCCTGCAAAACCACCGCCAGCAACGACGAAGGTAAGAAGCGAAGAGCGAAGAGTGGGATTGGACTCCCGATCGGCACGTTCGAACATCTCGATAACGTGATTCCGGATGCGAATGGCATCGAGCAGACTCTTGAAATTGAATGCGAGCTTTTCGATGTTCGTCATGCCCAGGTAGTTCGAAATTGAGCCAAGAGCAAAAACCAAGTGGTCGTAAGGAATTTCTCGCCGCCCGGATGCTACATCCGCACCTGCGTTGTGACGCAGAATCACCACACGCTTTTCCAGATCCACTTCCTCGACAATACCTCGAATGAACTCGGTGCGGCGCAGGGTGCTCCGCAAAGGCGTGCTGATGTGACCGGGTTCCAAGCTGCTTCCGGCAACTTCCGCGAGCATTGGAGTAAATAGAAGCGCATTCGTTTCATTGACTAGTGTGAGGCTGGTGGAAAAGTCCGCCCGCAATTTGGCTTCGAGACATTCCGCGGTGCGCATGCCGGCAAATCCACCGCCCAAGATAACAATGCGTTTGCTCACAGACACTTCCGATACTTTGCGGGCTGGTTCTGGACCGAAGAAATATTCAGCGCTGTCTTGTAAAGCTTGATTGATGATTCCGAGAAAAACACCGTACACGACCCACGCCACCAAGGCGGGGAAATTCTGACGCATTTGCGCCGCGCTCCACTCCGGCATCTGGCCGGAAAGCAAAGGAATAGCGATTACACTGACGAGGCCCCAAAGCGGGACACCGAGCGATGCTCCCGCCAAGAGGTTGTCGACGTAGGCGCGGCGTGTTGGTCGAAGGCTTGCGGAATAGGCAGCCCCAATGCCGACGCCCAGAATCAAGTTCCGTACGACGTAATGAGGCATCGCTGTCAAAGCGATACTAGCGACCACGCCACTCAAAATACCGATAGAGCACCGACGGAAAATCAGGTTCATTGAACATATTCCTTCAGAATGGGCCGGAGAGGTTGGCACGTAACCTAGAGAGTCCCCGCGGCTATCTGATTCGGATTAGGTCAAAAGGATTCACTCACTCCTGCGAGAGGATATCTCTGCGTCTGAGGAAGAGACCAGAAAGCATCTCTAAGGGAAGTAGGTGGATATGATTGAGCCCGGAATTAACATTCATTTCGCGGTGAGACGGGGGAGAGCAGGCCATAGCTCGTTGCGCTGCTTATGTTGAACTCTGTGGGCAGACTCCGGGGCGTAGGTTCGTTTGACGGCTAGACCGTGGGTGCGCTCCTGCGAACGGATATCAGCGCATCTAGGGAGTAATCGTTGTATTCTTGAAATGCCAGCAGCGCCACGTAAATGACAACGTAGAGCATTTGAATCGCGAGCGTGTTCCAATCGCTTACAAGTGCCGTGCCGAAAACCAATGCTGCCATAATAAGCGCGCCGAGGAACAGGGCGCTGCGCGTCCACAAACCCATGACCAGAAAAAGTCCAACGAGTCCCTCCTCGAAAGGAAGGCTGTAAGCGAATGCCTTTACTGCGAGCGCTGGAAGAGGGGTCTCCGCAAATTTCTTCACCAGCCCGGCCACGAAAGCACTCAGAATCGGCAGCCGCACCACGCCGTGCATTAGAATATTCAGCCCAAGTGTGAGTCGCAGAAATGCGAACGCGAGCCTGCGATCGAGCGGCACGTCGCTCTGCATTTGCGATGCCCCCTCTCTTGGTTAATGTCCTGTCAAAACCGTACTAGTAACCGCGCCACTCAAAATGCCGATGGAGCACTGGCGGGGAATGAGGTTCATTGGAGGTATTCCTTCAGCATACCCTGTTGAGGGTAGCCCATGAGTCTGAAAAATCCCCGCCGCTATGTGATTCGGAGGTCGTGAAAAGGTTCCCATCTTTAGGAGAACGCTTTTCCCCAATGGCGCGAGGGGAGCGGGGATCGCTTCACAAGCCCTTGCGGTAGAATTGAGCCTGGGAACTAATACCCACATCGTGATGGAGCACCGGAGATGAGACATGGACGACTTGTTTGCAATCAACGCAGCCAAGACCGAATTTCGAGAATGCGTCAATCTTGGGGATGTGTCTCGTGTGCTGGCGATAGCCGATCCGGGCCTGATTAATTTCTCCGATGGCCAACCAAGCGAATTTGGGGCGAGCGGATTGGAGGCTTTGAATACTCGGCTGACCAAACTATTCGAACGCTTTGCCGCGAAGCTTGCGGTGATTGTCATCGAGATTCGGCTTCAAGGAGACATTGCCTATGATTATGGATGGCATGATCTAACGTTGACGCCTAAGGATGGCAGTCAACCGATCCATCGGAGGGATCGCTATGTGGATATCTGGCGAAGAGACAAAGAAGGAAAGTGGAAGTTATGGATGTACATGGATAACCAGGACGTTGCTGATACATTCCGACCGGAGGAGATTTCAGTGGTTGCGGCACGGGCTCAAGGAAGTTTCTGAAGCCTGGCGTGTAGCCGCTTGCTGAACCCGTCGGGCATCTGAAACACTCGTCCGTCACCAACTAGGCCTACGACATTTCGGGTGCCGTCAAGTATTGCAGTGCAGTGGGCGCAAACTTTGAAATGCGCTTCCATCCTATCGCGCATCTCAGGGGAGATTTCCTCGTCAAGGTAATTGGAGATTTCCCGCCACACTTCGACGCAGCTGATTTCAATGGTGGCCATCGCGCCCTTCTTGATTCACCATGATCTTACCTTCCGATACGTTTGTCCCTTGATCCAGCAACCGTCAAATCCGGGGGCAAGGCTATCTCTCAGGAGCAAGCGCGCTCGATGAAGTCGAGTTTTCACGGTTGCTTCTGAAATACCTAGAATCGTCGTCGTCTCTTTGATGCTCAAATTCTGAACGTCCCGAAGGACTAGCACCTCGCGGTAACCGGGGCTGAGCGAACTGATCGCGCCCTCCACAGCTTGCCGTATCTCGGCCTGTTCGAGCAATTCAGAAGGTATAGGCCGCCAGTCGGCATAATCTTTCGGCCAAAAGTCTCCTTCTTCACTCTGCTGCTGGTCGTCAATCGACTCGTAAAGGTGCGGCCGCGCCTTCCTTAATTTCATCCTTGCTTCGTTGTATGTAATTTGTATAAGCCAGGTGCTGAACTTCGATTCCGCACGGAAGCTGGCCAGTTTAGAGAATGCCTTGAGAACGGCCTCCTGGGCCACCTCCTCCGCGTCAGCGGAGTTTTTCACAACCGACATCGCGGTGGCATAAATCATGCGCTCATACGGACGTATCAACTCGCAGAAAACCTCACGCTCTCCGCGGCAGACGCTCCTTATGAGATCACTCTCGTTGGGCCGCAATTGCGACTGTGTCATGCTCATCTTTGCCCATAGATCCGGGTTCCGGTTGTCCCTGAGGAATCCAGACTACCCGCAGGTCAACCACCCGTCATGAGTGTGATTCCCAGCTCGTCAAAAGGTTTCAGGAAATGGCTCTCAAGTATGGGTCAGGTTAGCCGTGGATAGTCGGAAGAATGTACGGATGTCCTTTACCCGCGTTTCTCGTTATCCGGACGAACTCATTCAGCAGATTTGACTCCCGTGATCTCAAGAGGCCGTTGCCGGAGTCACCAGGTCGAACGAAGAAGTGAGTTGGATGGCCTTGTGCAACGTCCGGTAGAGCGGGCAGCGCATAGCGTAAACGCCGTGCGTCCGTTCGACTGTTCCCCTTGCTTCTTCAGGCGCCACCAAGTGCATCGCCACATGGATGCGGCGGATGACAAGCACACCTTCCTCCGCCTCTACCTCTCCTGTCACCTCGGCGGTCAGTTTTCCATTGCTAGCATCGATTTGGCGCGCCTCCAGCGCACCTCCGAAGGTACCCATCATTCAACCAGCGGTTGCGGAAATGACGTAGTCAATGGTTGAGGAATGCGACTCTTTCAAGTTTGCCGCGTCAACTTTGTAATGCTTAGCGATGGCTCCGTGAACGCTAAAAGTCACCGGCTGCGACTCGCCGGGCAGATACGCGATTCGGAGAGGTCCCTGTTTTCTTTCGATGCGCGATTTCGAGACGTAAACGACGTCACCCATTGTTTTCTCCTATCCGTAATAAAGAATCCGCTCAGTTTGATCATTTCGATCAGCTACTTGTGTTGAATGGCCTCCGGAGACCGTTTGAGGTCGAGGGGGAGAATCTGCAATTGCCATTTTAGAGGCACGGACCTGGGCGGATAGCAAACCGTCTGGTCGCAGGCCTGATACTTTAGTTCGCCTATGATGGAAATTGTCCTCTCCTTGGAAAACACCGAGCGGATTGCATCTGAAGCCTTAGATGGCGTTACCGTGAGGTCCTGGCTGATGCGAAACTTTCCCTCGAAGACCGGGACATGCTCCTGGATCGCTTCCATGTAGAGTATTTTCGAGCTTGGGTAAATGACAGGCTGGAGTTCGATTCCTGGAAACTCCTGCAACGTGAGCTGGATCGGCTTATAACCTTGCACTCCCGGAGAGTAGACGTGGACGTCCGGAGGTAGCTGGACTTCTGCAATCAGGCTGATCCGGCCACCGGGTATTACACTGCGATCGGATTGTGCAAGCGTGATCCGAAGATGAGGAGCATCAATAGTCTGGCTCACCTCGGCGCTCAATTCGGGAAAGCGCTTTGTAATAACATTATTCGCCGTCAACCGATCCGTGTACTTCGCTGTGAAATACTTTTCGCGAATGATTCCGCTCGAGTCGATGTAGAAGAATCCGGGGTAGGCCATCCCTTTAGTCATTCCCTTCGCTTCTGTGTTGAGCACATTGAAGCTGCGAATGATTTCGGAGTTGGGATCAGCCAAAAGGGGAAACTCAATTTTGTGGCGCTCGGCAAAGTCTTTCAAGATAGCCGGACTATCGTAACTTATCGCGGCCAGCTTGAGTCCTTGCGCTCCGAATCTTTGTCTTGCGCTTTGCAGCTGCACGAGCTGCGCTTTGCAGAAGGGTCACCAATCGGCAGAACGGAAGAAAAGGAGGACAGTGCCCTCCGAACCCTTGAGCGTCTCATTGGATTGCTCATGACCGAACTGATCGGGGAGCATAAGTGCCGGAACTTTCTGACCGATCTCCAGGCCCACAGGGGGAGGAACCGCGTGATTCGTAGAGGGGTTTTCTTGACCATTCGCGTAGACAAACAATCCCGCCACGAAAAGGAACCCGACTGCAATTCTCATCTTTGCTCCATTCGATCTTGCGTTTTCAGTGTCACCGCGAAATGCGTTAAACACTAGAGCTAAGATTCTAATTCGAAAGGTGTGCCATTCCTGCTCCCCACACTCTTCCTGCGCCTGCCCCCTGGACGATCACCGCGACCCGCACATTTCGTGGATTTCCTGCATCCACGTCGAGTGTCATGTTTCGGAAAAAACCTGCGGTTCTGCTCACTTCTCCGATATGAATGAGATTTCGCAGAACTGCCACATGCGTCAGCGTTCTTCCGGCATTCTCTCCCCGGCTCACATGAGATTCGTCAATGTCATCTGCTATCGCGAGGAAAACGCTCGCACGCTCTGCGGTGATGGAGGAAGGCAAAGGCCCGGTTTCGATATGAAGGATTGCCGTTTTTTCATGCACCAAACTGGAAGAGATACTCACCGGGGTTTTCATGACCTTCGTGGCGTTCTCAATTGCCTGCTTTGCTCTTCGTTCATCGCTGCCCACGAACTCGAACTGTCCGTCAACAACCATCTGCGGCGTGTAAATACCCCCGAGGCCGAACTGCGCCGCGTAGGCACTTTGCCGCTCGCTGTATTCATGCGAAGAGTAGGGATCCTCCCATCCGATATCGTTCCAGTAGTCCACATGTTCACTTAGGACGATCAGTTCTGCGCTGCTCACTGGCTGAAATCGGTCGAGTCTTTCTAACAGGGCATCGGCGGGAGGACAGCTGGAACAGCCCTCGGACGTGAACAATTCGACTAGCACAGGGGTGCGCGCTGTGTCATTGCTGCTCGGCCTTGGCGCTGGATTCGCCTCAATGTACCGAACGGAAACGCCCGCCAGGATAGAAAATGCTACTAAGAGACTCGTTGTAAAGCTGAAACGCATCATCCTTCTCTCTAACCGATTGACGTGCATCACGGGATTCCTAAATTTGCTAAGTTCATCCACCGCTGACCGAGATCATTTGCGCAAGCTAAGTCTCGCCAACAGGGAAGGCCCGTGCCGTTCGCTTATCGAGGCCGAAGACTCGTGAATTCAATGAGATATTCCAACAGCTCAAAAGTTTCATACTAATTTCGAACTCTCGGGGCGCGCCTGTTCTCGATTCCACCAGCACATTACCGTGAGTTCTATCCGGTTCGCAGTGGCGCCGGCCAGTTCATTATCGCGAATTCTCGAAACTTTGCAGCCACATGCTCATCTCACTGCTCGTACACGTTTTGAGGATGATCGTTGAAACAGCGCTAACGGTTTCCGAGGGCGAAGAAGAGCTGGGGCGACGCGCGATCAGCTACGAGAGCCCAACGTTTCTAAGGAGAAATAATGAAGATAGGAATACAGAAGAACAAGATCAAGTCGTTGATGGGACTCTTCATATTGGTTGCTCTTTGGTCGGTCCCAAGTGTGGCACAAGAAAGGAACGAAGTCGGGCTGGTGATCGGAGGGATCGTAACACCGGGCCAAACTCTGTCCCCTGGAGCGAGCCTCACTGGACCTGGCGGAACAGTTCTCCCCAACCGGGAGCTATCACTCGATTCAAGCTTGACGTTGGGGGCTGAATACGACCATGCATTTGCCCTTAAAGAGAAATTCGGAATTGACGGTGGCGTCGATTTTCTGGCTTCTCCGTCTGATGTGAAGCTTAGTCAGCAGACGCGGAATGCTATCGGTCAATATGCGTTTATTTTTCTGACTCCCCACGTTCGACTGAAATTCAATCCGGCAGGGGCGTTTTCTCCGTGGCTGTCGTTTGGGGGCGGTTATGCCCGGTTCCTCGAAAAGGCTCCTCCTGCCGCGCCGTCGTTTAGGCCGGGCACAAACACAGGAACGTTTGTATTTGGGGGCGGGGTTGACACGCGCACGCTTGTCCGCGTCCTCAAAATACCCGTCGGCTTCCGGATCGAGGTGCGTGACTTCTATTCGGGGCTCCCCAACTACAATCAAAAAGTCACCACCAACCTTCAGAATAATCTGGCGTTCACGGGCGGATTATTGATCAGGTTCTGAGGCTCCCTTAGAGCGCGCCGCAAGCGCTGTCGATCCTTTCCGCGGCGGTGCTCCGACCAAACCGCCAATAAATTCGAACTGTCTCCGGAAACCTTTTCACAAGATGGGAATCTCATTTCCCGGCGTCACTTTAGCAGAGAACTGGCGGCAAGGCCGCATCTCAAAACGCGACCCTTTATTGGGTGACCGTGCTTTGTCCGGACGCCGACCATAAGGACCTCAGCAGCGAGAAAGGTTTTGATGAAGTGTACAAACGCTTAGTGTGAGAGGGCAAAAGCTTTGTTTTGTAGCAGGGATTGCGTCTGAGGTTTGAGTGAAAACTACGGGGTCCCGCCGCGTTCGCAGTTTGCGACCGTGGCGTAGGCAACCTAGCGGAGAGGCGCATGCCAGTATGCGCAACGATAGATAGAACAGAAAAGAGTGCGCGAAACGACGGGATCAGGGCGAGCGAAGGAGTCTTGATCAACAGAATTCTGGGGGGCGAGAGAGAGCTATTCCTTGAACTCATCGGGCCTTATCAACGCACAGTCTACGCGACACTAGTCTCTATTCTGGGGTGCAAAGAGGACGCCGAAGATGTAACACAGGAAGCACTGCTGAAAGCGCTGGCTTGTCTCGGCCAGTTTCGGCGGGAGTCGGCGTTTGGAACTTGGCTGATTCAGATTGCCATCAATGAAGCGAGGATGCGAAAACGGAAGCCGAGGCATGGAAGCATGTTTTCTCTGACAAACGCAGCCGACGACGACAAGGCATATGTCCCAAAGGATTTTGCGGATTGGCGCGAGATTCCGTCAGAAGCTCTGGAGCGTTCAGAGATTCGTCAGGCCCTAGCCAAGGCTTTGACCTTACTCGAAGAACACTACCGGCTGGCTTTTATTCTCCGCGACGTGAACGAACTGAGTATCACAGAGACTGCCAACATCTTAGGAATTACACGCGGAGCCGTAAAGACGAGGCTGCGACGCGCTCGCTTGATGTTGAGGGATATTCTATCGTCGGCGTTGCAGCATGGTGGCCGGGTGGGTTTGGCTTTCAAAGAGGCAAGGAATCCATGGGAATAACTTGTGAAGAAGTTTGGCGGGACATCTCGGACTATGTCGATGATGAGCTAGACGAGAAACAGCGGGCTGCGCTCGAAGAGCACTTCGCACAATGCCGGCACTGTGCCGCAGTGCTTGAGGGAACCTGCAACATCATTCGTCTGTATCGCGATGAACGAGTTTTGGCGCCGCCCACTGGGTT
>WNFS01002246.1_pt1 | contig 14641 bp, 11 predicted proteins | sample 5400141 | NCBI WGS metagenome assembly WNFS01 (sample SAMN13153358, study PRJNA577476) | soil metagenome | isolation source: 60 cm saprolite under Madrone tree | place: USA:California | collected 2016-06-14
TGGGACCAATACTTTTGTTGTCAGAGCCGCCGGCTCCTACATCAACCAATTGAACGGAAATTGGCGTGTTGGTTTCTTGGTTCGCTAGTGAAAAAGTGACCGCACGGAAGGCCAAAAAAAACAACATTGCATGCAGCAATAGAGAGGGGAAAATAAATGGACTATGAAAAAGGGAAAAAAGCCCGAGATCTCCCTGGTTACTTGGCAGGTCACTCATTGTATCAACTACCCGGCGTTGAAATCTGTCGGGGTTCTGCGGCCGTGGCTGGAAGCTGTTCTTGTTTGGAGAGGAATTCTAATCCGACTGCGCTCACATCGCGACGAACGAGCCGACCGTTATCGTAATAGCTCCACAAATCAGCAACGCCATCGCCATTAAGGTCACGCTCTTCCTTGATGACGACCTCGCCTTCCTTTGCAGTATCGTAATACAGCCAGAGATTCATCCTGCCGTTACCATTGGTGTCCTTTTCCACCCTCGCTAGATGACCGTTTTCGTAAATCGCGCGATAGGTGACCCGGCCTTCGCCATTTTCATCCCGCTCTTCCCGGGCAATCCGGTCATTGGCGTAATAGAAGGAAGTGTCGGGCCTGCCTAGTCCCTTGGTATCGACCTCGCGACGTACCAGTTTCCCATCTTTGAAGTAGCTCCAGGTGTCGACTCTACCGTCGCCTTTGCTAGCTTCTTCCTGACGTAGGATTTCTCCCGGTTTCAGAGGATTGTAGTAGATCCATAGGTCCGGTACGCCGTCACCATTAATATCCCTTACTTCGACGTTTTTAAACGGTGTAGGAGGCGCGACAGGCGGGGTTGTGGGTTTGGTTCGGGACGCGACTGCGATGCTCTCCGATGGTTTATTTTGAATCGGTGTTGGCGGAGGCGGCGTGGGCTGGGTTACCTCCGATACAGGTCGCACTTCAGGCGGATTTCCTCCGATTGGAGTCGATGCCTGCGCAACCTGGCCTTCCACGGATCTTTGCCGTTCTAATTCTTGCTCTATGGCTGCTTCAAGAGCCTTATCCTTCTGCTGTTCTGTTTGGATCTGAGCGTTGATCGCTCCGTAATGAGAATCAGCTGTGATCAAACCCGCGATCAACCCAAGGACAAGTCCGCCGCCCGCCCCATAGAGGCCTCCGACCGATCCTCCCAAGGCCAAGCCCTCCATCGCCTTACTCCACGCGTGTTGCCAGCGTTGCGAACCAGTAATCTGGGATTGAGTTTGGGGCGCGTTGGGATCGTTTGGATTGGGAATTGGATCGGGATTAGGTTGTTGAGTCGAAACTGTCTGGTTCTGGACGGGCAGCGGGCCGCAGCCTGCGAACAATACTAGAACTCCGACCAAGATGAATCCCAAACCCTTGCTCATATCAGACTCAGTTACTTCTTATCGCTCGGGGACTCCACTCCCGCCTTGACGGTCATGGCCTGCACGTCGTCCGACTTTGAAGACCCATAGCTTGCCATATTTCTGAACTCCTCTTCAACCGCGACGAAGGGTGAGGCAACTGACGGAGGCTCCGCGTCTGCGACTGGTTCCTGTCCCACAACTTGCCCAGCCTTGAAAAGATAGCGAGCGCTGATCTTGCCACGAAAGTTTTGATCCTCGAGTTGTTCAACCCGTTCGCCGTTTTCAAATTTCGCCCAGACATCAACCTGCCGGTCGTTGTTCGTGTCCGCTTCCTGGCGGACAATCTGTCCTTTTTCGTAGAAGATTCGCAGATCAAAAAAGCCGTCGCCATCGCTATCTCGTTCTTCGCGCACGAGCTCATTGTCTTTAAAGTATTGGACAGTGTCCCATTTTCCCGTACCCTTGCTGTCACGCAAGCGTTTGTTGAGCCTTCCTTGGGAAAATGTCTCAATCATGTCTATTCGCGCACGGCCCGCTGTGTCTTCTTCTCGGCGGACTACTTCTTCGCCGTGAAAGTAAACGATCCTGCTTACCTTTCCATCGCCCCGAAGATCTTCCTCCTGTTTTACAAGCCGTCCGTCTTGGTAATAGCCACGGAGATCGATTTTGCCGTTGTTTTTCCGGTCAAACTCCTTTCTGACTAACTGACCGTTCTCAAAATATGAGAAAGTGTCAGCTTTCCCGTCGCCGTTGGTGTCCTCGTCTATGCGACTGATCTTGCCGTCTTTAAATTGAACAGTGCGTGTGGCATTGCCGGAGGATTTCGGATCCTCCTCGCTCCGCACTGGCTGGCCGTTTTGATAGTAAACCCAAATCGTCGGCTTTCCGGACCCATTGGGATCCTGGCCTTTGCGCTCGACTTCCCCGTTTGAGTCGAGAAAATACCAGATATCTATGTGTCCGTCGTTCTTGCTGGCAATCTCTTGCCGCTTGGGTTTGCCCGCTTCGTAGTAGACAAACAGGTCTGGTTTGCCATCGAAATTGATGTCTTGTTCAACCCTCTCAATCTGCCCTTGACGGTCGTAATAGGTCCACCGATCCATCTTACCGTCCCCATTGGTGTCTCTTTCTTGACGCACGACGTTTCCCCGCTCGTCGTAAAAAAAACTCGCTACCGGAGATTGGCTCGTCGCGGGATTGGGTGCCAGGAGTAATAAAACGGCTAAGGAGACGAAGAGAAAAGCGGCCGCTTTGAGGATGTGTCGCTTCATGGCCGGTGCGCCGCTAACTGGGTTGGCCGCCTTAGGACTTAGAAGACTCGTGGGATTTTTCGGAGGTGTTCGAGCCCTCGAGGGGAGGTTGATCCGACTCGTTTATTGCCTTTTTAAACCCTCGTATGGCTTCTCCTAGCGATTTTCCCAGGTCGGGGAGTTTGCTCGGGCCAAAAACGATGAGTGCAACAACAAAAATTACAATAAGCTCAGGCATGCCAATACTTCCGAACATAGAGCACCCCCTGACGATCTTCTACGCCCCGTGTTTAGGGATGTCAATCACAGGAGAACCTTGACAGGTTCTCCAATTCAAATATACTCCGAGGCACATGAAATGAAGCAGCGGATGGTATCGAGTGTGCTGTTAAGCCTTGGTAGGTCCGGTAGTGTTATCACCTGGTGAGGGTCGTTACTAGCGGATGGTGATCGTCCGCACTTTTCTCATCAAGGATTTTTCTAGCGCGTTTTGGTTGCTGCCGTTATCCGGGCAAGCAACTGTTGGTGCCAGGCTCCCGTTGGTTATTTCAATGATGGCAGTATAACTCCGTCGGAGATCCTTTTACGGCTTTGATGACTCATCTTTTTCTTCGGAAAGCGGTAACTGTCATGTGACCCCGATGGGCATTGGTAACGATGCCCAATCCCATATTCGTTAGGAAACTTCGTGAAAGGGTTACTATGAGCAAGATAGCTCTGTCCAAAAAGGAACCGGCTCAAGAGTTAAAAAAGATACCTTTATTGGACCTAACTAGAAAGTATCGCGCCATAGAAGCTGAGCTCAAAGAGCGCTGGGACAAGGTGTTTTTGTCTGTGAAATTATTGAATGGGTCTAATCTCGCTGCCTTTGAAAAAGAGTTCGCAGCTTATTGCGGCGTCAAGCACGCTGTCGGTGTTGCTTCCGGTACCGACGCGATTTATCTATCGCTACAGGCCTTAGGCGTTGCACATGGTCACGAAGTGATCTTGCCTGCTCACGCACCCGCCCCGGTTATTGAGCCGGTGATCGCTCTGAGAGCGACCCCGGTTTTAATCGACAAGGCCGTGGGAGATTACGGACCGGATCTGGACAGTCTGGCAAAGTCGATCAACTCCAATACCAAGGCCATTATAGCCGTGCATATGTTGGGGCTTCCTTGCGACATGGAGCCGATTCTCAAAATCGCCGGCAAGCGGAACGTTCCGGTTGTCGAGGATGCATCGCAAGCGCAAGGTGCGGTTTACAAAGGTCGACGTGCGGCGGGATGGGGGGTGATCACTCCCATGAGTCTCGGTCCCGTCAAGAATCTAGCCTCCTACGGCGATGGTGGTGTTGTACTGACAAACGAAGAACGACTGGCGAGACAGATACGGCTCCTGCGTGTCCATGGCCAGGCAGAGAAGTACGACCACACGATGTACGGTTGGAACAGTCGGTTGGACGAACTCCAAGCGGTAGTCCTGCGCGTAAAGCTTCCGACACTGGATCAGGACAATGCCCGCCGGGCCGTGATCGCGGCCGAGTACGCTGATTGTTTTGGCGATCTACCGATGAAAGTTCCACCTCAGTTTCCGGGCCGCACCAGTGTTTACCATCAATACGTGATCGAAACTCAAGATCGGGATTCGCTAAAGAAATTTTTGGATAGTCGGGGAATTGGCACAGGCCTGTACTATCCACTGTCTTTACATCACCACAAAGCCTGGAAAGATAGGAACCTGCCGGTTTATAACCTGCCGGAAGCTGAAAGATATTCGAGGGAGAATCTTGCGATTCCGGTTTTCGCTGAGCTTGAGGACGAAGAGGTTGCTTACATCATCTCTGCAGTGCGCGAATATTTCGCGTCGAGATCCTGATCAAGATTCGCCGTCAGTCAAGTATTCCGTCGTTGCGCCCATGCACAATGAGCAGGGAAACGTTCGGGCGCTCTATGACGATATCAAAGGCGTGATGAAGACCTTGGAGCAGTCCTATGAAATCATCTTCGTCAACGACGCAAGTTCGGATCAAACCCTGGCAAAAATGCGGGAGATTCAAGAATGCGATGCTGACTTCCATTTCACCGATTTGGCAACAAACGTCGGCGAAAATTGGGCCCTGCTGGCAGGCATTTCAAAGGCGCAAGGTGAAGTGATCATTACGATCGATGGGGATTACCAAAATGATCCCGCATATATCCCTCATCTGCTGCAGGAACTGTCCAAAGGCTATCGCGTTGTATCCGGACGTCGACAAGAGCGGACCGCCGCTTTCTGGACCAAACGTCTCCCTTCACAAGTCGCCAACACGATGATTCGATTAGTCTCCGGCGTCCCGGTGCACGACTGCGGATGCGGCCTTAAGGCCTATCGGAGGGAGACCTTGGAGGGGAAGTTTGTTCCCAAGGGTTTCATGAACAGATTCTCGCCGGTGTCTCTAGGCGTAAAAGGGCGAGAATTTTCTGAGGTTGAGATTGTAGACCGCGCTCGGATAGCAGGCCAGTCTCACTACGGTTTGGGGCGGGTCTTCGTCGTGCTGCGCGATCTATGGGTGCTGCCGTTTGCTATACGCGGCCCGGCCAGTTGGTTGAGCAGGTTTCGCCTTCTATTTAGCTTATTCGTGGTCCTTGCACTGATATTGGCGTTTTGGGGTGTTTGGGCGTGGGTCGTGCCGGCGTTTTTGCTCGCTGCTATTTCTTTTTCCAACCTGTTAAACCTTAAACGCTTTGTCGAGGCACAGACGGAACCCAAATTTCGCATCAAGGAATATAGGTGAGCGGGGTGGGCGACAGAGTGAACGTAGCTTTGGTGGGAGCAGGCTATTGGGGGCAAAAACTGTTGCCAAAGTTCTTAGTAGCGCCGCAAGCGCTGGTGCGCGTGGTTTGTGACATTCACGGTGCGAATCGTGCGGAGATCCAACGAAAATTTCCCGAAGTACCGACTACCGAGTTCTTCGAAGCCGTTCTTGCGGATCAGCAGCTCGACGCCGTGGTTATCGTAACTCCGCCGGCGACTCATTTTTCACTGGCGAAAAAGGCGCTGGCGACGGGGAAACACGTGTGGGTGGAAAAGCCTTTGGCGCTGCGATTGGAGGAAGGCCGTGAACTGGTTCAATTGGCGCGGGTGAAGAAAAGCGTCCTATTCGTCGATCATACATTTCTCTACGATTCCGCGGTGACAATGATTCAAAAAATGATTCGCAATGGAGAGCTGGGCGACATCTATCACCTCTTTTTACAGAGGCTGAACCTTGGGCGAATCAAGCGCGACTCCAACGTGTGGTGGAATTCTGCGCCTCACGATGCTTCCATTATCTTGCATCTTTTATCGAGCCGCCCCGTCAGTGTTAATCTACACGGCTACCGTTACCTGCAGCCTACCCTGGAAGATCTGAACATGGCGGTGATCGAGATGGAGGGTGGAACTTCCGCCTTTGTCTATCATAACTGGTTGTATCCGGAGAATACGGCAAAATTGACCGTCGTCGGCAGCAAACGATTGCTCGTCTATGAGGGCAAATTTGAAAAGCGGTCGATCACAGTTTACGAGTATGGGGTGGAGAATGCACCAATGAACAAATCGCTCGCCAACCAGCTTCCGACTACGATACCATCGAAGATTCTGTCGGGACGCGAGATCGAGGGATTTAAAGATCAGGAACCTTTAGCCGCCGCCGTGACGGATTTCCTCGAAAGCATATTAGACGACCGAGTTCCGTTATCGAACGGAGACTTTGCTCTTCAAGTGCTCGCCGTTCTCGAAGCGGGCGAGCGATCCGTTCGTGCCAACGGCGCAAAAACGACCGTTGAGACTTGAATTTGTATTAGCCCAGAAACACTCATGATCAAAGCGTGTCAACCCTTGAGGGTTCCGTTTTTGTGATTGCTGCCGGCAGCCGCCCCTTTTTCAACGCTCTGCATCCAAAGCCTGGTGCGTTGTTAATCAAGAACCCCATGCCTGATATAGATTCCCACGCGCAATCAACTGAGAGTCAGAGCCATTCAATTGGATTGGGTGAACGAAGCTGGTCCTGGCTTTTAGGTTTCGTGTGCTTGATCCTCATTTTTAGCAGCTTGGGAAGGGCAGCTTTATTCGAGCCGGATGAAGGTCGAAACGCTGAAAAGGCCAGAGAGATATTGGTGCTAGGTGATTGGTTAACGCCTTATCAAAACTTTGTGCCAGCTTTGGATAAACCCATTTTCTTCCATTGGTTGGTTGCTGTTTCCTTCAAGCTCTTTGGTATTTCGGAATGGTCCGCTCGGCTGCCATCGGCATTGGCAGCCCTGGGGTGTATTTTTTTGGTTTACCGTTTTGCGCGACTGCAATGGGGTGCCTGGGAAGCATTGTGGAGTTGTCTTATTTTAGTTACAAGCGCCGAGTTCTTTGTGCTCTCGCGGGTTGTTATTTTTGATATGACTTTGACCTTTTTTATCGCCCTGGCTCTCTTTTTATTTTATGGGGTCACACATAACGATGATCCGGGATCTAGGAAAGTTCGTAGTCTATTGATGTACGGGGCGATGGGAGCCGCGACGCTTGTGAAAGGGCCAATCGGACTAATTGTCCCGGCTATGGTTATTTTCTTTTATCTGCTCTTGACGGGCCGATGGTTTCTGTTGAGGCGACTTAATATCCCGCTCGGCACGGTCGTCTATTTTGTTGTCGTCGCGCCGTGGTACTTGAGCGTAGAACTGAGAAATCCCGGCTATCTGCGATATTTCTTATGGGAAGAGAATTTCGTTCGTTACCTGACACCGCAATTTAGCAAGACCAAAAGCTGGTACTATTTTTTCATCGTTTTGGGTGTGGGATTTCTCCCTTGGAGCCTTCTGTTTCCACTGACAGTAAAAAACCTTTGGAAATGGAACTTCAACGACGCACATCTTTTTTTGGTTCTTTGGGCGGTATTACCTTTCCTATTTTTCTCTGCATCGAATTCCAAACTAGCCCATTATATTTTGCCAATCTATCCGGCCGTAGCGATCTTAACCGGCCAAGCCTTGGCCGCTAGAATGCGCCAGTCGGCGGTGGGGCGCTTCTGGGTGCTCTACATCCCAGGGATTTTTACAGTAGGTTTCATTCTGTATCTCCTAATAGGGGCGGCGTGGCCGAGTCTCTTGGCACGTGAAATCAAAGCCACGGTGATTGAGCAAATTTCCTCGGTTGCGCTATATGGGACCATTCTCCTCCTTGTTTTTGCGGTATTCGTAGTCTGGGATTCTAAGAACGCTCCGACAGACTCCGGAGTGGCTTATCTCTGTACGTCTATCGGTCTGGCACTTTTTTTTGTGGTAGTCGGACAAATCATGGTAGCGGCTTCCTTCCACCGGGCCTCCAAGTCATTGGCAGCACAAGCTGCCCCTTTGATCCATCGTGAAGACCGGCTGGTTTTTTACGACACCTATATCGAGGGACTGCCATTCTACCTACGTATTGATAAGCCTATTTGGCTCGTTCAATCACCCGAGAAAGGCGACGTCATGGGGAGCAACTATGCCGCCGAGCAACGTCCCGCACCGACTGAACGCTTTGGGCAGGTGCTGTTTTCTTTTCAGGAGTTCGCCGAGAGATGGAAGAAAAATGAGCAACCGCTGAAGGTGTTCGTGAAAGAAAAGAATCTCGAGCGGCTTAGCCGTGAAATTGGGAGTGCGCCCAAATTACTTATAAGGTTGAACGAGTATTTGCTGGTAACGAGCCGCTGATGGTAATAGCAAGCGGAAAATCGATAGCAATCGAAGAAGCTCTTTTGAGTGGCGTCTTAGCGGAATATTTGTTAACTGTTGTTCTCGGCGCATCGATAATCCAGTGATGGTTTCGGCGGATGAGAACCCAAAAATAAGCCAGTCAAAGGGCCGGCCTATCTGCCTATCAGTATGCAGATCTAAAGATTATCAAGCCTTTTCGAGACACGCGTGAGATCGTTAGCGAGCAGACGCGTCGCCGAGACGAAATGGTACCTTTCACCGCTGTCCTTGGCGTCTACTTGAACCGACCGTCCGTTAGCTAATAAGCAAGGTAGTTTCTATGTGCGGCATCTACGGATACCTGTCTCCAACCAGCTCGATTGACCCTGCGATCTTGCGTCGGATGGGAAACACCCTTAGGCATCGCGGGCCAGACGATGAAGGCGAAATCATCTTGGATTACTCGGAAGTGTCCGTGGGGTTTGGGCATAAGCGACTCAGTGTTATCGATCTCTCGCCTGCGGGAAAGCAGCCCATGACCAATGAAGATGAAACTGTCTGGATCACATTCAACGGTGAGATTTATAACTTTCAAGAAATTAGGAAGAAACTTAAAGCTAAAGGACACACTTTCCGCTCCCAATCCGACACCGAGGTCATAGTTCACCTCTACGAAGAGCTAGGGACGGGATGTCTGGAAGAACTTAACGGTATGTTCGCCTTCGCTCTCTGGGATGCCAGAAGGCAAAGCTTGTTTCTCGCGCGAGACAGAGTAGGGAAGAAGCCTTTGCACTATTGCATCGCCGGTAGGCATTTTATATTCGCCTCCGAAATCAAGGCGCTTCTTCAACATCCTTTGGTCAGTCGAGAATTAGACCTTGCGTCGCTCAACAAATATCTCGCCTTCGAGTATGTTCCAGCGCCCCATAGCATATTAAAATCTATAAAGAAGTTAGAACCGGGTCATTACCTACTCTTCCGTGACGGTGCCATTACGACTTCCTCGTACTGGGACATTCCCATGGAGGATTATCCCATCAGCGACCGCACCGAGCCCCAGTACATCGACGAACTCAAAGAATTGTTGGAGCGTGCCGTAACAGCGAGGCTGGTGGCCGACGTTCCGGTCGGTCTATTTGTCAGCGGCGGGCTGGATTCCGGTCTGGTGGCAGCCCTAGCGCGCAGAGCGAAAGACAATCTGGAATGCTTCAGCATCGGTTTTGAGGAAGCGTCGTTCGATGAAAGCCGGTATGCCCAGCAGATCGCGCGCTCCCTGGGAATCAAGCATCACCTCAAGGTTTTTAGCGCCAAGGAAATGCTATCTATGGTTCAACGACTGCCCGAGATTTTGGATGAACCCTTGGCTGATCCCTCAATTTTACCGCTGTCCCTCCTGTCTCAGTTTGCTTCAGCTCATATGAAGGTCGTATTGAGCGGAGACGGGGGAGATGAACTTTTCGCCGGCTATCAAACCTATCAGGCCCATAAGATCGTGACTTTCTACGACGCCTTGCCCGGGTTTGTGAAGGAATCTATCAAAGCGTTCGCGTTTCATCTGCCGGTGTCGCACCGATATCTAAGCTTGGATTTCAAGCTCAAACAATTCTTAAGAGGAGTAGGCGTATCATCGGAAGTTCGTTTTTTTCTGTGGCGCGGGGCGTTTAGCAATGCCGAGAGAAACGCGTTGCTGAGTCCTGAAATTCGCAGAGAGCTCCATAACGAAAATGCTTACGAGGAGATCTATCGCTACGTTAGAAGGAGCGGGCTGACCAAAGAACTGGAGCGCATCCTCTATCTTTCGATGAAACTTTATCTTCAGGACAATAATCTGGTGACCGTGGACCGTGCGAGTATGGCCAACGGTCTAGAGGTGCGTAGTCCGCTGCTGGATCGGCATGTGGTGGATTTTGTCTGCCGATTACCTATGGAATACAAGCTCAATCGGTTGACAACAAAGTATGTCCTTAAAAAAGCTGCGGAGGGGTTTCTTCCTCGTAATATCGTTTACCGTAAGAAGAAAGGATTTGGCGTACCGCTTGCGCAATGGCTGACCGGCGATCTCCGAGAGTTTATGTTGGATTACTTGAGCCAAGAAAGAATCCAGCGTCAAGGAATCTTCCATTATCCATACATTAAACAGCTCGTGGACGAACAACTGACTAAGACTAAGGACAACCGAGAGCCCTTGTGGACATTGCTGGTATTTCAAACTTGGTACGAAAGGTACATGGACTCGCAGGAGCGAGGAGAACGAAGCTGTGGCTGAAGTAAGATTTCCGTTCGGTATGAAGTTGTGGCCATGGTTGCTTCTGCTGGCTCTGTGTTTCATGCAATTTTTCTGGAGATTGGGGGAGGTTCCGTTTTACACACGAGGAGAATCCCGCGAAGGGCTGGTAGTTTGGGAGATGTACAAAACGGGAAACTGGGTTCTGCCGATCATCAACGGCGATTACGTTCCTTTCAAACCGCCGCTCTTTCATTGGATCGGAGTGCTGGTAGCTGAGATTACGGGTCGAGTCGACGAATTTTCAATTCGCTTTCCTTCAGCGCTATTTGCCAGCCTCGGGGTGCTTGTGACTTATGCAGCGGGAGCTCGCCTTTGGAACGAACCAACGGGTCGGTTAGCGGCCTTCATTTTAGTGACCAACTCCCAATGGTGGCGTACGGGTACGCTAGCCCAGGTGGACATGACCTTGGCATTTTTCATAACCGCAACTCTTCTCCTTTTTTATTGTCTCTATCAAGCCAAGAGTTACAGCTTAATCTATTCTATCGGTCTAGCATTCTTATTGGCGTGCGCGACATTGGCCAAAGGACCGCTCGGATGCCTCGTACCATCACTGATCGTGATCGTCTTCTTATGGCTTCGCGGCGATTTCGCTTTTCTCAGAAAGCTGCACCTGGTTGCCGGGGCAACGGTTTTTCTTTTGGTCGCCGGCTCCTGGTATGCGCTAGCCCTATGGCAGGGCGGACCTGCATTTTTCATACGCCAGATCGTTGAGGAAAGTCTAGGCACCGCCGCCGGCGATTACGGACGGCACCAGCCTTACTACTACTTTGTTCCGGTTTTCTTTCTGAACCTCGCGCCTTGGAGTTTTTTCTTTCCGCCGCTATTATTTTTTTTGTATCGTCGACGCCAAGATTTATTAAAGGACCATCTTCTATTCCTGTTGGTTTGGTTCGTTAGCGTCTTTTTATTTTTTAGCTTGGCCTTAGGCAAACGCGGCGTCTACATCCTGCCCCTTTATCCGGCTTTTGCGCTAATCTTCGGCGCGTGGTGGGGGAATCTTGACAAAGAACACGTGATTGGCGGGCGTTGGCTCACCTCCGCAGTGGCTTATTTGCTGGCCGCATCTAGTTTTGTGGTTGTAGCGAGAATAGCGTCTTTCTTACTGCGAGGTAGCCATGAACCGGATCAAGGATTATTCCCACTAGTCAAAAGCTCTAAAGCTTTGGACCAGGTTCTAAGTTTCCTGACCCCGCCGTCGTTGCCGACGTGGATTTGTCTTGCACTGATTGCTGCGGCTGCACTTCTCATCTTTGCAATGTTACCACGGAAAAAATGGGGTTGGGCCTTTGTTGCGATCACCCTGATGGCGATGGCGACTACGGTATTTCTGAAGACCACCTATTATCCTGCGATCGCCGGCAGCCGAACCTTGAAACCTTTTGTCGTACGACTCCGACAGAATATCGATTCCCAAGCGCCGCTCTTCTTCTATCGTGCGTTTGACTACGGTGCGATCTTTTATTCGCGTAGGCACATCGCGTCGTATCCGCAGGAGGCAAACGAATTACAGCCGGTATTTCTACTCATGTGGGAGGAAGATTGGCAGCGATTGCAGGGACAGAACGGTCTTGAAATGCTGGATATTAGCGAAGGCCGGGGGCCCGTGGGACGTCGTCGTTTGGTGCTCGTGAAATCGCCGCGGCTCCTGCCGATGCCGGATACTAAACAGGAATCGGAGGTCATTCGGCGCGATCGTGACGATTCTGCGGGCGACTGACCTGGGACTTGTCATGAACCGTCCAACCATGGTTTGCAGTTTGTCCAGGAAGATGTTCTCTTGAACGTTCTGCTAAGAGGCATTTAGTTTAACACCGTTGTAAGAATCCGCTCTGGGATGTTTTTGCATCGGTTTGATCGGCGCGGCGAATCGGGAGGTCAGACAAAGCAATGGAATCTTTATGGAGTCTGTTTCACCAAATTTACGACGTTGAATTTCTCGTTCGAGCCGGAGGTCTGGTAACGCTCGCGATTATTGTATTTGTCGAAACCGGCCTGCTCATCGGCTTCTTCCTGCCGGGAGACTCATTGCTAGTAACCGCCGGCATATTCGCCGTCAAAGGGGATCTCGATTTGTTGACACTGAACTTGGTATTAAGCGCAGCAGCGATTGCCGGCGACACGGTCGGTTACCGGATCGGTTACACTACGGGGCCGAAGATCTTTACCCGCGAAAATTCTCTTTTGTTCAATCGTAAACACCTTATTGCAGCAAAAGAGTTTTACGACCGGTATGGCGGATTTACTATCGTTATTGCTCGCTTTGTTCCCATCATCAGAACTTTCGCCCCTGTCGTCGCCGGAGTTGGCGCGATGCCCTACAAACGCTTCATTACTTTTAACGTCTTCGGAGGAGTCTTCTGGGTGATGACGACCACCTTAGCCGGCTACTTCCTGGGGACTCTCATCCCGAATATTCAGGAACAAATCCATCTTGTGATCGCCATTGTGATTTTTGTTTCACTGCTTCCGGGCATCATCAAGTTTATCAACGAATGGCGAAAACCAAGCAAGTCTTCTAACGCCTGAAATCAAGGTGCGCTCCGTTTTGGACCTCATCGATCGGAGGATGCGTGAACTCTTTGGGTATTGCTGTACTCTTGGGTGTTGTGGAGGGACTCACCGAATTCATACCGGTATCTTCTACCGGTCATTTGATCCTGGTCGGTCATCTGCTTGGTTTCGTCGGTGAAAAAGCCGCGAGCTTTGAAGTCGCGATTCAGCTCGGAGCCATCCTCTCGGTTGTTGTTCTATACCGGCGGCGGTTTTTGGAATTAATTCCCATCCAATCGGTCCCTCATGCGGACTCGACTTTGAAAGGTTGGTCCGGCCTTTGGCGAATTACATTGGCAACGATACCGGCCTTGATGGTTGGTTTTGTTGCACGTCATGCCATCAAAGAGCATCTTTTTACTCCCCTGGCGGTCACATGGGCGTTGGCTGTAGGTGGCGTCGCCATTTTGCTTGCGGAAAAAATTGTTTCACACCGGCGCCCCCGTCCACTTGAAACACTCACCACAGCTCAGGCGTTTGGAGTCGGGCTCTTCCAGGTGCTTGCCCTGTGGCCGGGAACATCGAGAGCAGCGGCAACCATTATTGGCGGAATGCTCGTTGGGCTTGAAAGAAAGGGCGCCGCGGAATTCTCTTTCCTGATCGCCGTGCCGATTATGTTCGCCGCCACAGGATATGAGCTAGTTAGAATGCGCGCTCTTTTTGCCGCTCAAGATTTTGTTCAGTTTGGCGTAGGCTTTGTGGTATCGTTCTTGGTGGCCCTTGTAGCGATTAAGGCTTTTGTAAGTTTCCTGAGTCGCTGGAGTCTCGCGCCATTCGCGTGGTACCGCATCGCGGTCGCCGTCATTTTTTACTTCGCAACGCGCAGCGCCACACTATAACAGGCCCATCTCAAAAAAATGGATTGCCATTTTTTGCAATCGGACGAGCAAGTCAACGACTGTGCCAGTCTTTGATCCACTGGTAGATCTGGTTTCGGTAGAGATATGCCACAAGCAAGATCACCGCTGAGACGGCAGCGAAGATGGCCACTGCGTAATATTCCTGACTACGAAACTTGGCACCCTGAATGGTTAGCAGATAAGTTCCCGGCATACGGCCGATGATGGATACGATGAGGAAGGTACTCAGCTTCATTCGGCTTAAACCTAAAAGATAGCAAAGATAATCCTTCGGAAACCCAGGAATAAGAAACAGCAGAAAGCAAATGGTGGCGCCTGTATTCGTGGTCAGGAAGTCAAACTTATGCAGAACTTCTTGACTGACAAATCGCTCTACAAAAGGCCTCCCCAAAATACTTGCCAGTTCAAATGCGACCCACGAGCCGATGGTGAGTCCCACGGTAGAAAGCACAAAGCCCATGGTCTCGCCATAAACATATCCTCCGACAACCCCGGTCAGTTCTCCGGGAAACGGAGCCGCTGCCACCTGGAGTATTTGTAGCAGCACGAATACGGCTGGCGAGTAAGGACCTAGGGATTGGAGGAACTTACTCAGTTTGTCGCTATTGGAGTAGATTGCTTCGAAGTCATCGAAATCTTCCCCGGGCGGCATTAAGGCGGTGAATGGCTGCGGAATGTA